>Ga0315537_1002693_pt1 | contig 13402 bp, 12 predicted proteins | sample SalMarSW160270MG_FD_203091 | JGI IMG/M metagenome (GOLD analysis project Ga0315537, IMG submission 203091) | Salt marsh sediment microbial communities from the Plum Island Ecosystem LTER, Massachusetts, United States - Salt Marsh Sediment SW1602-70 ... | reverse complement strand
TGAAAAATCTTCGTTTTATTTTTATGCCATAAATTTAATCTATATCAGTATCTTAGGGATTATCGTTCAAACACTAATTAATAATAACACTTAATTTGCTGAAAAACAAGTGGTTAGAGCAATTTGCAGTTGTTAATGTTCTTTAGACATTTTTCAAATGGGTTCGGTCATCAACTTTAACTGTTTTTATTAATATAGAAAAAATCCCAAGAGAGCAAGAGAAGTTTTGAAAAAGATATCACGTTCAGAAGGTTAAATGGTTTTTGTTTTTCTGGAAATAAAAATCTTTTTGGCATAAAAATCTGAAGCCTTATAGGTTATACGTTATCTGATGAGCAAGACGGCGATGCTGCTATTGATAAAATATACAGGGATTTAATTTTAGGGCATAGTTTGAAAGGAATGGATATTCATTATTTAGCACCCTCGGAAGAATCACTAAAATATGCCATGAATAAATTTACTATTTGGCTGGATGGAGAGATAGCAGAAGCTCAAAAAACGTTGACTAAACCGTTGACTGAAACAAAAAGGAGCCAGCAATAAACTTGCTAACCCCTTAATATTGTTGGTGCCGAGGGACAGAATCGAACTGCCGACACGGGGATTTTCAGTCCCCTGCTCTACCGACTGAGCTACCTCGGCTTATTTAAATTAAAGTAGTACTGCTATTAGACGCACGGTTTTTTGTCAAGATTTTTTTGACCCATATCCCCGAAAATATATTGCAACAAGACGGTTGCTGCAATGGTTGCCGTTTCAGATTTCAATATACGGGGTCCAAGTGCGGCGGTAACAAATCCCCGGTTCCTGGCAATTTCGATCTCCCGAGAGGTCAACCCTCCCTCCGGCCCCAGAACGGCAAAAATGGTTTTAATTTGTTGGTTGGATTCGGGCAATTCCGCATTGACTAATTTAAATTCATTTTCCCAGAAAACGATTTTTAAGTCACAAGACTCTCCAAGAGTCAGCATCTCTTCATAGGATACGGTTTCACCGATTGCTATAACACGGCCGCGTTTGCACTGCTTGAGAGATTCTTTTGCTATTTTTTTCCACCGTTCCGTACGCGCTGAGATTTGTTTTTTATCGGGTCTGGAAACGGATCGTTCGGCAAAAAAAGGTATCCATTTTGTTACTCCGAGTTCGCTAAGCTGCCGGACAAGAACGTCCATTTTCTTTTCTTTTAAAAACGCCTGGGCAATAACAATATGAACCGGCGACTCGGCGGTGGAAGGAAAGCAGTCTGTTATGAATACGTTTATACTTTCTGGAGAAAAAGCAATGATTTCAGCCCGGTATTCAAACCCTCTGCCGTCAAAAAGACCTATCTTATCACCCGGCTTAAGGCGCAATACGGTTTTTATGTGCCTGGCATCGGAACCGGTAATAATAAATGTTGCGCCGGAAATTTCCGATGGTTCGATAAAAAAATACCGCATACTCTCTTTTATAATTCAAGCGGGTATATTGTAAATCATTTTTTTGCTAAACCGCTTGCCCTTGCATGCTCAGCCAAATCAGAGCCAAATTTTACCAAAAAGCAAATATCTTGACACATTGTATGCCCTGTGGTAGATTTTTTTTGATTATAGGGTATTTGTTTATGATGTACGGCACGTTATGGTAAACAGGGGGGGTATATGTCGGACAAGAATGATCCGGACAAGGAAATTAAAGGGGCAGATTCAACACCAGACCCGGAGATTATAGAACTCGAAGAAGAGACCATCGTTGCATCTCAAGACGATGAGGAAATTATCGACCTTCTGGAGACTGTCGACGAATCCGGTTTAGAAGATGAAAAGGAAGCCGTGGTCTCCCAAGAGACAGATTCAACACCGGACTCGGAGATTATAGAACTCGAAGAAGAGGCCATGGTTGTATCTCAAGACGATGAGGAAATTATTGACCTTCTGGAGGCTGTCGACGAACCCGGTTTAGAAGATGAAAAGGAAGCCGTGGTCACTGAAGAGGCAGAATCAGCAGAAGATGTCATAACGACAACCGAGACAATGAGCGATACCTCCCAAGAAATAGGGAAAATCGGTGAACCTATCCCTATTATTGTGGACACATCTCAGGAAGTAGAGGACCTTATTGAGTTAGAACCCGATCTTTTAGAAGAACCTGGTGAATTAGATGATGAAGCATCCTTTGATCAGGCCATGAATGATGATTTTATCGATTCAATGGGCATGGAACTCGACACTAAAGAAGATGTTTCGGAGGATTTGCCTGATACTGAGCTTGATTCTGAAAAGGTTTCGGATGCACAGATGGAAGCCGCTTTGGAGCGTGTTATCAAAAAGATGTTTTACGAAAAAATCGATGGTATTCTTGTCGAGGTTATTGAAAAAACGGTCACACGGGAGTTAGAAAGATTAAAAAGTATCCTGCTCGAAGACGCGGCGGGAAATGAAAAATGATCGTTTCTTTTCACAATAATTACATTTTGCCTGATTAATCCGATCATAGCAAATAAATTAAATTGTAAAACAATCGGGGATTATTCAATAATCCCCTTTTCAATTTTTTACCGGTATCCGGATACTGCGTGAGATATGCGCAATTTTAAAAATGAGGGGCTTGGCCCCGCCTTCCATTGCAAGCTCGCCCGCCGGCTGAGCCCGCCCGGCATTCGCCTGAGGCGCAGCCGATGGCGGACGGGCAAGGCGAGACGGCCTGGGGCACAAGCGGTCTCCGGTTGAGGGCCTGCGCCCCGGAGGGAATAATGGAGTAATATGATATGAGTTCCAATCTTCTTAATAAAGGTTATGAACCCCATGACGTGGAAAAGCGTTGGTACGATTTCTGGGAAAAAGAATCTCTGTTTGCTGCAAACGAGGAAAAAAACGATCAAAAATGCTATTCCATTGTAATCCCTCCGCCCAATGTCACCGGCGTTCTTCACATGGGTCACGCGCTGAATAATACATTGCAGGATATTCTCTGTCGCTACCGGAGATTGTGTGGCGATAATGTGCTGTGGATGCCCGGTACCGATCATGCAGGAATCGCCACTCAGAATGTTGTGGAAAAAAAGCTCGCCGATGAGGGTATGGATCGCCATCAGGTCGGCAGGAAAAAATTCATAGAGGCGGTTTGGCAATGGCGCAGTGAATATGGCAGCGCCATCATCAATCAACTCAAACGCCTTGGCGCTTCATGTGACTGGGAGCGCGAACGTTTTACCATGGATGAGGGGCTTTCAAGAGCCGTACGCAAGGTTTTTGTAAACCTGTACCAGGAAGGTCTAATTTACCGGGGCAATTACATTATTAACTGGTGCCACCGCTGCCATACGGCGCTTGCCGATCTTGAGGTCGAACATGAAGCGCATGAGGGTCATCTGTATTATGTACGGTATCCTTTTACAAACGGAACAGGGGGTGTGGTTGTTGCAACGACCCGGCCCGAAACCATGTTGGGTGATACGGCAGTAGCAGTAAATCCAAACGATGAGCGCTACCAGGGTATGGAGTCCCTTCAGGTGATTCTTCCCCTCATGAACAGAACAATCCCCATCATTAAAGACAAATATGTGGACATGTCCTTTGGAACCGGGGCCTTAAAGATTACCCCCGCGCATGACCCCAACGACTTTGAGATCGGAAACCACCACAACCTGGAACGCATAAAAGTTATCGGTGATGACGGCCGGATGACATCAGAGGCCGGCAGATTCCAAGGGCTTGATCGATTCGAATGCAGGGAGGCCGTGGTTAACGCACTTAAAGAGGAGGGGCTTCTTGAAAAGATCGAGCCGTATCAGCACAGCATCGGTCACTGTTACCGATGTAAGACTATCATTGAACCTAATTTGTCAAAACAGTGGTTTATCAGAACAAAGCCCCTTGCAAAAAAAGCTATATATGCCGTTAAGAACGGTGATACAAAGATCATTCCTGAAATATGGACCAAGACTTATTTTGAATGGATGAACAACATTAAGGACTGGTGTATTTCTCGTCAGATATGGTGGGGACACCAGATCCCGGCATGGACTTGCAACACCTGTAAAGAAATCATTGTTGCCATGGATACGCCGGCAACGTGTCCGGCGTGCGGAGGAACAGATCTTTTACAGGATACGGACGTTCTGGATACCTGGTTCAGTTCCGCCCTGTGGCCTTTTTCAACCATGGGATGGCCGGATCAGACACCGCTTTTAAAATTGTTTTATCCCACATCTGTTCTTGTTACCGGTTTTGATATTCTCTTTTTCTGGGTCGCGAGAATGATGATGATGGGTATCCATTTCATGAAGGATGTGCCCTTTAAAGATGTTTATGTGCATGCCCTGGTGCGCGATGAAGAAGGCAAAAAAATGAGCAAGTCCACGGGAAATGTCATCGATCCCTTGAGCGTTATTGACCGCTATGGAACCGATGCCTTCCGCTTTACCCTGGCCGCTTTTGCAGCCCAGGGCAGAGACGTGAAGATGTCTGAGAAGCGCGTTGAAGGCTACCGTAATTTTATCAACAAGATCTGGAACGCCGCTCGTTTTGCCCTGACACACATAAATAAACCGTATAAAAACATAACACCCCAACCGCTTTCCCTTGTGGATCGGTGGATCCTGTCCAGACTCTATCGTGTAAGCGGCAAAGTTTCCCAAGGGCTTGATAGTTACCGGTTTAATGATGCGGCAGGAGAGCTTTACAAGTTTGTGTGGCATGAGTTCTGTGACTGGTATCTTGAAGCCATTAAACCGACATTGTACGGAAAAGAGGGACAGAACCGGCAACAAGCAACTCTAAGCGTGTTGTGGCGTGTTCTGCATGATACACTGGTTTTGCTTCATCCTTTTGCACCTTTTATTACAGAGGAAATCTGGCATAAACTTCCGGGCACACAAGGTGCCATCATGAAAGCAGCATTTCCTTTATATTCCGACAATGATGATGGCGTAAAACGGGATGAGGAAGCAGAATTAAATATGAGCCTTATCTCAGGGATCATAACAGGCATCAGAAATATTAGGGGCGAGATGAACATTTCACCGTCATTATCCCTGGCCGTTTCGGCCCAGTCCCAAAACGAATCAACAAACAAAACCATACAACAGTACCGGAACATGATCATTAACCTTGCCGGACTAAAATCTTTGTCTGTGGGAAATGCGGTTGAAAGACCAAAATCTGCGGCAACGGCTGTAGTAAATGATGCTACGATTTTTGTTTCATTAGAGGGAATTGTCGATTTTGCAAAGGAAATTGAACGGCTTGAAAAGGAAATCAATAAACTGACTAATGAATCGGCCACGGTTTTAAAGAAACTCAACAATGAAGATTTTCTCGGAAAGGCGCCCGTAGAGGTAGTGGAAAAAGTAAAAGCAAAGCACGATCTTCTTGTTGAAAAACAGCAAAAACTGCTGTCCCATCTGAATAAAATCAAAGAGCTTGGAGCATAACCCGAGTCTATTATGAATTCAACAGAGCATCTCATACAAATAGCACTGAAAGAAGACATTGGCCCGGGAGATATCACAACGGATAATCTCGTGGATCCCGATCTTGAAGGTAAAGGGGTCATCATCGCCAAAGAGCCTTTTATCCTTGCGGGCCTTGATGTGGCCTGTCAGGTTTTTAAGCACCTTGACGCCAAAGTTATGGTTGTGCCCGTGCATATTGACGGCAATTTTGTAAAAGAAGGTGAAATCATAGTAACCGTTGAGGGTAAACTTCGCGCGCTGCTTTCCGGTGAGAGAACCGCCTTGAATTTTCTTCAGCGACTTTCGGGCATCGCCACCTGTGTGCGTTCATATGTGGATGAACTCAAAAATAAAAGGGTGCGTCTTGTCGATACCCGCAAAACCACACCCGGCTGGCGTGTATTGGAAAAATATGCCGTTAGAGTGGGGGGAGCCTATAACCACAGGATGGGGCTATATGACGGCGTTTTGATCAAGGATAATCACCATGCTGTCTGCGGAGGTATACAAAAGGCTGTTGACCGTATCCGAACCCAGGCACACCATCTTGTCAAAATAGAAGTAGAGGTATCCACTCCGGACCAGGTCAAGGACGCTTTGAACGCCGGTGCAGATGTTATCATGCTCGATAATATGGACATAGAACAGATAAAAGAAGCCGCAGCCTTTATTGCTGGAAGGGCAATTGTTGAAGTGTCGGGGAATGTAACAAAAAATGTTCTTAAATCCCTGGCAGATACCGGAGTAGATATCATATCCGTAGGAGCCCTGACCCATTCTGCAAGATGCGTGGATATGAGTATGCGAATCCAGACAGCTGATTAGGTTATATGATACCCATACGTGATACAATACCTTCTAAAAATTATTCGGTTGTCAATAATTCGATCATTGGTATCAACGTGGTTGTCTATCTGTTACAGATATCGATGGTTCCGGATTTAAATCGTTTTGTCTATATTTATGGTCTTGTCCCCGCCCGCTACTCAATCCCCCAAATATCCTCTTATTTTACCACGAGCCAGCAGCTTTTCTCTTTGCTCTCTTTCATGTTTCTCCACGGCGGATTCTGGCATCTTCTGGGTAATATGTGGTTTCTTTACATCTTTGGCGACAATATCGAAGATCGCCTCGGGCCGGTTCGTTATCTGGTTTTTTACCTGCTTTGCGGAATTACATCCGGTCTTTCCCATATTATCATTAATCTTCATTCCAATATCCCTACCATCGGAGCCAGCGGGGCTATCGCCGGTGTCATGGGCGCTTATTTGATTCTTTATCCCCATGCAAAAATATTAACATTGATTCCCATTATCTTTATCCCCTGGTTTGTTGAAATTCCGGCGTTCTTCTTTTTAGGTCTCTGGTTTTTTATCCAGTTTATCAGTGCTGCCGGGAGCCACGGGGGTATTGGCGGTATTGCCTGGTGGGCTCATATCGGCGGTTTTATTTTCGGTATTATCTATTTAAAGATTTTGCTTGCCTTCCCTGGAACCGGTGTCAGCGCCCAAATGCGCAAGGTGACCGCAAAAAGAAAAACGCACCGCCTGCAGGTGATCCAGCCCGTAGGTCCCGGAAAAGATCCCCATCTCTATGGCACGATAACCATCACCTCATTTGAGGCCCTTACCGGGACACTCAAGCTGGTAAACATCCCCTGGGGATTTCAAAAACGGCTGGTAAGAGTATCCGTGCCCGCCGGAGTACAAGAAGGGAGCAAACTGCGGCTGAAAGGTTTGGGCAAAACAACACCCGACGGTCTACGGGGGGATTTGTATCTTAAAGTAGCCATTGCATAGCTGATTTTATAGCTTCATGTGGTTAACTCGTGTCTATCTATAAATCTATATTGGGCACAAATTATGTTTCCAATGCGGAAATTAGCAATTTTTCGCAAGGTCAAGGACAATTCTGCAGGATAGCGGAATTGGACGGCTGAATAGCCGCCCGTAAGGGCGAGGGGCATGGACGCCCCGAGTCAAATCAAGGAATTACGCGGAGGCGTACAAGCGGTACGCCGCACAAGTAATTCCGTATATTAACGCAGAGATTGCGGAAAAGGGCAATTTCTGGATGGAAACTAACTAAAATACCAGGCTATAATCTGCGATCCAAAAAAAACATAAGCAATTGCGCCGATGGACAGAAAAGGGCCGAAGGGGATAGCAAACTTCATATTCTTGCCTTTGATCAGCATTATTGTTATACCAACGCATGAACCCATAACCGATGAAGCAAAAATAGTAAAAATTACCCCTTGCCAGCCGATAATGGTTCCAATCATTGCCAGAAGTTTGATATCACCGCCCCCCATTCCATCTCTTTTGGCGATCAGGTTATATGCCCATGCAACAAACCAAAGACTACCCCCTCCGATAAGCAACCCGAGTACCGAAGCTTTAAAAGTAACGGTCGGCAGTGCAAAAGAGGCAACCAGACCCATGGGGATTCCGGGAAGAGTGATGACATCCGGAATGATTTGGTGATCAAGATCGATAAAGGCTATTACGAGCAGAGATGAAATAAAAACAAAATATACCACACTTTCCAGGGACAGACCAAACTTAAACAGCAGACCCATGGCAACAATTCCAGTCATCAGCTCAACCATGGGATAGCGAAAAGATATCGATGCATCACAATTGCGGCATCTGCCTTTTAACCAGATATAACTTAACACAGGAATATTGTCATAAAATCGAATAGGGCTGTTGCAGGTTGGACAGATTGAACGGGGAGGATTTGCAATGGATTTTGAGGTCGGCAGCCTGTAAATACAAACATTTAAAAAGCTTCCGATGCACATGCCGAATATGAAAATTATACTCACGATCAATAAATTAAACATGTTTTATATAGGATCCTCTTGAATTTACGATTAAATAACAGTAAGTAACATCTTTAATTCACATATCTGACAAAATATAATGTTTCTGTCTATATATGGTGATGCCGTTCGTGTCAAAACAAGATTTTTTGTTCATCTCGGCCTATTCAAAAACAGAGGGTGTAAGCATTTGGGATTTAAAGCATTAGACATAATGAGAAGAAAAGACAAAGAAATTACGGATAACGCCGAAATCGAATCGATCATCCGCCAATCAATGGTATGTCGGCTGGCAATGGCTGATAAAAACCGTCCTTATATTGTTCCACTCTGCTTTGGATATAAAGATAATACACTCTATTTTCATTCCGCCGGACAGGGCAAAAAACTCGACATGCTAAAAAAGAACAATTCCGTCTGTTTTGAATTTGATATTGACTATGAACCCATAAAATCGGATAAGGCCTGTGAATGGGGAATGAAATACAAAAGTGTTATCGGTTTTGGCAAGGCTTCATTCATCGACAATTTTGAATCAAAACGCAGGGCTCTGGATATTATTATACAACACTATTCGGGCGAATCATTTGACTATCCGGAAGTTAAAATAAAAAATACGGTGGTTATTAAGGTTAAAATTGAGCATATGACAGGTAAGTATTCGGAACCCAATATTAACAAAAAACAGCGTGAGACCAGAGCAATTTCTCAATAAGCTTTAATGAATCAATTGTTGTTATTGACTTTTATAATTTATCGAGAAGTTAAAAACCGGCTTGTGAACCCCATGATTTCATGGTGCAATTTTTAAACGATTTAACAAATAATTTGGGGAAAGAGGGTGAAGCTATGAGTATTAATGTGGTCGCAAAGATTGATGATCTTGTACAGGTAAAACATGTGCTTGCCAGCGTTTTTGACAAAACCGGTCTTGAAGCGTTCATACCTGAACTGCTCAGGATAAATCCTGAGATAAAGATTTTTTCAACCGGAGGTACTTACAATAAAATAAAAGAAATTCTCGGGGAAAAGGCTGAATCCTGTCTCACCCAGGTTTCGGATTACACAGGCCAGCCGGAAACCCAGGGCGGTCTTGTAAAAACACTCGATTTTAAGATATATCTCGGGCTGCTCACCGAAACGTACAATGACGCCCATAATGATGATATCAAACGAACGGGTTCCGTTCATATCGATATGGTGATCGGCAATCTCTATCCTTTTAAGGATACGATCTCAAAACCCGATGTAACCGTTGAACAGGCCCGTGGGAATATCGATATCGGAGGGCCGTGTATGATAAGGGCCTCGGCCAAAAATTATATACGGGTGGCATCCGTTGTTGACCCCGCCGACTATGAGTCGATTGTATCCGAGATGAAAGCAAATCACGGGTCCATATCTTTGGAACTTCGTTACCGGCTGGCACAAAAGGCATTTGGATATACAGCCGTCTACGACCGCACCATCGCCGGCTTCTTGGGTTCCAGAGCCATTGAGGATGTAACAAAATGTTATGAATATTAGGAGACGTCATCACCGTTATCTCTCACAATCTAAGCCGAACAAGCTGTAGCAAAAAGCTTATCACGAAAGAGCGAAAACGATAATATTCTTTTCGTGCGTTTAATATTTCGTGGTTTTGTGATGATATTTAACAATCTTCTGCCGGAAAAAAGGAGCAAACAATGACACAAGATCTGAAAAAAATGTATCGAACAATAATGGATGACCACTTTCCTCCCAATATGGAAATCAGTTTTGTGGATCGGGATAAAAGGCAAACTCTGTTTTATGAAAAAGTTGCATGGACCATCGATAACATCCAAAAAGGGTTAAGATACGGGGAAAATCCCGGTCAGGAAGCAGCGCTTTACAAGTTGGTAAACGGAAACCTGATTCTGGGGGAAACCGAATCTATTCAGCCGGGTCAATATTTGGCTTCAGACATCGAGCTGTTGCAATCCGGAAAGCATCCCGGCAAAACCAATCTGACCGATGCGGACAATTCCTTGAACATCTTGAGATATTTTGTGGATAAACCCACGGCAGTTATCGTCAAGCACAACAATCCCTGCGGCGTTGCCAGATCTGATACATTGGTAGACGCGTATCAAAAGGCAAACATTGCAGACAGGGTCGCGGCATTTGGGGGATGCATAGCAGTCAACAGAGCTGTTGACCGGGCAACGGCTCAAGCCATCACCGAACAATACGCCGAAGTTGTCGTTGCCCCGGATTTTGAAGAAGGAATCATGGATATCTTTGCCAAGAAAAAAAATCTCAGGGTTATCCGTATTGGAAATATTGACCGGTTGCAGACATTTGTGGGTAAAAGATGTGTGGAATTCAAAAGCTTGATAGACGGAGGTATTATCGCCCAGTGGTCTTTTGTTCCAGCCGCCCGCACGAAGGCGGATCTAAAACTTGCCGAATGTGAATATAAAGGCAAGCACTACCGGATCAACCGGAAACCCACCGAACAGGAATATGAAAACATGCTCTTTGGCTGGCTTGTGGAATCAGGAGTAACATCAAATTCAGTCATTTACGTTAAAGATCAAGTCACCGTAGGTATCGGAACCGGTGAGCAAGACCGGGTAGGCGTTGCAGAAATTGCAAGAGACAAGGCCTATCGAAAGCTGGCAGACCGTTACTGCTTTGAAATGCATGGTATTCCCTATAACGATCTAAAAGATGGAGATAAAAAAGCGGAAATTGATGATAAGGTTTCCAATGAAAACGGCGGGCTGATTGGCGCTGCCATGGTCAGTGATGCCTTTTTTCCCTTTAGAGACGGGGTTGATGTGGGTCTAAAACAAGGAATAACATCTGTGATTCAGCCGGGTGGATCAGAAAATGACTACCAGTCCATCGAGGCCTGCAACGAGGTCGGCGCGACAATGGTCTATACCGGGCAGAGGAGTTTCAAACATTAAACGATTGTTAACGCAGCATGGACAAACGTCTTTATGATATTAAAAGCCCCGCCAAGCCTGTTGGCGGGGCTTTTTTTGCTCGCCATGCCGGGCAAATAAAAAAAACAGGGCCATTTCTTACATTGCATTTTTACCAACAAATAAACCCGCCTATTTATTCCTCCTGATTCCTTCGATGTCTATCAAGACCAAACCGTCTGTCTCCATTTTAACTGATAAATAATTCCACATCTTCACCAAATACTTTGTTCTTATCTGATATGTTATACCCTAAAGCCAGAACAATCTTTCGTTTTGTTTCTATTCTGCATGCCCGGCCTTGCTCTATCCGTGTAATCGTTACGGTTGATATGTTGGCTTTTCGAGCAAGCTCGGCCTTGCTTATCATGAGAGATTCTCTTAATTCTCTCAGGGTGTTGTTACTCATGTCATGAACCCCGGAACCGGCGTGTCTTCACCTTGAATATAATAATGGTATTATTCTGCTTTTTTATACTTACAATGTAGATCTTTAACCAATTTCAACATCCTCGATATCTGGCAACTCGTTATCGGACAACGCGGCAAATAAGAAAAGCATAACAACACACAGACAGAAAATGGCCGCTATTGATACAATCATCAGGAATATTTTTAACATGATTGCTCACCACCTTAATTTTTTAGGTAAAAATAATTTTTGTAAAACCCCTCATAAATACTACGTCTGTGTTTCTCTTTATATATGCAAATAACATGCAAAATCATAAAGTTACAGCTACATATTGTGAATTTGCTAGGATATCAAATGGTTATGGATGTGATAGGGCGGGGATCGTGATAATAATTGATTGAAAACTATTTGAAATTGTGGAATAAATTACAAAAAAATATGAAAAGATTTACATACTTTCGGGATAAGACAAGGATAGATAACTTAGGAATATCAAGCATATTTCGAGGTTTCACAACACAGCAACACGGGATGCATCGGAATCCGAAATGTGAAGTTATTTTTGAGTGAGCCCTTAGCTACTAATCTGTCATTTCGAGTTTCTCATCCAAAGTTTTCACCGGCGGAATTACCGGCGGCTGGTAGAGCATGTAACTCTGTATGGGATACCGAGTCCCTTTTTTATGCGTTTTTTCCAGACCATCCACAAGCAACTCAAGATCTTTTGCCGGAAACGAAAAAAACATCTCACACTCATCAGTCCCTGCAAGGATCCGTTCGCCTCGTCCCGGATGAACCAGGGCAGGTTTTCCCGACAAGTGGGGTTTTATCGAGGAAAGGCAGGAAAGGCCAAAGCCTGTGGTCGATGATTCGATCAACTCCCCTGAATGATAAAGGAAACCGGATGTCAAACGGGCCATCTGGGCGGGGGTTCCATAGATCACAACCAGATCCGGATCAACCGGCGTTTTTTCCAGAGGAAACATGGCGATTCCTTTTATTTTTCCTGCGGGAATCGGATCCAGCTGCTCGGTTACCCTTTGAGCGAGTTCAATAGTATCGAAATAGCCCATATCTAAAAAGTATGTTGCCAAATCGTTCCGATCTTCAAGTTTTTTCAATCCTAACGCCGCCAGACACGGGGAACAGTTTATGTCTTCCGCCAATACGCCTGCGAATCTTCCCCACCGTCTGGCAAGAGTCGTCCATTGACATAGGGAAATTTGGATTCCATATTTCGAGGGTCTCATAAATCCTTCGGGAAGTTCATTTTCCTCTTTAATAATTTTAACCCCAAGGGGAAAGGACTGGGGGCGGATCATCTGAGAGATCTTGTTGGCGCATGTTTGAATATCCATGTTTTCCTCCTTTCTTTGACGGTTTCGTAAAAAGCCCAACTTCTTCGTTGTGCTGCATTTCGCAATCATTCAACGTACGACAAGTACGCCTCATGATTACAAAATTTGCACGCCTAGAATTTGAACTTTTTACAAAACCGTCTAAATCGGACTTTTTACGAAACCGTCTTCTTTATTTTGAAAAGATTTAAAATTGTTCCAAATATTCTTGAAGTGTTATTCTGTTTCTCTCATTCAATTGTGGGCAATCCTCAGGCCTCTTTTTCCCCTCAGTTACCAATAAGGCAAACACCATACACGTGGGCTGACCGCATTCTTTGCAGTTCGTTTTGGGCAATAGTTTGAGAATATTTAGGATACCAGGTTTCTGTGCGACCGAGAAACTGGGTTTTATCTGGTCGCGTCTTT
>Ga0315537_1002685_pt1 | contig 13423 bp, 16 predicted proteins | sample SalMarSW160270MG_FD_203091 | JGI IMG/M metagenome (GOLD analysis project Ga0315537, IMG submission 203091) | Salt marsh sediment microbial communities from the Plum Island Ecosystem LTER, Massachusetts, United States - Salt Marsh Sediment SW1602-70 ... | reverse complement strand
ATGCGCATCAAGCGGCAGCCTCAAGCTCCTCGGCAGGGGACTTTGGCGTACTTGCGCCCTGGTGCGGGTTCCAGCGGATGATCTCGAAGATCCCTTCCTCCGTCTCGGCCACGGCCGTGCAGCTTTCGACCCAGTCGCCGGTGTTGATGTAGATGACGTCGCCGACCTGACGCATGGCGGCGTGATGGATGTGGCCGCAGATCACGCCCTGCGCCCCGTTTTTGCGCGCTTCCTGCGACAGCGCCAATTCGAATTCGCCGATATAGTTCACCGCGCGCTTCACCTTGTGCTTGAGATAGGCCGAGAGCGACCAATAGGGCATGCCGAACCAGCGCCGCACCACGTTGAGATGCGTGTTGAACCAGAGCGCCATGGTGTAGCTCCAGTCCCCAAGGAAGGCGAGCCATTTGGCGTAGCGTACGACTACGTCGAACTCGTCGCCGTGCATGACGAGATAGCGCCTGCCGTCGGCGCCGGTGTGGATGGTCTGGCGCTCGATGGTGACGCCGCCGAAATGCGAGCCGCAATATTGGCGCAGGGCCTCGTCGTGGTTGCCGGGGATGTAGACGAGGTCGGTGCCTTTGCGCACCTTGCGCAGGAGCTTTTGCAGGACATCGTTGTGGACTTGCGGCCAGTAGACGCCGCGGCGGATGCGCCAGAAGTCGACGATGTCACCGACGAGGTAAATGCGGGGGGCCTCGTGGCAGCGCAGGAAGTCCAGGAAAGCCTCGGCCTGGCAAGCCTTGGTGCCGAGATGGATGTCCGAAATAAAGAGGGCGCGAAACCGCCGAGTCTCGGCGTTATTCTGCGAATCTTCTTCGATCGGTGTGTTCAGCACGATAGGCGCGACTTAAGCTGATTTTGTATCAGCGATATGACATTCGCGGTGTTGGTTGGTTAACCCGGCTACCAGACGACGCGCAGGCCGGCCTTGCCGCCGACGCCGGTGATGTCGTTGCCGAAGGAGACATCGACCTTTTCTGCTGGGCATGTTGTTGGCCACTGATGGTGGCTACGGCTGTTTGGGTGAAGATGATCTATGTTGAGTCTGTGCTAAAAGAGGTCGGCTGAGTGCCTCAGCTATGGGTACTTCAGTCAGGGTGGTGTCATGCAACATCGAGTCGCTTAAGCCTAGTCCGGGAGCGCCAGGGGGAATGCATCGGCAACCAATCACTGGCAATCAGCAGCGTCTCTGTGACTAGCTAGAGCAATGCCGGCATCTCTACTAGCGACCACTCATCTTCTTCTCGCGACAGCGTTCCTTGAGTTGGGCAATGGCCTCCAAGGCGTACTGATTCCCATTCGTGCTCAGTTGGAGGGATTTTCGACTCGATCCATAGGCCTGTTGGGAACCGCCTATTACGGGGGGTTTTGTCATAGGCTGCTTCATAGTGCCCTCCATCGTGAGGCGGGTAGGCCATATTAGGGCATTCTCGGGATTTACATCGTTTGCGGCGGCCGCCTTTCTCGCACACGGGTTCATTATAACGGTTCTGACTTGGTTCGGCTTGCGCCTGATTATCGGGTTCTGTTTCGCCGGACTGGCTATGACTATCGAGAGCTGGTTGAACGACCGGGCGACGCCCGAGACCCGCGGGCGGATCCTTGCCACCTATATGGTGACGAGCTGGATCGCCATCATTGGCGGCAAGCTAGTCTTTGCCTGGTCGGATCCGAGCTCGTTTGTACCTTTCGCCTTGGTGAGCATCTGTATTTGCCTGTCAGTTGTTCCTGTTGCCTTCACGACACGAGCGGCGCCAGCACCCGCTCCTCGAACTCGGCTACGAATCAGGGAGATTTTTGCTATCTCGCCGGTTGGTCTTGTCGGATGTCTTGGGTTGGAGCGGCCAATCGCGCATTCTGGTCGCTGGGGCCGATCTATGCGGAAGCCCCAGCTAATGCCTTCGTCGAGGTAAGCGGGGATCTGCTCCTTATGTTTGGGGTCGGTGCTATTTTTGGTCCCATCCTCGCGGCGCTTCTCATGACCGAGGTCGGTCACATCGGGATTTTTCTTTTCACGGGGGGCGTGCACTTAGGGCTTGCCGCTTTTGTGGTCTTGCGCATCTGGCAGCACGGCCCCGTACACCCGTCAAAGAAAGCGGCGGCCTTCCTTGCCGTGCCTGAGACAACGCACGCCATCTTGCCGCTTGATCCGCGCTTTGAAGACGTCAACGAAGCCAAAAGAATGATCAAGCACCCAAGGGCTAAAGCCGTCGCATTATATCCCTGGCCCCACTGCGACGATTTCCACGGCATAGCGGGAGCCTCTCATTCCCGAACGGCCGCATAACAGGTGAGGCGCGATGCGGGCGGCGCCGCATCTCTCGGTCGCCTGGCAACACGCCTTCGACGACGTGACGCCCGACGCCGCACTCACCTTCGTCGCCACCGGTATCCTCCTGTCTGCGCGTAACCTCCTACTTGAGCGACATCAAGGCGGTCCAAGGTACTTTGGGATAAAATTTGTTGCTTTGCCCGCATGGTGACACGGATGACTACCGTTAAACATGTGCTCGACAGGAAGGGATACGACGTACACAGCATTGGCCCGGATGCCTCTGTTTTCGATGCCCTCAATGCCATGGCGGAACACGACATCGGCGCTTTGGTCGTGCTGGAGGATGACCAGCTCGTCGGCATCATCACTGAACGCCACTACTCGCGGGAAATTGTCCTGAAAGGCAAGACGTCACCGGCGACGCGCGTCCGAGACATCATGTCGGCAAGGGTCGTGTGCGCACGCCCTGAGCAGGCGGTGGAGGAGTGCATGGCCGTAATGACCGCGCGAGCGGTGCGCCATCTCCCGGTCCTCGATCACGGACAGCTCGTCGGTATCGTATCGATCGGCGACATGGTGAAAGGCGTCATCGATGACCAGAAGTTCATCATCGAGCAACTCGAACACTACATCCACGGCCACGAGCACTAGGGCTCGGGTCATCGATCAACTAACGCCAGCCAGCGGGGACATACGCCCCGCTGAAGAGCGTTCAGGCGCCGGGGATTAGCGTGAACGTCCTGCTCGCATATGGGACAACTGAGGGCCAGACGCGGAAGATTGCCGAATGTGCGGCAAGCTACGTTCGTGATCGCGGGCATGCGGCCGTGATTTATGATGGCGCGGACGACTCGGAATATCATTTGGACCTAAACGCGTTTCAAGCGTTCGTGATCGCCGCGTCTGTCCACCAGGAGCAGCATCAAAAAGTCATCAAGAACTTCGCGACCGCGCATCGCCAACTCCTAAACGCCAGACCTTCACCCTTCATTTCGGTCAGTCTGTCAGCGGTGTTGGAGGAGACTCGGTCAGAAGCGCGAAGCTACGTCGATCGCTTTGTCTCGCTCACGGGATGGCAGCCGCACATGACCCTTCTCCTAGGGGGTGCTCTGCGCTTCACCGAGTACGATTATTTCCAAGAGCAGGTCGTGAAGTTCATTGTCATCAAGCGGGCGCTCGCTTCGGCAACGGGATCCGATAGGGAGTTCACGGACTGGAGCCTCCTGGCCAGCTTCCTTGATCAGTTCCTTAAGATGGCCGCCGCAGAATGCTGCGCTAGCAAGAGCTAGAAGGCTGTCCATGCATAGATGTAGGTTGTGTCGTTGTCGCTGGCGTTGCGGAAATCACCATTGTAGTTGGAGCTTGCCGGTGGGATTTGCGCTCTGGGCTCACCGTGCGGCTCAAGGATGGGGTAGGAGTCAATTTCGCCAGTCAAGCGGCCGCGCTGGCACCGGCATTGCATCTCACCTGACAAAACTGAGATACGACGCCAGAGCGTCGATCTCGTTCACGGACAACTTGCTCGCGATGTCAGGCATTGGGCGTGAAGCCGTTGCATTATATCCCTCGCCCCACTGCTCAAGCCTCCGTTTCAAGTAATAGTAGGACAGACCTCCCAAGCGGGGAATTTGTCCAGCGCCCTGAGCGGCAGCGCCTTGAGCATCCGGGCCATGGCAGGCAACACATGCTGGAATGTTCGCCTCCGGAATTCCCCCTCGATAGATTGCTCGTCCTCGCGCCGCGAGGGCCCGTTGTCCATCGTCCGCCGGTTTCGGATACAACCTGGATAAATACACCGATAAACCATGCACCATCTGCAGGCTAAGATGGTTCGCGGCAGCCCCCCACATATACTGCTTGGCGAGCGGGTCATTGCGGGCGTGACTTCTGAAATTCAGCAGCTGATTCTCTAGGTATCTAGATGTCTGCCCGGCCAATCGTGGCGCTTTGAAGAAGCCTTGCAGAGAGGGGCCATGGCACCAGCCGCAATTTCTGTCCGCAAACTTTTCTGCGTAAACGATCCTCGGACCGCCTGCCAACGCCGGAACGGAGCCGGAGATCAGTGCGACGACCGCTAGAGTCAATTTGAGACGCTTCATGATCCGGCTCGCGAAAAGAATCACCCCAAAGTACTGAGATAGGCTGCGACGGCTTTAATCTGGGACTCGGTCAGACCGTGCGCGATCGGCTTCATGATGGCGGACGTGTCTGGATTTTGCGGCCCGCCCTGCCCCCTCTCTTTTTCAAAATTCGTCAACGTCTTCACGATGTAGGGGTAGAGCTGGCCCGCCAAGCGAGGGAAAGGTCCTTTGCCCTTAGCCTCTGGACCGTGGCAGGTAGAGCATGGAGGAATCTTGGCGTCGGGAACGCCGTCTTCGAAGATCTTCTTTCCGGCATCAACGAGGTTCGGTGGACCGCCTCCCAATGGTGGAGGATTGAGCGCATGAAAATGATCAGCGATAGCCGTCAGCATCGCCGGATTGAGGCTGTGCGCCACTTTGAACATGTAAAAGTTCACACGCCGGCGATCGATAAAGGCGTGCAGCTGATTCTTGATGTACTGAGGCTGTTGTCCCGCAAGCCGAGGTATCGGCGTGGCTCCGAGAAAGCCTTGCCCTGATGGCTGATGGCAGGAGCTGCAATATTGAATCTTGGCTTGAAGTTGTTGTTGCGAGAACGGGGTGCCCTTGTCCGCGTCCGCAGCGCGCCCCACCGTGGCGAAAACAATTGCCAGGACCGCAGCTGGCAATGCCAATCTTAGATACCGAGGGATGATCGCCAAGGAACTACTCCAGATAACTGAGATAGGCTGCGACGGCTTCGATCTGTAAATTGCTCAAGCTGTGTGCGACCCGCCGCATGACGGCAGGTGTGCCTGGTCCGGCTTGGTTTCGCTCTCTGTCCCAGCGCTCTAGCTCCATGATGGTGTAGGGATAGAGTTGGCCTGCCAGGCGAGGAATCGGCCCGTGACCCTCGGCGCTGGGACCATGACAGACAGAGCACGCGGGAACGTTGGCATCCGGCAGCCCAGCTTCGTAGATCGTCTTCCCCATGGCCACGAGTCGCCTTGGAGCACCGCCAATGGGCCTCGGATTGAGAGTGTTGAAATACGACGCCAGAGCGGTCTGCATCTGAGGATTGAGATGGTGGACCTCGGACAAGTTTATGGAGTGATGCGCCTCCTCCCCTCTGCCCTGGACAAAGTCCTGCAACTCATTCTCAAGGTATTGCGGGGTTTGTCCGGCAAGTCGCGGAATTGGAAGATACCCGCGATATCCTTGCCCCGACGGCCCGTGGCAATCTTCGCAATATCGTATCTTGCCTTGGAGGCCTCCTGCCCGATAGCCGCGCACGGGTGCGGCGTATGCACGATGCGCTCCCAGTCCATGCGCATTGCCTGTGCCGTCCGCGAGGCCAAGCCCTAAGAAGACAATCGCCAGGATTGCCGCTGGTAGCGCTGGTCTCAAATTAAGGACCTGCATTTCGGGTTGGTCCTCGATTTAGAACGCTGTCCACGCATAGACGTAGGTCGTGTCGTTGTCGCTGGCGTTGCGGAAATCACCATTGTAGTTGGAGCTCGCGCCATTGAACTCGTTGTAGTGGGTGTACTGTATGCCGATTTTCGAATTGAACCCGGGCCACCATTTTGGTCCCCCGTTACTCCAGGGGGCCACAGCCACATCGAAGACCCAGCCACTTGAGTTCGGTGAGCCTGGCGCCGATGGGGATGCCGAATCAGCGTACATCAGTGCGTCGGCGTCGCCATTTAAGTTGAAGTAGCCAACATCAAAACTCCAAGTGCCGTTATAGACATATTCGCCAGACACTTTGAGGCTCCCCAGATCGTCGCTTGGATTCGTGGCGAGCCCAACCAGTCGGCTGCCATCGTTTTTCTGATGCTGGAAGATGTAGGTGAATCGTCCCGTGTAGGCATTCTTCTCATGGAAGTACTGGAGCTGGGTATCAAAGCCCACGTCCGTGACCTGATCAGTCGGAGCGGACTGATTCCCTAGCGGCGCGACGTTGGCGTACATGCCGAAAGTTCCGACCTCAAACGCGTAATCGCCCCAGTCCTTCTCGAGGGCCGCTCGCCAATAAGGCGCTAGACCGTCGAAGCGACTCGGAGGGTCGGTTGGGTCGAGCCCCAGCGCTGACAAATCATGCGAGCCAAAAGTGCCGTAAGCCGTGCCTTCGAGATAAAGCATGTTGTTGGCCCAGATATAGCCGCCCACGCCCGCGACACGGCCCTCGAAGCCGCCTTCAATCATGGTGCCGGCACCAGGCGTCGGAGAGAGCGCATCAGAAGCTCCGATAAAAGGATAGGACCACGTCGGTGTCGTGTTCCAGGGATCTTGAACAGTGGGATTGTTGTTCGCGGTGACACCATAAGTTACGTCCATTCCACCGAGTTTGGTTTTGTCGGCGTAGCGAATGTCGGTGTTGTCCAGAAAGAAATCGGCGCCAGGGCGCTCATAGGTAGCTTGTACAAAGGCCCCTAAGTTGCAGACAACTTGGCCGCCGTAAAAGATGCTGGTCTCTTGCACATACGTATTGTCATTAGAATTAAAGCCCTTCGGCGTATCGTCTGCAGGAAGGCCCTTTTTGATGTGGGTAAAGTTGGGGACCATCATGCCGGCTATAGGAATCTGCTTTAGCAGATCCGTTGCGCGGTCGTCGCCAGCGGCACCCGAGCCGCCGCCACAACCGTGCGTGCCGCCAGCCGTATAACCGCCAAGCTTGAATTGGCGACCAAACGGCTTCAGTTGCGGGAAGGAGGTATGGCAAGACGAGCACGGCTGGCCAGTCTGGCGCGCGAAGCTTGGCAATGCCAATGCCGGTTTGGGAGCCAATACGACGCTTGCTCCCACGAGCAGCAATGCGAAAATTTTAGAGGCGCTGAAGGCGTAGACAGCCCTGTGGCCGCCACTGGCGCGAGCAGCGACTTTCGGATCGCTGTTAGCGATCCTGGCGCTTCTTGAACTCGAACCCGGCACCCCTGTCCCCCAGCGTTTTGACGCCTCAGCCTTATTCTTGGTTCAGGTTGCTCAGATCGACATGTTTTTGCCAGTTTTTATCGCTGCCGCTCACAAGAAATATGAACGTTGTGACCTGCTTGACACTAAATTTCTGATTGATATCAGAGATCGGCCGAAACCTTGCAGCAACCTTACAAGCATTCTGATTAATGTCAAAAGACTAGCTGAAACCTTACAACAACCTTACAGGCATTATGCTCTAAATAAGTCCTTACTGCATCCTTAGAATGCATCCGATTAAATTCAATGATTACCCATCAAATACCGGTTTTAATACCGATTTATGCGATCAAGTGTCATACCGTCCGTTAGATGGATTTTGCCTAAAGTTGCCTGCACAAGACAACTTCTCGGTGTTTCTTTCCAATGGGAGCCTGAAGGCAGGTCAGAGAACCGGAAAACGTGGTCAACAAGGGTGTCGCGGCGGGCAGCCCTGAAAGGCATTGCCTCTGCTGTTGCTGCGACGCCAATCTTATTGGCGAAGACGCACTCAGCCGTTGCCGCAAAGATGTCAAAGGCCTCTGTCGGCTATCGAGGTTCGCCGAACGGCAGCCAAAGCTGCGGAAATTGCAAATTGTTCATCCCTCCATCCTCCTGCAGGCTTGTTGAAGGCTCGATCAGCGCACACGGCTGGTGCAAGCTCTGGGTCGGTAGGTAAGGAAAAAACGAGCGGAGCGGGCTGGAGTCTCGTCGGCTTCGGCTTCGAAGGGACGCCCTATCGACTGCGTGCATGCGCATCGGTAGAGCATGTTTCCACTCGGTGGATCAGGGATAATTCCCGCAAGGCTCGAAAGGGAGGGATGGCCTCGCGCTCATTCTTCAACAAGGCCGCCGAGGCCGAGACGCTCCAAGCCATCGAGCCAATATTCGGCCACAAGAGGATGGTCGAGCAGATAATTCTCTGTCGGAACCTCGTGACGGTTGGCGGCCAACTGGACGAGATCGCCGAATTCTTCAGGCGCGCCCTCATCGCGTCCCAGCCACATCAGGGCGACGAGCTCGACCTGTTGCCGCGCGTCAAGTCCCCTGATCTCCTCAATCAATTCCTCGCGGCTTAGGTCGTCGCTGTCTTCCCGGAAGGCGGAGAAGGGCACCGCATAATCGGTGGGATTTGAACCCTCCTCGGACTCCTTAGTATCTTCCTTTCCCATGAATGCACGCACTTTGAGGACGAGCATCCTGAGATAGTCGGGATCTAAAGACAAAGCAGCCATGGGAGTCGTCCCGCCTGCCTTTCGTAAGGTTATGCCAGCCAATTAGAACCGACCACGCATGTTCTTCACTAGGCGGTGCCCGCCGCAAAACAACAGAGCTGATAGCGCAGAAGAGAGTTCTCAGCCTCAAGCCGGCAATGCAACTTAAACAGTCGGCGCGAAACCTTCCGAGCGCCTGCGGGATTGCCGCATCGCTCCTAATGAATCTGCCTTACGCCTTACTATGAGAACCAGGCGGATGAAATTTTCGGAAGGATGGGTAGCCTGGCACGACCAAGCGGACGGCCGCACGGGCCTTCCTGCGACCGGAATCGCAATTAGCTCGCAAGGCCCTCAAGGAGTCGGTCAATTTCGGCTATCGCGGCTTCCATAGCAGCGCCTGCTGAGGTCGAGATGCAATAGAAGATCGCACGGCGCAGGATGGGCAGGTCGAACTTACCGGGGCTTGCGCTAAGGCTCCAGGACTGGCCTTCACCAAAAACACGGATTTGGTATCCGCGATAGTCTGCGCACCTGAACTGCACGACGACCCCCGCGTAGACTTCCCTCACCTGATTTGTAGCGCCGTGTTTCCACTCCTCTTGCTGGCATCACCCGAGCCTCTAGCTACCCTCCGCGCCGGAATTTGCGGCTCTGTCGCGGTGCGCGCCGAGCGCGCATTCTAGAGATGAGTAAGCGCTCAGACAAAGTCAGGAAAAAACGCAGTGTTGGGGCAAAAATCCGGAGATCTCCGCGGTGCCCTGATCGTCAGCCAGCGCCGGCACGCTTCTTCATGAAGGCAGTAGCGGCATTTGGCGCGAGCCTCAAGGAATGCCAACCCACCATCCACGCGGCGTGCCGCCTTGGCGTTCACGCCATGCCTCTGCATCATCCGATCCATTAGCTCGTACCGACGTCGCAGTTGCTCTTTCCTCGGCCATAGCAATCTCGAGTTTGCCATCGCCCCCCTCCGCGCTTCTACAAGTGGTCTTAAGCTGAATTATAGGTGATGACCTGCATATCGTCTTTACGTGAGATCAAGCCAAAGGAGCGAGAATATGTCGCTGCATGGTTTGCGGTAGCCAGGTCCGCCTTTGACCCAATGTGTCGGCCGGCCCCGCACGTCGCAAAAGGCTTTCGGAGATGGTGAGGTTGATCTTGCACGAATCCAAGCAATGCGGGTGTCCTCATTTCCTAGCCGCCTCATCAGCGCGATCACCTCGGCGAGCGCGCTGTCAGCGTAGTTGAGGCCAACGACGATCTTGTACTCGCGGACAAACGATTGAAGCTCGGCGCACCTCGCCTCCGCATCGAGACAAGCATCCAACAGCACAAGGTTCGATTTGCGCCATGCTCGAAGCGCGATATTGAACGGGCACGACGCGCCCAATTCCGACAGGCGCCTGTTGTTTTGCTCGATCTCAATGATCTTGTCGGCCATCCGGCGCGCCAAGCGGTCGAGTTCGAGGTAATCAGCGATTTGTTTTTTCCTAAGCCGCTCCCCCTCGGCCCTACTCTCCTCGGCGTGAGTGGTCTCCAGCCGTCGGTTGAGCTCGGCAATCTGTGCGTCGATTGCGACTAGATCGTCTTCAAGGTTCCGCTTTTCCGCGTTCAACACGTGGACGTCTGCGCCATTGACCGCTGCTAATCCGATGCTGCGAACGTACGCGTCGAGCTCGGTCTTTGTGGTCTCGCGCTTGCTCTTTAGCTCGGCAATGATGGTGGCAAGGCGGGCGGCGGTTTCCTTCTTGGACTCCACGATCAGCAATGTAGTCTTTCCCTTGACGCAAAGTACGCGGACCGGGATCGCTTTGTGCCCGGCGCAGTTTACGGGAGCCAATTAACAAGCAGTGCATCAATGGTCGGCGCGTTGGGGCAGTAGCATCGCATGCCCGACTCAACGTCGCATCTGGCAAGGTCTCGCGCACAGAGCTGTCGAGACTTGCAGGACGCACACACCCTATCCAGGGTTTGGTATACGGATGTGCAGCACACCTTCACGTACCCCGGGTCGAGTCCCAGTTGCTGCAGTCGCCAAGGCATGAGCTCGGTCATCGTTGTCATCGCACCCCTCCCTGATCGGCCCCCTCGCTTCTCTGATCTGATTGGGGTCGTTCGTACTTATCGGGAGGACGAAATCTCTGCATTGACTGTGGTCAAAAACAGGTGCGGCAAAACCGATCATTCGCGTTTGAGCATTGGCCGAACAGCGGAGGCCGGCGGTCGCCAACTCCTCCGCTTCGTGCCAAGACCCAACGTTACAGACGAGCTACGACTTGGCGCCGGCTGCCATCGGCAGGAACAAATAGGCGAAGCCCGAAAAGATGAGATTGATGCCCACCAGCAGCCCGATGGCCCAAGCGGCAGAGCTTGGCAAGTTGGCGATAAGCAGGACGCCAACGGCTATGGCGATGATGCCAGAAAGGAACATCCATACCCATCCGCTGTGGGGGCGAATACGGAAGGCAATGCCAAACTCGACAATGCCTTCGATGATGAACAACAGGGCTAGGAGCAATGTGAGCGTTATGATGCCGGTCAGCGGGAAGAACGCGAGCCAGCCGCCAACGACCAGGTAGAGCACGCCGATCAAGAGATCGAGCAGGAACTCGCTCCATGCTCTGGTCGAGAAGGCATGCACGATCTGAAGGACGCCGCCGATCAGAAACAGCCAGCCAATGAAGATCTTGACGGCAATGGTCGTCACGAACGGAAACGCGATCGCGACGATGCCAAGGATGATGAGGAGTATGCCGAGGAAGTAGAACCAGCCCCTGTGCTCGGAGATAACAGTCTGCATCTCTGCCTGCGTCACTGCCATTGTGTCCTCCCTTACCGCAAGTGCTTCTCTATCGGCGCCTCAGGTCGGCAGACACAAGCCCAAGAGAATCAGCCGCAGGCGCATGCCAGCTTATCAGTCTCTGGCGGCAAGCCGTAAGCCGATCTGAGGATAAAGATCGCCGTTGGCAGGTGTACCTTCATTCTGATTTTGTATCAGCGTTGTGACACACGTGATGGGCCGCACGCCGGTCAACGGGGGTGCCATGAGCGACCGCGAACTTGAGGCACGCTTGCAGACGGCGCTCGGCTCACGCGTCATCGAGACGGCGCCGCTGGGCGTTGGCTTTGGTCTGACGGGCCTCGTCGTGCGGCTCCAGGACGGGCGTCACCTCGCGGTGAAGGCGCACACGCGCGGCGATGGCCCGAGCCTCGAAGTCGAAGGCTACATGCTGTCGGAGCTCGAGCGCCTCTCCGATCTCCCGGTCCCGCATGTCCATTTCGCCGCGGACGATCTCCTGGTCATGGACTTCATTGATCACGACGGCGGGCCGATCACCGACGATGTTGAGCGCCACGCCGCCGCGCTGCTTGCTGCGCTTCATGCCAACCCACGCGAGACGTTCGGCTATGAACGCGACACGCTGATCGGCCCCCTCCCCCAGCCGAACCCGAAGCACGAGCGCTGGATCCCATTCTTTCGCGACGCGCGCCTTATGTATACGGCGCGTGCCGCACATGAGGAGGGCCGCCTGCCGGCGCGGCTCTTTGCGCGACTCGAGCGCCTGGCCGGGCGGCTCGACGACTCTCTGATCGAGCCCGCTCACCCAAGCCTGCTCCATGGCGATCTGTGGACGGGGAACGTCCTCATCAAAAGCAACCGCATCGCGGGCTTCGTCGATCCGGCGATCTACTTCGGCCACCCGGAAATCGAGCTTGCCTTCACCACCATGTTCGGGACGTTCGGGCATGCGTTCTTCGAGGCGTATGAAAGCCTGGCACCGCTCGAGCCAGAGTTCCACGAAGTCCGCCGCGATCTCTACAATCTCTATCCCACTCTCGTGCATGTGCGGCTGTTCGGGGCGAGCTATCTCGCGCCAATCGAGCGGACGCTGGCGCGGCTCGGGATTTGAGAGATTCGCGCGCAATGCGGTGCTTGAATGCGCACGTCTTGGCGCTGAATGCGCGGGATGCGGCGCAGGTTATGGCGGGGGATCGCGCAGGTCATAGCGTGTGGGAGAGAAGGCGATTTTGCCCAGACAAAAAAAGAACCGGCCCGGACGGGCCGGGCCGGTCTTCCCTGCGAAACGAGCCGCGCTATTTCCGAAAGGCTTGGCCTTGTCAGCGGGCGTCGGCTCGCCCCCCCATTTTGTTCCTCAGCCGCTTTAGCTCTTAAGTTCCCTCGTAAGCTCTGCCATTCGTTCCAGAAGAAGTGGCCCCCCAGCCCCGTCCCCCGTGTTTGTGATGCAAAGCTAGCGCAGTCCCGATAAGGGCTTCAACAAAACGGGATGGGCGAAATGCAAAACAGTTAGGCACTGTTGCGGAAATGCAAAAAAACATCAGGGCAGTCGAAACCGGCAAAATTTCTAATTATATATCAATGTATTATATGATCCGTATGCTGATTGTAGCGCACTCGCAGCCTGTCGCAGCACACGTGTCGCGCGAGCGTTGCGCGAGTTCTTGCACCGAACTTTCCGGGGGTTTGTTGCAATTGGGCCACGGGGCGGGCGCGAACGTCACAGAGCCTTCGAGGGCCTCCAGACCGTACTTCAGCCAGGCCCTAGCGGTTCAGCGATACCGAGGCCACCGGACGGTAGGTGCCAGAGCCTTTGTCGTACTCCACAATGTTGATGGTGTGCCGGGAACCCGACACGTTGATGCTCACGCGGCCAGAGAATTTGTCACCGCTGATGCGCGCGCGCACTGAATTGCCGCTCGCTGTCCCGCTCACACTGCCCGCTGCATCCCGCGTATTTTCGTTCCACGACCCGCTGATTCTGCCGCCGTCGTAAGTGAGGTTCGAGCTCGCGTCAAATTTGTAATCGGCGCCGGCGCAACGCATGCTCTGCGTTACCGCCGTGCCCTCGACCTTATAGGTCGCACGGCAGCTTATTCTCTTGGGATTGCCCTTGAGC
>Ga0315537_1002683_pt1 | contig 13425 bp, 15 predicted proteins | sample SalMarSW160270MG_FD_203091 | JGI IMG/M metagenome (GOLD analysis project Ga0315537, IMG submission 203091) | Salt marsh sediment microbial communities from the Plum Island Ecosystem LTER, Massachusetts, United States - Salt Marsh Sediment SW1602-70 ... | reverse complement strand
ACCACCTTCTTCCCCATCTCCTTTATGCCTTCCTCAGTCACCTTTCTCTTCAGGTTCCACGCGGAGACGCTGGGGAGCCCCCACAGGTTTATGAAGCCCACGGCGTCGCCCTGGTCGTAGTAGGTGTTGATGTCGAAGCTCGCCAGGTTGTAGTCGTAGAGGCTCAGCGGGCTCTCGCGGCTGACAGGCTTCGCCGATCCCTTGAAGAGCTTCATGGTCACGGTGCCCGTCACGTTCTCCTGGGTGCTATCGATGAAGGCGTCCAGGTTCTGCTTGAAGGGGTCTATCCAGAGCCCCTGGTACACCACCGTGGCCCACATCTGGTCCACCTGGTACTTGAACATCTTCTGGTGCCGCGTCAACACCATCTTCTCTAAGTCTTGGTGGGCGTTGAGGAGTATCTCGGCGGCCGGCACCTCGTAAGTCTCACGGGTCTTAAGCCCCACCACACGATCCTCCATGTGCTCTATCCTGCCTATGCCATGTTTCCCACCCAACTGCTTGAGCTTCTGGATGATCTCCACTGGCTTGTAGTCCATACCCTCCAAGCTCACGGGAACCCCCTTATGGAAACCTATCTTGACGTAGTCCGGCTCATCGGGCGCGTCCTCGACGTCCACGGTCCAGTCCCAGATGTCGCCGGGAACCATCTTGTCTGGGTGCTCCAGCATTCCGCCCTCGATGCTCCTGCCCCAGAGGTTCTCGTCTATGCTGTAGGGGCTGTCCGCAGTGACAGGCACCGGGACGTCGTGGTCCTTGGCCCACTGGATCTGGCTGTGGCGGTCGAACTTCCACTCCCTTACGGGCGCGATGATCTTTAGCTTGGGGTTCAGTGCCTTGAAGGTGAGGTCGAACCTGACTTGGTCGTTACCCTTACCGGTGCACCCGTGGGCCACCGCCTGGGCGTCCTCCATCTCAGCCACCTCCACCACCTTGCTGGCGATGAGGTGCCTGCTCAGGCTGCTGCTCACAGGGTAAGTACCCATGTAGAGAGCGTTCGCCTTTATCGCCGGGAAGATGTACCCGTTGGCGAACTCCTCCTTGGCGTCGAAGGTGTAGTGGTTGATGACCCCGAGCTTCCAGGCCTTCTCCTCTATGCCCTTCCGCTCCTTGCCCTGCCCTACGTCGAGGTTACAGGTGATGACGTCCATCTTGTACTCCATCTGGAGCCACTTCACCATCATGGACGTGTCCAGTCCACCCGAGTAGGCTAGAACGACCTTGTCTTTAGGCATTGCATCTATACTCCTTTTAGGATGAGGCATTCAAGCACGAGGCAAGCTTTTATACCTTGCGACATAAGTGTTACAAATATGGCATTAGAAGGTACAGATAGGACAAAGAGCGTGGCCCAGCTGGTCCGGGAGACCATCCAGATGCGCCCCAGCCTCCTAGACGCCCTAAACATGAAGATCGTCAACTACAGCGCCCTCGCCCGCATACTCCAGGAGGAGCTGGGCGAGGGGAGCATCGAGGCGGTGAAAGCGGCCGTGATAAGGGTATCGGACGAGATAGCTTCAGACAGGAAGCTCCGGGAGGAGGCCGTGCAGAGCATACTCAAGGAGTCCAAGGTAAGGCTTCAGGACAAGATCGCCGTGGTGATATCCCCGCTGACACTGGACATCCCACACATAGTCACGGCCCACCTCACAGACCAGTACGTCTACGTCGTGGACCAGACAACGATGAAGGGAAAGCTAAAGGATCCGGCTAAGGTCCAGAGCAATCTCGTCGCCTTAATACTCCTCAGCCCGCCCCGCGTAGAGGAGACACCGGGCTTCGTGGCGTTCATCACCCAGCTCCTGGCGAGCAGAAACATAAACATCGTCGAGTTCATCAGCTGCAGCACCAACACCATCATCATACTGGACGGCCAGGACGCCCTGAAGGCGTTCAGCCTCCTCCAGAACTACACGTAGGAGGCAAGAGAAAGAGGCCGCCAGTGCAAAGGTTTTTACATTGAGCGAGTCGATAAAGTGTTGATAATGGCGGAGATTTGTCCCGTCTGCGGACTCCCGAAGGACCTCTGCGTATGCGAGGAGATGAGCAAGGAGCAGCAGCGGATAAGAATTCGTTTAGAGACACGGAAATGGGGGAAGAAGTGGACCGTCATCGACGGCATAGACTCTGGGAGCGTGTCACTGAGCAAGCTAGCCTCTGAGCTGAAGGCCAAGTGCGCCTGCGGCGGAACAGCGAAAAACGAACAAGTCCTACTCATGGGGGACCACAGAGACGTTGTGCACAGCACTCTCGTCGGAATGGGATTCCCCGACGAGAACATCGAGGTCCAGTAGTTTTGCCTGGGCTCAAGGGCCTATCCGACAAGCTCTTCAAGGTCAGGCACAGGACCCCGAGTCCAGTCTTCTGCCCCAAGTGCGGTAGCCACAAGATCAAGCTGAAGGAGAGTTATGGTATACTCCCGCGTGTGTATAGGTGCAGCGAGTGCGGCTACGAGGGACCCTTCGTCCTCGAGCTAGAGGAGGAATGACAACTCGCTTAGTTTTTAATCTCCCTCAGAGATTACTATGTGAAACTTAGGCGGTGAGGCGATGTCCGAGGACCTGGAGTACTATAAGGCTAAGTACCAGACCTTAGAGGATCTGCCAGGCATCGGGCCGGCGACCGTCGCCAAGCTGAAGGAGATAGGGTTCAAGACCGTGGAGTCTCTGGGCACGGCGGCTGTGGCCGAACTGGTGACCGCCGGGATAGGTGAGCCCATGGCCGAGAAGGTCATCGAAGCCGCTAGGAAGAGCATGGCCATCACCTTCGTCAGGGGAGACGAGCTCGTCGAGATCAGGAAGAACGTGAGGAAGCTCACCACCGGCTGCTCAAGCCTGGACCGGCTGCTGAACGGCGGCATCGAGACCCAGAGCCTCACTGAGTTCTACGGCGAGTTCGGGTCGGGGAAGAGCCAGCTGTGCCACCAGCTGTGCGTCACGGTGCAGCTGGGAGAAGCCCAAGGCGGGCTGAACGGCAGCGTCCTCTACATAGACACCGAGGCCACGTTCAGGCCGGAGCGGGTGATGCAGATAGCGCCCCGGTTCGGCGTCAAGCCGGAGGACGCGCTCAAGGGCATCATCTACGCCGAGGCCTACACCTCGAACCACCAGACGGTGCTTCTGGAGAACGCCGACGAGGTAATCAAGGAGAACGACGTCAGGCTCATCATCGTCGACAGCGTCATGAGCCACTTCAGAAGCGAGTACCTGGGCCGGGAGATGCTAGCGCCACGGCAGCAGCAGCTAAACAAGCATCTGCACAAGCTGATGCGGCTGAGCAGGGCTTTCAACGCCGCCGCGGTGATAACTAACCAGGTGATGGCGAGCCCAGACGCCTTCTTCAGCAAGGCCGTCTCGCCCGTGGGTGGCCACATCCTGGGGCACATGAGCCATAGCAGGATCTTCCTTCGCAAGGGAAGGAGCAACGTACGGATAGCTAAGCTGACCGCCAGCCCCTCGCTCCCGGAGGGCGAGGTACCCATGAGTATAACCGAGAGAGGGATAGAGAGTGACGAAGACTTCTAGCAACACAAGGGGGCTGTCGGTCCAAGGCAAGACCCGTAAGGCCGTGACCGAGTTCATCGATAACCTGCTCGACAGGAAGTTCACTGACGCCGAGAGGTCGCTTGAGGGCGTCAAGGGCTGCAGCTTCGGTGACGAAGAGTACAAGGCGGGTTACGTGAACGCCTTGGAGGGGCTGCTATTCACGGTGAGGTCTGGTGACGAGAGGGACTTCTTAAACAGGAACAAGTTCACGCCAGAGAAACTAAAGGACTACAGGGCAGAGTTCAAGGACTTCGCCTCCTCACCCATAAGGACCAGCTGGGACAGCGGCTACTTCGACGCCTGGTCTGACCTTATGCAGTACAAGTACAACACAGAGAAGTAGGCCAGCTAACCCAGTACGTAGAGGGTGTTCAGAAGGGTCCAGGCGAGCATCCACAAGAAAATGAAGGCGCCAATGCCTATTTTGAGGGTTCTGTCGCGCTCGATCTCGGTGACGACTGCAAGCCCCTCGGAGAGCGCAATGTACAGCGTCAGCCCCGCCATCAGGGCGATGTGCTCCTGGAGACCCAGATACCGGTTGAGGTAGAAGCACAAGCCTCCGTTGATTATCGCCGCTGCAGCCTTTATCCAGTATACTTGCTCTGATTTCCTCAGCGTGGCTCTCCCCGTTGATGACTCATATTGCCGCCAGCCTCTATATAGGGTTAGCTGATGTATCCCAGCTTCTTCTCCTCCGGGAGCACGGCCTCGTCCTCCTCCTCGTAGATGTCGAGGCGCCGCTTGATGGAGGCGTCGATCTTCTTCGCCCTTACGCTGAGCTGCTCGGTGTCGATATCTAGGTCCAGCAGCCTCGAGAGCTTCTCCAGCACGGCCTTAGACGAGAGATGCTGGGGGACGTTGGCGTACGTGATGTCCCCCATGAGGCACACTCCGTCTATGCCTTTGAGCTTGGCCACGCCTATCATGACGCCGTTGAGGCCGTTCACGGCTCCCTCGGACTCGATGAGCTTCACACCCGCCTTCTCAAGGACAGGCTTCAGGGAGTCGTCTGTGTATATGCCGTAGACCTGGGGCTCGTCGTACATGTCGTTGGGGTAGGCGGCCATGGTGTATATCATCTTCACCCCGAGTTCCTTGGCGATGTCCGCGATCTTCTCGGCGAGCCTGATGGACTCCTCAGGTATAGACGGCTGGGCGTCCCCTACACAGATGACGAGGTCCTTCTCTGGGCAGGCGTATAGCTTATGCCTTAAGGGAGCCAGCTCCGCCTTCCCTTCGTTGTATATGAGCACGTTGTGGTAGTAGGTGATCTCTGCGAAGAGCGTAGCTTTGAGCCTGCGTCTGAGGTAGTCCGCAGATATCTTGGCGAGGTATCCCATCCCGGGCCAAGCCGCTATCATGGTGGGTTTGCTGAGGTTCGGCTTCTCTATGTAGTGGACTTCCATGAGGTTCAGCATATCGTCAATGGGATTTGCATTAAACCTTTCGTTTTCTGCGTGGGCCATGCCTCTTCACCTAATTTCGGTGAATCATGATGACTTTTGGGTTTCGTGTTAAGGGTTTTAAAGGGTGTCTGCCTCTTTTTTCTACGCGTGAATAAATTCATGGTTGTCGCAATGGGCTGCAACGTTCTTAACATATTCGAGTCAAAAACATATTAAGGGTGGCACGGAGAAACAGTCACTCATATACATTCCGTGCAACAGAACCATATTATAATCTACGCAGCCAAATTGATGCTGTAGCGGGGGTTCACCCGAGGGGATGAGTCTGACCCACTGCCCAACCCACTAGCGGCTCAGGGTTTATGACCCAGTGTTCGGGTTTGCCTAAACACGCCCAGACGCATGCGGTCACCGCGCCAAAGGACCAGGTCGAAACGATGAGGTCCGGCACGGAAAAGGGCTTCCCTCGAATTCATCCCCGCTACGCCCTCAGACTTCAGAGGCATTTGGTAATGGCGAGAGCGCGGGAGTGGACGGACGATGAGGTCGATAAGCTTAGGCAAATATACTCCTCCATGATGTCGTTCGACGAGATCACGTTGGAGTTCCCATGGAGGACGTCGAACGCGATAAGGCTTAAGGCGTCGAGGCTTGGGCTGCACAGACCAACTCTGGAGACTCACCTCATAAAGGCGCAGAAGGTAACCATCCAAAGGAACGGCGACGACGGCGTCAAGGGCTACCTCCTGAAATGCAAGGAGTGCGGCGCCTGGATACACGCCGACAACATGATGAGCGGCATCTGCCAGACCATCAGCTGCGATGTGTGTGGAGCGCTCTACGAGATCCTGACTGAGTGAATTAGACGAACCCTATACCCTAGGTTCATGATGTTTTTATATCCTTCAAGGCTAGTTCAAGTGAGTGGACCAGATGAGTCTAGAGATAACTTCTAAGATGCTGGTAAGGGAGGCTATGTCGAGTCCCGTCATCTCGGTCAGCGAAAATACGGACGTCACGAAGCTAGCCAAGGTGATGAAGGAACAGAACGTGGGCGCAGTCATAATCACCAACAAGGAAGAGCAGCCTGTGGGGATCGTGACGGAGAGAGACATAGTCACTAGGATCGTCGCCCAAGGCAGAGACCAAAGCAAGGTTGTCGCCAAGTCGGTCATGTCGTCGCCTCTCCACGTTGTGAAGCCGGACATGAGCCTCATGGAAGCCATGCGCCTCATGGACAGGCTCAACATCAGGCGCCTAGGCGTCATGTACAAGAACCAGCTAGTCGGCGTCATCTCGGATAGAAACATCATCAGGATCGTGCCCACCATCGTGGAGATATTGAAGGAGCAGCAGGAGATCAACAACGTCTCCTCAGTGAGTGGGCCCTCCATCACAGGATACTGCGACCGCTGCGAGAGTTATAGCAACAACCTCAGGGTCGTGGACGGCGAGTTCCTCTGCGAGGACTGCCGCATGGAGTGACAAAACCCAATACCATCCAATCGTCTATATTATGTGGATGAAGCACCGGTTCCTAGTTGACAGCATGCTCGGCTCCCTAGCTCGATGGCTGAGGATCGGCGGATACGACGCGGAGTACAGGAGGGACGCCGAAGACGACTCCCTCATGGAGGAGGCATCAAGCACAGGCAGGATACTGTTGACGCGAGACAGGGTGCTGGTCCAAAGGGCCAAGAAGAGAGGCGTCGAGACCATCTTAGTGGAAGGGGAGGGCGACGTGGAGCAGCTGGGCTCCCTTACGGCGGCTCTCGGGCTGGAGCTGAACCCCTCCAACTCCCGTTGCCCGAAGTGTAACGGCTCCCTGACACAGGTAGAAAAGGACCGGGTACGGGACCGGGTGCCCGAGGCGTCCCTTGAGGCCTTCGACATATTCTGGGAGTGCACTTCCTGCGGCTGCGTCTACTGGAGGGGAAGCCACTGGGACCAGATCGCCTCGACTATAGAGGAAGCCAACAATCTATCTGGGGGAGACGACTCCAAGCGTTTATAAGAAGTTATTTTCGTTTCTAATAGAAAGGTGCATCAAACATATTCGACCTAACTCAGATGGAGGGAGAGTACCTCGTACGCCTCGCGAGGACGATGATAGAGGCGCGTCTAGGCTTAACCAGTGAGCCGGATACAGGCGACGCGCCCAAGGTGACCGAGACCATGTGCGGCGTCTTCGTCACCCTCAACAAGATGGAGGGATCGGGGCACAGGCTCAGGGGATGCATCGGCTACCCCTACCCGGTGAAGGATCTGCTGACGGCCGTGCGGGAGTCGGCTCTGAACGCGGCCTTCGATGACCCCAGGTTTCCCTCGGTCTCAAAGAACGAGATGGACAGCATCTTGGTGGAGGTGAGTGTCCTTACGCCGCCTGAAACAATAAAAGTAGAAAATCCCAAGGATATCCCGGGTGAGGTCATGGTGGGGCGCGACGGCCTGATCATGGGCAGAGGCTACAGGAGGGGGCTCCTGCTGCCCCAGGTTGCAGTGGAGTGGGGATGGGACAGCGAGGAGTTCCTGGCCCAATGCTGCTACAAGGCAGGGTTGCCCCCAGACTCCTGGCTCTTGGAAGACACAGAGGTACAGAGGTTCCAGGCCATCATATACTCCGAGAACTCCCCTAGAGGAAGAGTGTCGAGACACAAGTTAAGCTGAAGGACGGTCACAGTTGGACAGCTTAGACGGTTCCCGAATATACTTCAGCCCATGTGGTATAGGGTTCGGTCACGCCAGCAGGAGCGTCTCCATCGCCGAGGAGGTTGTCCGGAGGGGGGGAGAGGTTGTCTTCTCCACATACCTCGAGGGCGTGGACTACGTGAGCAAGTTCGGGTTCCCCGTGTTGTCTGCCCCTCCCATCCAGATGGAGAACGACCCCACCGGAAGCATAGATCTCAAGTCATCCACCATAGGGCAGGGCATCACGGCCTTCCCGACGCTTCTGGATCAGGTCAGGTTCGAGATCCAGAGCATGAAAGTGTTCGACGCCGACATCGTGTTCAGCGACTCGAGGGTGTCCAGCATCATAGCGGGTAGGCTGCTCAAGATACCCGTGGTCCTCCTGCTAAACCAATTCCTGCCCAGGGCGCCGAGGGTGAAGGACACCAACCTCTACAGGATCTTCGACGGGACCGTGCTCACCGTACTCGGGCGGACGTGGGCTCTCAGCGACATAATAGTGATCCCAGACTTCCCCGAGCCCTACACCATCAGCCTCGACAGCCTTAGGATGCCGAGGAGAGTGGGGGCGAGGGTTAAGCTGGTCGGCTCCATACTTCAGGAGAAGCCCGAGGAGAACACCAACTCGTATGAGATCAGGGAGAGGCTGGGCGTGAGAGAGGACCAGCGCCTGATATATGGGGGGATAAGCGGGCCCCGCGCAGAGAGGGAGCCCCTCATCAGGTTGCTTGAGCCCATATTCGCCAGTTTCCCGGACAGGTATCGGGTCCTCATGTCTATGGGGGTCCCTAACGGCGGCTCGGAGCCGATGGAAAGAGGGGCGTTGACCATGATCCCGTGGCTTGAGAACAGGTTCGAGTATCTGAATGCGTGTGACCTCGTCATCAGCCGCGGCGGACACGAGACCATAATGCAGAGCATCTGCTACGGCAAGCCCTCCATCATCATCCCGGTCCCCCGGCACCCGGAGCAGTACGGTAACGCGAGGAGGGCGATGGAGCTGGGCGTAGCCATGGCGATGCACCAGAGGAACATAGACCGAGATAGACTAGTGGCCATGGTGGACAACATGGTGGGGAGTAACAGATACAAGCGGGTCCTGAATGATATAAACTCCGAGAAGCATCTCGGTGATGGACTGGAGAACACCCTCGACGTGATAATAGAGACGCTTCGACGTTAGTCCTCGAACGCGTTATATCGATGGTCGGTGCTTCCTTGGGGTATGGACTACCACTACTCAAAGGAACGTGACCCCAAGGTCATGGAGTACTTCGACGAGGATGCCATGAAGGCCTTCAGGGACTGGAACGGCAGGGTGATGGCTCCCGGCAAGCTGGACAGGAAGACCAAGGAGCTCGTCGCCGTGGCCTGCGCCTACATGACCCGTTGCCCCTACTGCATCGAGGGCCACGCCAAGGCCGCCATCGAGGCGGGGGCGTCTAAGGAGGAGCTCGCCGAGGTGATTCAGATATCCATGGCGTTGGCCGCAGGCGCGAGGATAGCCCACAGGAACTTCGCGTTAGACGTCTAACTGTCGCTGCGATAGGCTCAACTGCACAAATTTTTACGGCTACTTGTCGTCCCAGTACTGCCTGGTCTTCATGTACTGTATCTTGGCTCTGAGGAGGTCCTTGTAGAACTCCTCGTCGCTGCGGTGCATCCGGCTGAGCACCTGGTACGAGGTGACGGGGCCGACGCCGTGGACCATGAGAGCCTCCACCGCCTTCCTGCCGTAGCTGAGCACCATGTCCGCGGTCTTCCTGCCGTGGACCAGCTGATCCATGTCGTCGCCGAAGAGCTCCTCCCCCTCCTTCCAGCGCCTGAGCAGTCCCTGGAAGTGCTCCGGGCTCTGGTGGCGCCGCATCATGGCGAGGAGGCCGCTTCCGCAGTTACCGCACCTAGGGTGGTCATCCATCTCTCTGATCCGGGTCCGGGTGTGCCACTCGCCGCAGTCGACGCAGGCCAGGTTTACGCTCCGTGCCTCGATGCTCTCCTTCATGTACTGGAGCTGGTCCGCTATGGTGGCGTCCGTGGCCATGAGCTCCTCTACGTCTGCGTACTTCTCGAGTATGTGCCGGGCGAGCACGCTGGGCTCGGACACCATCTTAACCTCAACCGAGACCCTCCCATCGGCGATCCCTTGGATCGTCTCCTTGACTCCCGGGAGGTCCAGCTTCTCCTGGTACGCCTCGCGGAGCGTCTCCCTGTAGATGGGCGTGTCCTTGAACCTGTAGTAGAGGTTCTCGACTCGGTCGGGCCCCATGATCTTTCCGCGTGGGAGGACGCCGAACCGCTCGGCGATGAACTTCATCTTGTAGCCGAACGGGAACCGGGCCTCCATGAACTCCATGAGGAGCCTGTCAGCATCTGCTTCCGTCAGACCCGTGATGAGCTTCTCGACGCGCTCCACCTCCTCCTTGTTGAGCTTGTTCGGGGCCTCGACGAGTATCCTGTAGGCGTCGTTCCACCACGCGTATATGAGCTCCATCTCGCTGAGTGCGGCGTCGAGTATCGCGCCTAGGGCCCTGTTGAGGTTCTCGCCGCGGACGCTGTGGAGGACCATGTACCTGTCGTAGACCTCGAGGACGAGGTTGTCGGGGCTTGGCAGGGGGACCCCCGACTTCATGTGAGCCGCGGTCTCTTTAGCGACCTCGGCTAGGCTGTTCACGTCTGTGTCCAGCGACTCCGCCAGCTCACTGAGCCCGCCGCTCCGCGTAGCCTCGAGTATCTCCAGGCGTAGCCTCCCCCCCGCCTCGGCCACCTCCCTCGAGACGGGGATGAGTTCGCCGTCCCAGCCGGGAAGAGCGCCGAGGGGGTCCGTGCTGGGGAGGGCGTGGAGCACGCCCCTCTCCTCGTCTATCTGGAGTATCCGCCAGACGCGGCCGCGGAGTATGACGTTGAGGCCGACGCGGGCCCGCAGGCTCCAGAACTCGTCGCCCACGGTGCCCACCATCTCGTCCGTCACGGCGTTGATGAACGGGTACCTACGCTCGTCGTTTATCATGCCCAAGTTCTCGTAGTAGTATCTTCTTGCCTTACCGCGGCCCTTCAAGGTTTCCCCCTCCTTCACGATCAACCCTATCTTGTATAGAAACTCCGTCAGCTCCTCCAGCGCCTCCAGGCTGAAGCCCCTGAACGGATACGCCCTCGTGATCAGCTCATGGAGCTCCCCCATACCGATGCCTTCCTCGTAGCTCAGCGTGAGCCCCGCTATCTGGTGGGTGAGCACATCGAGGGGCTCCACGTGGACCACGGTGGGCTCAAGCCGCTTCCGCCTCGCCATCTCGCTGGTCACCACGCACTCCAACGCGTCCTCGCCGTACGCCGGGATGGTGACGCCTCTGCTCAGACGGCTTATCCTGTGGCCCGCCCGCCCCACCCTCTGCATGAGGGTCGAGACCTGCCGAGGGCTGAGGTACTGTATGCAGAGGTCCACCTCCCCAACGTCGATGCCGAGCTGCAGCGTGCTGGTGCAGACGATGGCCTTGAGCTCCCCCGCCTTGAACTCGTCCTCCACCCTGTGCCTCTGCTCCCGGCTCAGGCTCCCGTGGTGCACCTCTATACCCTCGTCCAGGGTCTTCAGCTTGTAGCCCAAGGCCTCGGCCTGGCCCCTGCCCTGCACGAAGACGAGGGTACCGTTATGGTCCCTGACTAGCCGTCTTATCCGGTTGAGCCTCGAAGCCGCCTTGGGGGACATGTCGATCTCGTCGGCTAGGTCATAGTCCTCGTCGCGGGGCTCAGGGAACTCGACGTTGTAGACGTAGCTCTTGTCCACCTCGACCTCGACGGTGGTGACGCGGTGGACGCCACCGAGGAACATGGCGACGGTCTCCGGGTTGCCGACCGTGGCGCTGAGCCCGATCCTCTGGACCTTATGTCCGGCGGCTTGTTCGAGCCTCTCCAAGCCGACGGTGAGCTGAGCCCCTCGCTTGCTCGCCGCCAGGTCGTGTATCTCGTCAACGATGATCCACCTGACGGTCTTCAGGTGTCCCCGCATGGACTTGGTGGGCAGTATCGCCTGCAGGGTCTCGGGGGTGGTTATGAGCATCTGCGGCGGCTTGGTGGATTGCCTGCGCCTCTGCTTCTGGCTGGTGTCGCCGTGCCTCACCTGTACGTCGATTCCCAGGTGGTCCGCCCAGAACATCATCCGCCTCTCGATGTCCCTGTTCAGCGCCCGCAGCGGAGTGATGTAGATGATGCCTATGCCCCGCCCGGGCTCCGACCTTAGATACATGTCGAACACCGGTAGGAGCGCCGCCTCCGTCTTACCGCTGGCGGTGGGGGCGATGAGGAGTACGTTCTCCCCGTCAAGTAATGGTTTAATGACGCTCTCCTGGGGCGGCGTCGGCTCCGATATGCCCAGCATCTCAAGCCCCGACCTTATCCTCGGGTGGAGCATGTCGAAGACGCTGGGTTGCATGGGATTGATGATGGAAAGGCGGAATTAAATTCTATCCACTGATGCACCAATACACGTAATCATATGGTTTATATTCTTGTACACATCCAAAGGTGAGATGCCTCGTGCAGACAAGATTCAAGGCATCGAAAGGTGAAGATAGGAATGCCAGATTGTGAAGTATGTGGGGCACAGCGCGTTAAAACCTACAAGTGCAAGGAGTGTGGAGTTAACTTCTGTGTGAGGTGCGGCAAGTCCCACAAGAATCTATGCAACAAATGTCTGTCCAAGGATGTTAAGAGCTCACCCCTAAGCATAATAACCGGTCTTTTCGGCGGCAAAAAGTAACCTAGTTTCAATTGCTTTCCGGGTACTCCCTTTTTAGATAAAATAAAATGGGAAACTTTTCTTTTATTCCAGTAACTTTTGGAGCTTCTCTGCGGTCACCTTAGCCGCGATGGCACAGGTCTTTGGGCACCCATCGTCGTCGTGGCCACCCGCCTCTAGGAACAGCGGGTAGTCCTCGGGGTTGTTCAGGTCGAAGCTCCTTCCGTAGATGTGTTCCTGGATGTCGCGGCAGATGGTTGAGCCCAGCGGCTCGTCGAACCCGAACTCCTCCATGAGCCTATTCTTGAACTCGTCTACGATCTCGTTGGCGGGCTTCATAGCGTCCCTGTAGGCCTGGGTGTCGCGGATGTCGTCCCGTCCATAGACCAGCCCAAGGGCCATGAGGCCGCCCAACAGGGCGCCGCATGTCTCGCCCCTCCGGGCCACGCCTCCGCTGAGGACGGTGGCGGCCCGGAAGCTCTCCTGATCCCCTATGTCGAAGGCTTCCTGCAGGGCGAGGAGAACGCTCTGGCTGCAGCCACTGTACTTGTCGTATTCCAGCGCCTTGGCGCCTATCGCTTCGATGTCTACCATATCAGCTCACCAGGTGCAGCTTCTTCTGGCGGCCAGCCAGGAACACGAGTCTGTCGCCGGTCCACCACGCGTCCTGCTCTAGGCTCATCCGGGCCTCCTGGCCGTCCCACTCCGGCACCTCTTTTTTGGCGTTGAGCTCTATGGCGTAGCAGGTATCAGGATATAGTGGATGGTCTCCTCTACCCGGCACACCATCCTGCTGGTCCCAGAGGCCTATGGTGGGGCCCGCGGCGTGCCCGTGGACGCCTATGGGGTGCGTGTATATGCTGGGGTTGATGCCCGCCTTCCTGGCGTTGTTCAACACCGTCTTCAGTATCTCGTTGCCGGTGCGCCCCGTCTTCATGGCGTCGGCGTGGAAGTCCTGCAGCCTGTTGGCGTCCGCGAGGGCGTCGTTGAGGCTCTGGGGGGCGTCTGTCTCGCCGTGCCTGAGCACGTAGGCGTTCTGCTGTACATCTGTGGCGAG
>Ga0315537_1002681_pt1 | contig 13434 bp, 5 predicted proteins | sample SalMarSW160270MG_FD_203091 | JGI IMG/M metagenome (GOLD analysis project Ga0315537, IMG submission 203091) | Salt marsh sediment microbial communities from the Plum Island Ecosystem LTER, Massachusetts, United States - Salt Marsh Sediment SW1602-70 ... | reverse complement strand
GGTCCGATTTTGTGTCTGGCCGGGGCGGCGGGGACCGGGAAAGCTTCGCTGGCAAAAGCCATTGCACTGGCGATGGGCAAAAAATTCGCGCGTATTTCCGTTGGGGGCATTGATGATGTCGCCGATATCAAGGGAACGTCCCGTACGTACATCGGGGCGGCCCCGGGAATCATCATTCGCACTCTCAAAGAGACCGGCCGTACCGATTCGGTCATTCTTATTGAGGATATTGACTATTTCGCCGAAGACACCAATTCGTCATTGCCGATGTCGCTGCTGGAAGCGATCGATCCCAGATATAATTCGCGCTTCCTGGACAATTATATCGGTGTGCCGATCGATCTCAGTCGCACCTTTTTTATCTGTTCCGCTAAATCTTCAGAGCAAATCCCCGAGATATACAGCCACCGCTTTGAGACGATTGAATTACCGGGATATATCGAAAAAGAGAAAATCCACATCGCCAAAAAATATCTAATTCCGGGTCTGCTGAAAAAGCACGGTCTGCGTAAAAACGATATAGTTTTCAGCGAAAACGGTCTTCAAATAATAATCAGAAATTACACACTTGAAGCCGGCCTGCTTAAGTTTAAACGCCGACTGGAAAGAATTTGCCGTCAGGTGGCAAGGGAAAAGGCGACCAAGTCAAAAAAAGTATGGATGGTTAACGAAAAAACGGTCGAGAGTTTCCTGGGAACGCCGCAGTATATCCCGGAAAAACCGGAAAAATCCCCGGAGATTGGTGTCGCCATCGGATTGGCCTGGACCGGTCTGGGTGGAGACCTGATGACCATTGAGGGGCTTAAGATGAAGGGCAGCGGCGAGGTTATATCGACCGGCTCTCTCGGCGATGTCATGAAGGAATCGATTCAGGCGGCACATAGCTATGTCCGCTCGAAAGCAGATATTCTTGGTATCGATCATAGTGATTTCGATAATTTCGATATTCACATTCATTTCCCGTCAGGGGCGATTCCCAAGGATGGCCCCTCCGCCGGAGTGGCCGTCTGCCTGGCTATTGCTTCGGTCATGGCGGAGCGGCCGATTCGTAACGATGTCGCCATGACCGGTGAGGTGACCCTGCGGGGTAAAGTCCTTCAGGTCGGCGGGCTGGTGGAGAAAATTTCGGCCGCTTATCGAGCCGGCATCCGAAAAGTCTTTGTTCCTAAAGAAAATAAGAAGGACCTAAAAGATTTGCCGGATGATATTCTAAAAAAGACCAAATTCATTTTTATTGAAACTGTTGATGAAATATTCGCCAAAGGTCTGCTGGATTTTGTGCCCTCCAATTATACGCTTGAAAAAATCTTTGCCGAGGAAATGGAGAAGGCCAAAAATCGCAAAAAGATAAGAAGTTCAAGAAAAATATCGGCTAAAAGCCGCAGAAAAAAATAATCCCTCGAAAAGCTGATCAAATTTTAACTTGACGTTTCCCTCCAGTCGAAGTATATTGAGCCCGGGAATTTAGAATTCCTGAAGAGAGTGCTTGGTAGACTAATAATTGGTCTTGCATTTGCGTTCTTCATGTATTTGGCTTAGTAAGTTGAAATATTGCTTGGGAGCACGAACCAGCTTAATTTTACCCGCAGTTAAGGATAGAATCAAATTATTGTTTTATACAAGTTAACTGCGGAATCAAAAAGTCCCTGAGTCTTGATAATCGCTGAAGATCCAGGGCTGAATGAGAAATATGATAATTTTTGTCTTAACTGTATTGGGTCATTAGTCTGGAGTATTGAGAAAGTAAAAATTTTAACCCATGGAGGGTGAGAAATGAAACGTGCTTACTTATGTTTAATGGTGTTTTCGCTTGTAATCCTGTCCGGACCGGCAAATGCCATGACGGTCAGGGCCGAAGCGTCGCCCGAATTGCTGCCCGGTTTGCTTGAGATTGGACAGCCATTCGTGATAGAGATTTATATGAACAATAATGATACCGTATGGGGTGAGAACCCGGTCAACGGATACCGCCTATCGTGCAGTATGCCTTTTGCATTTTACAGCCCTGATGCCAGCATCGCCAATATCACCCATATTGATGTCAGTGGCTCCGGGCCAACCGGTAATATTGAAATATTAAACGGCTTCGAGGCCTTCTGGGGCACGTTCTGGCTGATATCGCCCTGGAGTTACGACGGTAGCTTGCCCGACTCCATTAATTTCACCGGTATCGGCAGTGCCGCCACCGGCTGGCCGTATGATCTTGGCGAGTTGCCGTATTACCGTTTTCATTTTCAGGGCGATGAAGAAGGGACATTCTGTATCGATTCCATCGGTGGCCGAACAGCATCCTATGATTGGCTGCTTTATCCTCCTTCACCGGATTTTAACGGACCGTACTGCTGGGAAATAGGGACCCTGCCGACCGATCCCGAAATCGACGTCGAACCCGATTCCATGATTTTCGAGGGTGTCACCGGACAATCGTCACCTCCCGCCCAGACATTGACCATAACCAATGTTGGCGTGGGAACTCTCAATTGGACCGCCAGCTGGAATTCAGCCTGGTTGAGCGTCGCGCCGGCATTTGGTACCGCCCCCTCCAATGTATCGGTCTTTGCCAATTCAACCGGCTTATCCACGGGAATGTATTATGATACGATTACCGTTTCTGATCCTAACGCCACCAACAACCCGGTATTGGTCCCGGTAACATTAATATTACAGGAGCCGCCTCCGACCATCGACCTGTCCGATGATTTCTTTAATTTCTTTGCCGTCGCCGATTCATCCAATCCCGATGATCAATTCCTGACCGTATACAATACCGGCGGAGGAACCCTCGACTGGACAGCAAGTAATTCGCAAAGCTGGCTGACGATTGTTCCGACATCAGGTTCCGACGGCACTACCATTACTCTGTCGGTTGATATAACCGGATTATCTTATGGTGTTTACTGGGACACCGTTGTCGTTACGGATCCGGCGGCGACCAATGATCCGCAATTCGCCGAAGTGCGGTTGGAAATTTCTTCAAGTCTGCCTCTTCTGGGCGTTGATCCCGACTTCTTATATGTGGTCGTTGATGTCGATGATCCCTTCCCGGATGACCGACAGTTTCTTGTCTATAACCAGGGTGCTGGTTCGATGAATTACTACGTGGAGGAAACCTCGAATAAGATTGTCGGCCTTACTCCCGATTCGGGCAGCGTTCCTCAGACGGTAACGATTCAGTTTGATTCTATTCCCGGGTTGAGCGGAATGGATTCCTTTGATACGGTTTGGGTATATTCCGATGAGGCCAGCAATTCGCCTTTGACGGTTGTTATACAATATCATCTGCTCAGCAATCCGGCGATAATCATTGCCAATCGCGACACGCTGTTCGAAGAATTGTACGAATGCGGTCAGGGAATCGATCCGCCCGTACTTAAGAAGTTGACGATTTATAACGGTGGCGGGGAATCATTCGATTTCGACATAGAGCATTTTGCCGACTGGCTGTCCCTTGATCCATCGTCCGGGACCGCCCCTCAGACCATCACACTGGAATATGATTATCGGGCATTGTCGCCGGGGACATATTATGATTCGCTTTTCATATCGGCCATAAATGCCATTAACAATCCTCTGCTCGTGTACGTTGTCCTGACTATTTTGCCGACTGATATGACGCCGGAAATATATATTGATTTTGAAGGAGATACGCTCATTTTTGCCGCTCAGGAAGAAAGAGAGGGGAAGGAATATTTTGTAAACGTAAATAATGTGAATCCCGGCTGCATGGATTGGCTTCTTGAGGAGAGTGTTCCCTGGGTAAATTTTTATATCGACTCGTCGCATAACAAAACATATCCCTGGCAGATAAAGTTCATTCCCAATGGCTTCGGATATACTATAGATGAGTATAATGACTCCGGTTTTATTACATCGTCGACCGCGTCGAATACACCCTTGAAATTAAATTTCCGAAATTATGTATGGAAATTTCATGGAGATCTTAACTGGGACGGTATGATAAATATCCTGGACGTGGCCTACTTCATAAAATACCTTTATAAATTTGGTCCGCAGCCGTTTCCGGAACGAGTTGTAGGCGAATGCAATTGCGATCTGAAAGTGGATATTCTCGATATTGCCGCCATTATTGATTACCTGTATTTCGGAGGCGGACCGCTCTGCGGCAATCCGTATTAGCGAATGAGTATATTCAATGATTTAAACCGCCGCCGTTTAAACGACGGCGGTTTTTTACGCGAGATTTATCGGATTTATCATGTAATTTGATAAAAAGCGGCTCCTATAATCCGACAAGATAAAATATAAGTTCTTGACATAATTGGAAATAGAATTATTTTTCGGTGGTACTGCAACAAAACATAAAATAAATTGTTTTGTTAGTAAAGCCTTAGCCGCCGCAAATGATGAGGATTAGAATGTCTTCTAAACGGAAGTTGCTTATCGTTTTTTTAATCTTGATTTTTAGTTACCTGCCGATATCTGCCCGTGACAAATACAATGATGATACCGATTACAGCCGCTTGCCGGCGTCCGAAATCCATAAGATATTGGGCGAAGGCAAGGCCCGCGAGTTGGAAAAGGCACGGCAATTCGCCGCCTCGCTACCGAAATCGACGCCTGCTTACGATCAAACCGAGTTTGATGTGAATTACTATCGAATTGAATTACGCGTTGATATCCCGAGCGAAATCATCTATGGGGTGGTTACGATGGAGGCAAAATCGAATATCGACGGGCTTGATTCGGTGGCGATTGACTTATATCCCACTATGGTTGTCGATTCCGTTTACAATGCCTCCGGATTGTTGGGATATTACCACCTGCAAACGGTCAATGTCGAGCTTGATCGGCTTTATGATTCCGGCGAAACATTTTCGGTAACGATAAGCTATAGCGGTCATCCGACCGGTTCGGGTCTGGACGGTTTTTCCTTTGATGTTTATAATGGAAATCCGGTGGCGGCGTCGTTGTCGGAGCCCTATGCCGCGCGAAGCTGGTGGCCGTGCAAAGATCGCCCTGATGACAAAGCTGATTCGCTGGATATTTTTGTTAGCTGTGACACCGCCTATTATTGTGCCTCCAATGGCAACCTGATTGATACGGCTCAAAATGGTGACGGCACCCGGACATTCAATTATGAAGTTCGATATCCAATTACGACTTATCTTTTTTCGGTGGCCATTTCGAAGTATACTGTCTGGTATGATTGGTATCATTACGGTGACAATGATTCCATGATAATCGTCAACCACGTTTATCCGGATAAGTATGCGACATCTTTAAGTTCATATGGAATCGCACCCGAGGCAATCGGTATTTACGCAAGTTTGTTTGGCGAGTATCCGTTCGTTAACGAAAAATACGGCCACGCTAATTTCGAATGGTCAGGAGCGATGGAACATCAGACAGTATCATCGATGGGCGGCGGCAATTTCGCTTTTACTATTCCGGTAATTGTCCATGAATTATCGCACCAGTGGTGGGGCGATATGATTACCTGTAATAACTGGCATGAAATCTGGCTCAATGAGGGTTTTGCTTCTTACTGCGAGGCCTTGTATTATGAGGCGCTCGATGGGGTTAGCGCTTATCACACTTACATGGCCTCGATGGCTTATACGGCCGGAGGCACGATTTATATTTATGACACAACCAATGTCTATAATATTTTCAGTTCGCGCGTATACGACAAAGGGGCCTGGGTATTGCATATGTTAAGACATGTCGTCGGCGATTCGACATTTTTTGAATGCCTGCAGGCCTATTATAATAGTGTTCACCAGTACAGCGACGCTACAACCGAGGATTTTAAGAATATCTGCGAGTCCGTCTCGGGGATGGACTTGGATTATTTCTTTGACGAGTGGATTTATGGTGAATATTATCCGCGTTATTATTGGTCATATAACAGCCAACTTGATCCGACCGACAGCAGTTATTGGAATTACATCAGGATAATCCAAACCCAGGGGACAAGTCCTCTGGTTTTCACGATGCCGATTGATCTCGTTTTTACATCCAACAGCGGCGTCGATACGAGCGTTATATTCAACGATGTGGGCGATAGCATTTATATCATCAAAACCGATGACTATCCGGTCGATATCGAATTTGACCCCGATTCCTGGATTCTAAGATACCGCCAGCAGACTTCATGGATTTATAGTTTGATTCCTTTTCCGTTGGATAGCGGCATACAATTAATTTCATATCTCGATTCAGTCGTGGCCCGAGGCGGGTCAAACCAGCATTATTTCGGTTTGGTCTCGGGATCATTGCCGACCGGACTGGAACTTGATACGTTGACCGGCCATATCTCCGGAATTCCATATGATACCGGTCGGTTTGAATTTGAAGTTTACGCTACCGACCGATATAGCTCATCGGCCGATACGGCCGATTATAAAATTTATATCGAAGAGGGTAATGCTATGGCGGGCGATGTCAATGATGATGACGTTGTGAATATTTTTGATATAACCGGTTTGATAGGTTATCTATATCTGGAAGGGTCCCCGCCGCCGATTCCGGTGCAGGCCGATCCTAATCATGATTGTATCATAAATATTTTCGATATTACCTACCTTATCGACTTTTTGTATCTGGAAGGACCGGCGCCCCAAATCGGCTGCGCTACCCTTTGATAGGGATACGTCCGGGCGGATAGCATTTACGCACTCAATATTTGACTTTGCATTAATAAATAGAATCTTTATCTTTATATTCATGAAACTATAATACCGGCCGCCAAGCCGGAGAATCCGGGTATATGGAAAGTAGTTATAAAATATTGACGTTTGGATGTCAGATGAATCTGGCCGATTCGGGTACGCTTACGACCGTGCTGAATACCCGGGGCTATGAGCCGGTCGAAAATGAAAATGAGGCTGACATCATTATTCTGAATACCTGTTCGGTCAGGCAAAAGGCGGAAGAGAGGGTTTTTGGACGGCTGGCCGAGTTAAGTGCCTTAAAAAGGAAAGATACTTCGAAAAAAATAGCCGTCGTCGGGTGCATGGCGCAGCGTCTTGCCGGAGAAATCCTTAAGCGAGCCCCGTATGTTGATATAATTTTGGGCACCGACCGGCTGCTTGACCTTCCGCGATATCTCGAAAACGGCAGGATGTCTGGGAGTTCGATCATCCATACCGAATTCGGCCATGAAAATTATGATGAAATTATCCCCACTCAGGACAGCCAATATAGCGTCTTCGTGACTATCTCGCGCGGATGCGATAATTATTGTACTTATTGCGTCGTGCCATATGTCAGAGGGCGGGAACGCTCTTACCCGATGGCCGGCATAATAAATCGGATAAATAATCTGGTTGAGAATGGGACTCTTGAGATAATGCTTCTGGGTCAGAACGTCAATGCATATAAAGACGGCGACACCGATTTCCCGGAATTGCTTAAAAAAGCGGCGACGGAGACTGATATAAAAAGAATCCGCTTTATGACCTCGCACCCGAAAGATATGTCGCCGAAACTGATTGAGACGATTGCCTCCCAACCGAAAATGATGGCACATGTTCATCTTCCGCTGCAGTCGGCATCGGACCGGATATTAAAAAAGATGGGACGGGGGTATACATTCGAGCATTATTTTTCATTGACGGAGCAATTAAAAAGGGCGGTTCCTGATATAGCACTGACGACCGACCTTATCGTCGGTTTTCCGACCGAAACCGAAACCGAATTTCGGGAAACGCTCGATGCCGTGAAGACGATAAAATTTGATTCGGCCTTTATGTTTCGCTACTCGCCGAGGGAGGGGACATCCGCGGCCGGGCTTGAGGATGATATCCCCGAGCCGGAAAAGATTCGCCGATTGGCAAAATTAATTGCGCTGCAAAAGGATGTCGCTTTTGAAAAAAATCAATCCGAGCTGGGAAAAATCAGATCAGTCCTGGTCGATGGCTTTTCGCGCCGAAGTGAAAAATTATTGAAAGGCAAAACCGAAGGAAATAAAACTATTCTTTTTAAAGCCCCGCCTGAATATATTGGGGCCATAAGAAATATTAAAGTGGAAAGCGCCGATAGCTGGACGCTGCACGGCCGGGTGGTTAATTGATATGTCGATGGCTCAGATTATCTCGATTTTATATCCGATAATTATAATCGCACTATCAATTTTTATTGTCTTCCGGCTGAAAATCGGACGGGCGCAAAATGCGGCGGGGAGCGGATTCGTCTACGCCGGTCTGGTATTGATATTCGCCTCATCGCTTATTAATTTATTAACTCAGCACCCGGATTATTCTTTTTGGTTTTTGGCCGGTGTTTATCCCATTATCGACCTGTCGATTTTTCTATTCCTGATCGCCGGGGCCATCCTTTTTCTGATCGGCCTGGCTTTGTTTTTCAGTTTCTGGGGCGATCGCGACATCGAGGTTGCCAATCATCTGGAGAAACTTAAGCTTCTTGATAATATTCAGCAGGAAAGTCGCTATCCTCAGCCGTTGCCGGAATTGCTCGACCGGGCTTTGAAGAGTATCCTGGGCGGGATGGGTGAAGAGGCCGGCGCTGTCTTTCTGTTAAACCGAACCCAAAGAAAATTTGTTTTGGTTACCGGGGTCGGTTTGACCAAAGAAGAAACGACGTTGCTGGAATATTACCCGTACGGCAGGAATATTATCACGCAAGCCATCGAAGATGAATCGCCGATGGTATCATCCGATTTTAGGTCTCTGGGCGGTAAAGCCCAGCTGGCGGTATCGAAGTTCCGGTCGATACTGGTTATGCCGATGATATCGGGCCGCAATCGCCTCGGAGCATTGATATTCTTTTCCACCGAAGGGCGGCATTATTCGCGGGAATATATATCGATTATTTCACCGATTTGCGAATGGCTATCGGAAAAAATTGAAGTCAGCCGTCTCGGCCGGGATATGAAAAAAAGCTCAGCGGAGTTTGAAGCCAAAAGTCGGCAGCTCGATGACTTTTTCAGAAAACTGGGGAATATTCTGAAATTCGAGGGTGAAATACCGTCACCATCTGAATTCGCCGGGCGATGTGTCGGTTTCATAAGTTGCGAAGAAGTCTGGCTCCTCGGTCTTGTTAACGGCAAACTTAGCTTCTACGGCGGATCGGAGAGTGTAGCCGATTTTTCCGAAAATTTTAAAACCGCGATGATAAACTCATTGGCTCAAAACAAGGCGGTTATTCTTAATCAGGAGAGTACCGACGAGGCCGGCAATTCGTTCATTTCTCGATCGACTCTCCTGCTGCCGGCCGACAACAAAGGCAACGCTATTATGTTACGCAAAAGCGGTGGTGCCATCTCCGTCGATGACGAGGAATTGCATGCGTTGGAAATGATTGCCGATGTAGCCGGGATGGTGATTTACCACTCGTCAACCCGGACGGTTAGTTTATCTCGTAGCCGCGGATTGGAAACATTAGCCGGAGTGCTTCACTCGACTATTTCCAAATCACATCCGGGAAAAGACATCCGGAGTTTTACCGAAAAGATCAGGGAAATAATATCCGATAAAACGGTACTACTGCTATTTCGACGAAATGGAAAGCATTACGAGGTGATCAGTTCTAATGTGGAGTCTGAAGTGCTGAATGAATTATCTATTGCAATCGGTGAGGGGAGCACCGGCCGAACGGCGGTCCTGCGTTCTGAAGCGGCTTTTTTTGATGCGCGCACCGTGGCGGATAATCTGGCTCAATACGACGAGGAAAATCGAAATTGTCTGTTTCAAATATTTGAAGAAAAAAAGACGCCTGCATTCCAGGCCGATTACCCCATTCTGTTAAATAATAACATTGAATTTATAGTAACGCTTTTTGGTTTTAAAGAGTCCCCATCGGAAAACATGGAGTTGCACCGGCTGATTTCGCTGCTGGTGGCGCTTCTCAATCTGAGAATAGAAATTACTTTTGCACCGGCATTTGTAAAGGGAGCGACACCGGTCGTACCGGAGAAAAATCTTTTCGGAGAGAAAATAAACGAGATAAATAACAGCCTTTCGGCTATCTCCGGTTTTTGCCAGTTGGGCGCCCGCGATCCCAATATTTCAGGCAAGGCGGTTGCTGCTTTTGATTCTATTCTGGCGCAGACCGAAGAGCTGGCCGACAGTCTTAACAGGTTTGTATCCGAAAAACAGATACAGCAGGCCGATTCCGAGCAGCCGGCCGACCCCCGCGGGACAATCCGGGATGTATTCGAAAAGAACAGTATCTCCGGAAATCTTCATATGATCGAAGGTAAGCCGTATTCGGTAAACCTGGATTTGCATGATGTTCCGGTGATCAATGTTCGACGGGGTGATTTTGCAAATTTCGTTAATAATGCCGCCGGGGCGTTTGCGGAAAATGTCGACGAGGACGAGATTATCAGTGTCAGTACATATTCGCGCGACGGTTTTACTTATTTGGATATCTCGAAACATCGGGAGAATTTTCCCCCGGTCGAAGCAGTCGCCGGATTCGGTAACTACCTGCAGCCTCAAGCGGCGAAAAATCAGTTTAAGAATCCCGGTTTTCTCCGTGTACTAGAAAATCTTTCCGGGGAATTCGCTTTTGACAGGCACAGCCGCAAACCGTCTTATTATTCGTTTCGATTTCCCCAATCATATAAATCATTGCCACCTAAATCGGTCACCAGAATAGATGCGCCGAATATTCTTGCGGTTGATGATCAGGCCGTTATCCTCGATCTTCTGGCGGGTATGTGCCAGTCTTTGGGTTATGGGATTTTAACCGCCCGCGACGGGGACGAGGGATTGAAGGTCTTCGAAGACCATCGACCTGATATAGTCATCACCGACCTGGCCATGCCCAGAATGTCAGGCTGGGAGCTGGCCTCCCGGATAAAAGTGATTTCGCCGGAAACGCCTATTATACTGATAACTGGCTGGGGAGTATCAGTGGACGAAGAAAATATGAAGCGAGCCGGTGTCGACTTTATTCTTCGCAAGCCGTTTCGCCTGGAACAGCTTTCAGAGATGATAACAAAAATCAGATTTTCTCGTATCAATTAACCTGTTTCCGCTTGATATTTATTTCCGTTTTCCGATGTATATAATGTATGAGTATGACTGGAATAAATTACCCTCACTCTAACGACATCCGTCGGGATATAATCGAAAAAAGTGACTTGCTTGCCCTTCCGGAGGCGGTTGTAAAGGTTTTGGAACTGACGTCCAAGGATGAAATCGGAATCGATAAATTATCATCGGTTCTCGGGACGGATCCGGCCTTGACCGGGCGTTTGTTGAAAATCGCCAACTCACCCTTTTATCATCTAAGCCAGCAAGTTGTTTCTATTCAGCAAGCGGTAATGATTCTGGGTGTTACGACCGTTAAATGTCTTATCCTTTCGGCGGCTTTATTTGACCCGAAAAAGATACGAGATAACATTGGATTTGACATTAAAGCTCTATACGGAAACATTGTTTCGGCCGCGTCAACCTGTCGCAAACTCGCCGTCGCCTGCGATTATCCTTCGCCGGAGGATGCTTTTACCTGCGGGCTGCTTCATGAGATCGGCCTTCTGTTCTTCTTGCAACACTATCCCTCTGAGTATCTTAATGTTATCGGCCGGGCGGGAAACTCAGGAAGTTTGATTCCCGAGGAAAGGTTGGCTTTTGGAATTTCACACCCCGAAGTCGGGCAATTGATTGCGGAAAAATGGAAACTGCCGGAAGATATTTCGACCGCAATCGGCAGCCATCATTCGTTCGGCTTTGCCGGATCGAAACCACTCGATGACATCCTGCGTTTATCGGTCGCCTTGAATAGGGAGTATTTCATTCAAACGGATGAAGATCTCGAAGAGAAAATCACGAGGATCAGTACGGTTTCAGACAGATTGGGTGTAAAATCTCAACAACTTGATGATATCACGGCCGGCATTGTCAAAGATACGATCACTTTTGCGCGCGCGGTTGATATAGAAATTTATGATATCGAATCGATCCTTTCGCGGGCCAATCATGAAATTTTCAGAACATATATATCAATGCAAAAGCTCTTCAAAGAAAGACAAGAACTGACGAAGAGTATTCTCGACGAAGAGAGGGCAAAGGGTATACAAGAGGCTAAGCAAATTGCCATCTCGACGCTGTCACATTATATAAATAATGCGGCAATGATTATTTCCGGCCAATCCCAGGTGGCGAGGATGCTGATCGGCAAGAAGGATGCAAAGAGGCTTTTCGATTCTCTGCCAAAGTCATTGGAAGTAATCGATGATTCGATTCATAAGATAACGGCCGTCCTTGATGAGATTTCCGAGCTAAGTTCATTGAGTGATGTGGAATATTTCGACAAATCGAAAGTCCTGAATATGGATGAAAGAATTAAAGAACGTGTAATCCGGATGAAAGAAAAATTATCATTGGACGAACCTGCCGCAACCGAATCCACCGTGAAATTAGAAAAATTACCGCACATATAAATCGTAATAAATTTCTTGGCATGAGCATGTCTTCATGCTATTTTTAATCATGTGCACTAATCTCTTGGAACCTGACGATAATCTATGGATTGGGGGAACCTTATGAAAATCCAATCGGAATATTCCGGCTTAACGGACATAAAGGCCTCATCGTTGGTCAAATTCTGTACCGAGTCGGGTTACGGCAATGATTCCCGGCTGAAAAAACTCGATGAAAAACTCGGCGGTGTTATCACGAGAGCTTATGATAACGGTGAATTCGAAGGCAAGCTGAATCAAATCATGGTTATATATAGCCTGTCACGCCTGCCGTCCCATCGTATTGTCCTTGCCGGTGTCGGCGATAAAAAGAGATTAAATCCTGATAGCTATCGGCAGGCAACCGGGACGTTATCAAGAATTCCGGCGATTAAAAGCTCCGAGTCCATCGCTTTCTTTCTTGATACGGGAGATATCGAGAAAATATCGGCCGCGGTCGTCGAAGGATTTATGCTGGGCCGATTTGAAATGCTTGACCATAAAAGCGACAGAGATAAGAGCCAGGAAAAAACAAAGAATATCCGCATAATCGGCAATAATCCCTCATATATACCGCGAATCGACCGGGGAATATCATACGGGTGTGTATCATCCGACAGCGTCGTTTTGGCCCGGCGCTTAGCTTTTCAGCCGGGGAATTATCTTCCCCCGCGGAAATTCGCTGCCGAGGCCCGGACTCTCGCCAAAAAACATAAAATCAGGTGTAGAGTGCTGGATGAAAAGCAGATAAGATCGGAAAAGATGGGCGCCCTTCTTGGTGTCGCTCAGGGTTCGGCCGAGCCGCCGCGCTTCGTCATACTGGAATATAATGAAGGTAAGGCAAATATGAAACCGATTGTTCTGGTGGGTAAAGGCATCACCTTTGACTCCGGCGGTCTCTCGCTGAAGATTCCTGAAAAAATGCCGGAAATGAAAGGCGATATGCAGGGAGGAGCGATTGTATTATCGGCCGTGATTGCTGCGGCCCGATTGCAGTTGCCTTTAAATATAGTCGGATTGATTCCGCTGGCTGAAAATATGCC
>Ga0315537_1002680_pt1 | contig 13446 bp, 12 predicted proteins | sample SalMarSW160270MG_FD_203091 | JGI IMG/M metagenome (GOLD analysis project Ga0315537, IMG submission 203091) | Salt marsh sediment microbial communities from the Plum Island Ecosystem LTER, Massachusetts, United States - Salt Marsh Sediment SW1602-70 ... | reverse complement strand
AAAGGTAAAGCTGTATTTCTCGACCGCGATGGTGTCATCAATTCCCTGGTCTATCATCAGGAACAGGGTATCGTCGATTCGCCGTTTATCGTGGAACAGTTCGTGCTGCTCCCCCGTGTTAGCGAGGCGATTGTTAGGTTCCATGACATGGGTTATAAGGTAATCCTGGTCTCCAACCAACCCGGAATCGCCAAGGGGCATTTGACCTCCAAGACCTTTGATGAAATTAGGGAGAAGATGAAAGAAGAACTCTTGGAAGGAGGGGCTTCCCTTGATGGCGAATATTATTGCCTGCATCATCCCCAGGCGGAGATTGCGCAACTGAGAATCGATTGCGCCTGCCGGAAACCTAAGCCCGGGCTGCTCCTTCAAGCCGCCGGTGATATGGATATAGGTTTATCGCAGTCCTGGATGATAGGTGACGGGCTTACCGATGTACAGGCGGGTAAAGAAGCCGGGTGCAGGACTATTCTGCTGGGCAGGATGAAGTGTGAACTCTGCCGCCTTATGGATATAAAAGATGCCAGACCTGATGCTATTGCTTCGGACCTTAAGGAGGCAGCCCAGTTTATCTTTGAAACAACAGTACTAAAGATTGGAGGTGTCCCGAGCTAACCATGAGGAGAGAATTGATTGATATCCTGGCCTGTCCCGTATGCAAAAGAAATTTGGAACTCAAGGTGAACGAAGAAAATGATAGGGAAGTAGTCAGCGGTTATCTGCATTGCACCAGGTGTAATGAAGACTATCCCATTGTGGATACCATCCCCAATCTGCTGCCAAGAGAAAAGCATGTACAGGCTGGTTCGTAAGCCATTTTACCGTTAGGTGAGGGTGAAAATATTTGTAAGGAGGCAAATATGAAGATATTCATTGATTCGGCAAGCGTTACTGAAATTGAGAAATGGCTCGATATGGGAGTAATCGATGGCGTCACCACCAATCCCAGCATTATGTTCAAGGACGGGGTCTATAACGCTGAAGAAGGGGCCAAGCAAATAGCGGCTCTGGTGAATCCGCGCCCGCTCAGTGTTGAGGTGACCACCAACGACCTCAACGAGATGTTTGCCCAGGCGCAGACATTCGCCTCATGGGCGCCGAATATCGTCATTAAAGTACCCCAGATTACCCAGGACGGCATCCCTTGTTACGGTCTTATCAAGCGTCTGGAAAGCGAAGGGATAAAGGTCAACGCCACCGTAGCCATGTCCTACGGGCAGGTGATACTGGCAGCCAAGGCAGACGCTACCTATATCAGTGTCTTTACCGGCAGGGTGGCTGACGAGGGTGGTAACGCCCCCGAGGTCATTAATACCTGTGTCAGCTGGCTGGAACACTGGAAATATAAGGGAGAACTGATTGTTGGCAGTATCAGGTCCGTAGGCGATATCCTGAGCGCCGCTATGGCGGGGGCACATATCATCACCATACCGCCCCAGTTCCTGGCCAAGATGGCTGACCATCAATACACCAGGGAAACCGTAAGGCAATTTGTCAGCGACGCTCAGAAGGCCCTAGAGATGATGAAGCTGAAGAGAGTGAGCCAAAGCGTCTAATTTGGAATACTCATCAGCAGTAAAAGGGAAGACATTTGCGAGATAGCTTTCTGGCCAAATTGGACCGGTTTACTAAAGTAGTCCGTCCTCGTGTGCCTTTCACAGAACTGGACACCGTATGGCGGTATATGCAGAAGGATGTGAAGAGTATCCTTGACATAGGCTGTGGTAAGGGCAAACCGATGAAGTTCATCAACAGGCGTAAAGAATTTTACGTGACCGGTGTGGATACCTTTGAGCCTGCGTTGGATGAGTGTCGGCACACCGGAGTCTACAACGAGCTGATTCTGGGCGATATCCGAAGTCTGGATTTCAAAGAGAAAAGCTACGATATAGTCGTCTGTTTAGCTTTAATTGAGCACATGGAAAAAGAGGAAGGCGAAAAGTCACTTAGTTAAATGGAGGAAATTGCTAGAAAGAATTAGTTTGTGGAGAGAATCCTTGCTGAGTATCTCGCTGAGAAGCTTATCTGTTACCTCTCGCTCAAAACTATACCTTATTCTTATCCTGATAAGCCTGATACTTTTCTGCTATTCTGTGTCACAAACTGCCTATGTAAATTGTGAACCGTCAGATTTATTTGGCTTGGCTTCTCACTTCACTCCCGCGTACTGGCTGGGTCTGGTTCTGCTGGTAATCTGCAGTATCCTGGTTTTTTTGGATAAGGAGGTTAAGTCCGACGCTCTTCACCTTTTTATCCTGCTCAGTCTAGGGTTATTTCTATTCGGGATAGCTACTCTGGTTCAGGAGAATGCAAGACATCCTACAACCTACACAAACCTCGCCGATGTTAGGACATTAATGGCAACCGGGCATACCGACATGGCTGGGCCGGATGCCATGAGCTATTACCGGACATGGCCGGCGGCGCACTTCCTTCACGCTTCAACACTGCTGGCTACCAGCCTTGATTTCAAAGACTGGCTGAGATTCGCACCTTTTATCTGGGTCATTGCTTTTACTTTTCTTACTTACGCTATTGGTAAACATTTAGAATTACCCCGGAATTCTTGCTTTTTACTCTCGTTCTTGTCCCTCGCCTCCTACTGGATGCTTCAATCGGACCTTGCCCAGCAGGGTATGGCTGTATTGCTGCTATTACTATGTTTTATGTTACTGGCGACACCCGACCGGCGCCAGATAGTTGCCGCAAGATTCTTGTCTATACTTTGCTTTTCGGTACTGGTGCTCACCCACGGACTGAGCAGTTTAGGCTTGCTGTTGGCCCTGATTGTGCTGTTAGTATTCAAGAAGGGCCGGAGCGAAGCCGTGCCGTTACTGCTCCTGTTTGTGGTTATCTGGCTGACATGGTACGCGTATCAAGCTACCGCAGCAATGCAATTAGGTGTAGCCAGGTGGTTGTCCGCACCCTGGGACTATATTTTTAGAATGGGCACGCATGTTGAAGGTCTCTACGAGCCGACACATACCACCGCCTCGGCGCTGATATCCCAGTATTCACAGCTTGCCTATATTTTTATCTATGGTATTCTGGCGATAGCTGCCGTCTTTTACCTTTTCACAGGAAGAGTCAGTCCGGAAAAACGGCCTTGGCTGATAGTGCTGGTGGCATGGGTCGCCGGACTGGCTGTATCCGGGGTAATCTATCCCAACCGGGAGATGTACATACGGCTCTATATACTGGGTCTGGTCCCGGTGCTCGGCATCATTCTGCTGGTTTTCTCCAATCGTAAACTGCTCGTTCCCTTAATGCTGCTGGCCACGCTGCTTATTCTCCCAGCGCGCTACGGTACGGAGGGGTCTTACGGTCAGATATTCAGTTCAGAGTTAGCCGGAACCAAGTTCTTTGTTCAGCATGCTGTGGATACTGATCCTTGGTTTTTTTATAGAGCTGGAGACCAAGGTGTGCTGCCATTCTATAATCCGGAGGTAAAAATCTGGCCCACCCGATGGTATTCTACCGACATGCCCATTGAAGCTCTTGATGAAGCCTCGTATGTACTCGCCAGTGGCCACGGCGGGCTAAGTTATGAGGTTATTGACAGATGGATGCAATCGGCACGTGGGGAAAGGGCTTCCTCGGTTTACGTTAATAATGATTTTATAATATACGAAAGCAGGTTGACATTAAGACAGTGAGAAAAACAGGCTGTCCACCTAAACAGACATATTATTGACAGGCATTAAGAAAAGGATAAGCAGTGCAAAAAGCAATGAAGGTTAACTTAGGCTGCGGTCCGAAGGCAGTCAAGGGATGGGTTAATTTAGATAAGACCTGGAAAGTGTATCTGACCCGCTTTCCTTTTCTTAAAATCCCTTTACGATTCCTTTCCGCTATGGGTTTGGTGAACAGGCTTAACTCCGATGAGGAGATACCGGCAGAACTAGGGGTAAAACGGCACGACGTCGCTAAGGGTTTGCCTTTTAAAGACAACGAAGCAGATTATATTTATTCCTCGCACATGCTCGAGCATCTTTCCCGTAGCAAGGCTGATTTTGTCCTGAAGGAGTGCTATAGAGTATTGAAAAGTGGGGGAGTACTCAGACTTGTCGTACCCGACCTCTATTTACTTATAGAAGAATACATTAAAGGAAAGCAGACTGGAGAAGCCACCTCCGCCGATAGATTCATAGAAAACTTGAATCTTTCCGATACCAAAAAGTCTAAACGTCTCATCAATCGAATATTGAGCCAGGGACATCAGTGGATATATGATTTTGATTCATTAGCTTATCGACTATCCAGCATTGGTTTCAGTGAGGTTAATAAGTGCACACCAGGGCAGGGGGAAGTACCCGATCTTCAACAACTCGATGAAGGAGAACTGCACCCTGATAGCTTTTATTTGGAGGCAAGGAAATAGGAACAAATTCATCCTTATTCTTTAACCGTCTGCTCCATGATGTAAGAGAGACGTTCATTAGCGGAGCCCAGGTTTTAACCTCCAGAGAGAGGTTTAAGGCTTTTTACCGGGTTTCGCTCTATAGAAACGCAGTTTACCTCATGCTGAATACAGCAGTGTCCGGTATTTTAGGTTTTATCTTCTGGATATTGGCGGCAAGGTTCTATCCCGCCGCGGAAGTGGGACTGGCTTCGGCAGCCATTGCCGTGGCCGGATTTCTGACAACACTAGCTGCTTTAGGACTTGATTTCGGACTGGTCAGATACATCTCCGGTGCCGGTAAAAACTACGCTGTCCTCGTTAATTCATGTTTAACCGCAGGCAGCTTGGCGGCTATTATTGTTTCTCTGGTCTTCTTGGTCGGCCTTAATGTATGGTCGCCCGACCTTATTTTCCTGCGGCAGGACGCTCTTCTGTTCGCGATTTTTATCATACTTATCATTAGCTGGACGCTTTATACCCTTTTACACAATGTATTTGTCGCCCATCAAAGGGCTGATACTACCCTGCTGCAAACGGCAACACAGGGATTAGTCAAGCTTGCTCTGGTCGTATCGCTACCCGTCTTTCTCTATGGCTTCGGCATAATAACCGCTTGGGGAGCAGGCTTTGCGGTGGCTGCAATTGTCGGGCTGGGGGTGCTTCTCCCACGGTTAAAGAGGGGCTATCATCCGTCTTTTACCATTAAGAGAAAGGTAATAAATGAGATAGCTCACTTTTCCTCGGCTAATTTTATTACCGGTCTTGTTGCCAAGGCTCCTACCTTTGTCCTCCCGCTTATGGTAATCACCCTTATTAGTGCCGAACAAAATGCTTACTTCTATATGGCTTATGGTGTTGTCAGTAATGCCTTACTATTAATCCCTGCCGGTATATCCCTTTCCCTTTTTGCCGAAGGCTCACATAATGAAGCAGGCTTAGACGACTACGTTAGAAGAAGTATGAAATTCTCTTTTTTCATACTTATACCGCTGATTATTATCATATTTCTTATCGGTGATAAAATCCTTCTTCTTTTCGGTAAAACGTACTCCGAGGAAGCTACCCAGCTTCTCTGGATATTAGCCCTTTCGGCTCTACCCGCGACGGTTAATACCATCTATTTCTATAAAAAACGGGTAGAAAAGAAGATGAAGCAAGTCATAAGTTTAACTGTCTTAGGTGTCATTATGGTTATAGGTTTGAGTTACCTGCTATTGCCAGTCCTGGGCATAACGGGTGGTGGTATTGCGCGGCTGGCAAGTAGCGGGGCCATTACGCTGGGAATACTGGGAGGATTATTAGTCAAGAAAGGTTAGTACCCTTTATCCTTTCACAATGCAGAGATAGGTGGTTTTAAGCAGATATCATAATGGGTGTAGCAGCAATAATTCTAACTAAAAACAGTGAATCAACTATCCGGGAATGCCTCGACTCAGTATCACAGAACAACCCGGAGGAAATCATCGTAGTCGATGGCAATTCCGGCGATGGTACGCTGGATATCGTCGCCGAATATACCGATAAAGTCTTCTGCGATGAGGGAAAGGGTATCACTTATGCCCGTCAATTAGGCGCTGAACTGGCAAAAGAAGAGTATATCTTGTACGTAGATTCAGATGTGGTTTTATTAGCGAATACCCTGGAGACGATGCTTGCCGATTTGACAACCCGGGGGTATGCTGCCATTTGCGCTCGGGTTTTACGTGACGTTGTAATTAGAACTAAAGCCCCGGGAGAGGTAACGGCAACCATACCCATGTTCTGCACGCTTTTCCCGCGGCGTTTAATCCTGAAGTATGGTTTCGATCCCGCCATGCCGGACTGTGACGATTTTGAGATAAGCTACCAACTCCAGAAGGACGGGCACAAGATCGCCGTGTCGTCTGCATATGCTCATCACAAGGTTAAAGACTTAAAGACCAGCACCAAGCACATATACAGATGCGGCATGGCTCTCGCCGAATTTCTGCTCAAGTATAAAAAATCGCCACCAATAGTTTTTAAGTATGTAATATTCAGAGGGCTAGGGTCTCTTGTACATGAGATTTTGCTCTGCATTGTCAAAGGCGAGTTAAAATTTATTCCTCGCCTCCTGTTGTTGGGCTTGTTTGAAATTGCCGGATTTACCATGAAGCTTCTTAATACCCTGCTGGTAACCACAAAGCTAATCAGGAGATGATGGATTATACCGAATGTGAAAATAAACGAAGGTGAACCGCAGGCAGAGAACAAAATGGCTCATCGATGCATAATTACTTAGAGAACCGAAAGGGGGAGTGTTAAAAAGTGCTAAGAATGTTATCCAGGACCACTTACAGTTTGATTACCAAGAGAAATTATAAGCAAGTATTCCATGCGGGACGACAAAGGATTAATGCCTCTATTTGGCCGAACCACGTCCTAAATCCTGTGGGTGCTTCCATCGGCATTATCGATAAATGTAATTTAAAATGCATAATGTGCTCCCGGCAGGACCCGAATATCCAACTCGGAGAACTTACCTTCGAGCAATTTCAAGGTATTATTCAACAAATCCCTATGATTTACAGTGTAATGCTTACTGGTCACGGTGAACCTCTTTTACACAGGGATTTGTTCGCCATGATAGAGTACCTTCACAGCAAGAAGATAAGCGCAGGAGTTTTTAGTAACGCAACGCTCCTCACGCCTAAAACCTCCGAAACATTACTGAACCTTAAACTTGAAGACATCCGCTTTTCACTGGATGGAGCAACTAAAGAGACCTACGAGAAAATAAGGGTAGGCGCCAGGTTCGATGAAGTTATCTCCAACGTTTCAAATTTTGTGAATATGAGCAAAAAAATGGGAAGTAAGATCAGGATAGGGGTCCGCATGACTGCAATGAAAGACAATCTCAATGAATTACCGGCTATGGTCCACCTGACATCAGAACTGGGTATCAGAGAACTGCAAATCGCCAACCTGTCTGAATTATTGCCTCAACTGGAAGGCAAATCCTTAAAAGGAACCGACGAAGAGACTAGAGAGGTATTAAATAGTGTTCAACAGGAAGCAAGGCACCTGGGAACAAATTTACGTATTCACGGTTTTATTCGCCACAGGATTGATAATACTCGAGTAGCATGCAAACAACCGTATATAGGTATGCGAATTAATGCCACCGGAGAAGTGAATCCTTGTTGCGGAAGTACACGAAACTTCGGCAATGTTTCCCAGAAGCCCATAAAAGAAATCTGGAGCTCTCCCGAATTCAATAACTTTAGAAGACAGGTCAAAAGCAAAACTCCTCCCGCAGAGTGCTTGTCCTGCCCCGTTCTTGAGTGGGAATAGAAGCCATTATCTATAAATCAGACATAATTGTGATGTCGGGTAAAGGATAAAACAGGTACAGAGTAGCCATATGAAAAGACCATCATGTTTGCTCATAATCCTCGATGGATGCAGAGAGGACTATATCGACCGGGAATTGACACCCTTTCTTAACAAACTGAAGAATAAGGGAAGTTACACCAGTTTAGATGTTACCTCGTCCTTCTATACTGTCGCCGAAATCTCTACCGGTAATTCCCCGATTACTACCGATACCTCTTTCGATTTCTGCTTTGACCCTGCAAACTCCCCCTTTAAATTCTTCCGGTATATGAAGCTGCCTCTCAGTCTAAGATACGGAAATATAAGACGAGAGAGATTCATTCGTAACCTGATGTGTAAAATTTACAGCATAGTCACTCATAACTGGGTTGACTTTCCACCTAATATCCCTATTACTATTTTACCGTATTTTAATGTAAATCAATCGTTAATCAGGTTCCAGAAGGCAGAGCGCGAAGAATCAAGAGAAACTCTTTTCGGCATTTTCAGGGAAAATGGCTTCGATTTTCAATCAATTTCAGGATATGCCCCGTCCATCCAAAAACAAATGGTTGAACGACCGTACGGTGAAAAACATGTCTTGATGCTTCATTATATAGAACTTGATAAGATCGGGCACCAATACGGGCCAAATTCAGAAGAGGTGAAGGTCTCCCTACGTGATATCGATTACTCAATCGGAGAGGTCTACCGTGATTTAGGTGAGCAGGTAGATTTTATTATGGTATTCGGTGACCATAACATGGAAGAGATTGAAGCGCACATTGATATGTGGGAGGAACTGAAAAAACTGAATGTCAAGATACCCGAGGATTACCTGGTCTTTCTAAATTCTCCGGTAGCAAGGTTCTGGTTTAATAACGATAAGGCGCGTAGAGAAGTGAAAAAACTCCTTGGTTCTCTCAAGCAATATGGAAGAGTGATTTCAAAAAAGGAGCTAGAAGAGCGCCGTTTACCTTCAAATGAGAAGTACGGAGAGGTTATTTTCTGGTTGAAAAAGGGGGCTGCTATCGTCCCAGATTTTTACCATGAATATCCTGTCAAAGGAATGCATTTCTTCTTCGATAGCGCAGCCAGCGCACCTTTAATGCTCCTGCACGAAGGAAAGACGGTTAAGTTGAGAAAGGATGGTAAATTGATTGACGTGATGCCAACCATACTGGATCTACTGGATATTCAAGATAATCAAAAAAGGGATGGGAGGAGCCTGGTTATTAGAGAATAAGTTCGATGGGATATTTCAAGATAGAAAACGCAGAAGCACAAGAGAGAATAGAAAGCTTGATTAAACGGGTAAAGGCAGAGATACTTGGTAGCCTCACCGATAGGGTAGTGGCTATTATTCTAATCGGCGGTCTGGCACGAGGGGAAGGAGTCTGGAAAAAAGTAAATGGGCAGGTTAGAGTAATATCCGATGCGGATCTCCTCGTTAGCACCAAGGTTGGCGCCAGAATTCCGAATGAACTAGAGGCCAGGCTAAAGAATATCGAAGACCAGACTGGAATAGTTATAGCACCAAGGATAAGAAGTAATATTGAATGGAGATTTTCTCCTAGAAACACGGAGCTTTTCGATATCCAAGAGAACGGCACCACTATATATGGGAGAAAAGAAGACCTGAATTTGCCGAAAGTCGACCAGAGTGAGTTGAACTTTAAGGACACTGTATATCTGTTTTTTAATCGAGTTTATCTATCTATTGAGGAGTGTTCGCCGGATGATTTTAACTCTTCAGACGAGGATGCTCTGCAAAGGCTGAGCTACATGGCAGCACAGACGATGTTCACCTGCGCCGATTTTATTGCTATTCATTGCCATAATTACCTCCCATCCGTTTTTGATAGGGTGAGTTTCGCAGAAAGCAAACTAAACGAACTAGATATTAACATTGACAAAGGAGCATTTCTTTCCGATTTGCATAGAGCACTTGATTTTAAATTTAACTGGACAGACAAACCGTACCTCGAAGATGCTCGGGATTTCTGGTTAAAAGCGAAAAGCCATCTGCTTGCTTTGTTTACGTTTCTCTTTGTACAGGAATATGGCGTGGCTGATATATCAAAATATGCATATTTTCAGTATAAATTATCCCCTTTGACGGGCAGGTTACGTAATATGATTTCCCGGCTGAGGAGACTGGCCAGGCTGGTGAAGAACAGAAAGCTGGCCAACTTTACCGCTATTCCCGACCTGCAACACCACTGCCGACTGGCAGGCCTAATGCTTTATATGGCACTGAGTGAAAACCTTACAGTAGAATACATAACCAGGGCCGAAGAGTACCTCTTAAAGGTTTACCGATATAGGAATGAAATGATGGATGCCAGGGACAGTTGGCTTACCTTGAGGAATGAACTAAAGAATTTTCGGAAACTTGGTATTACATAGGAGGTTTATGACATTACGTAATTCCATGTTTTCAGTTTTTTTAAGAACGGCCAAGCTTTTTTGGGGAACGGGGATAAGTAAGAGGTTTCCCCTAATCGAGAGAGTCTTCAAATTTCTGTTTGTACATCTTAGACCCGCAGAAATCGAACTTATTGAGATTGAAGGTATCCGTATGTATGTAAAACGGGGGGATATAGATATGCGCCTTGCCCATGGTGCTTCCTTGTTCAGTGATTCTCGTGATAAACTTTTGCTACCGTTATTCAAACAGTTAATCAAGCCAGGAATGACTGTCCTGGACCTTGGCGCTCATGTCGGATACTACACCCTCCTCGCTGCCAAGCTTGTTGGTGAAAAAGGCAGGGTATTCGCCTTTGAGCCTGCGCCGGCTACCTATGCCCTTCTTATAAAAAACATAACCATAAACGGCTATCAAAATATTGTCCCAATACAGAAGGCCGTCTCAAATAAGAGCGGACAGGTAAGGCTGTTTCTAAACGATTACAATACCGGTCGCCATAATATATACGACCACTATGGTGAAAAAAAGAGATATGTAATTGTTGATAGCATAACCTTGGACGAGTTTTTTAGAGGCCAAGATATATCAATTGATTTTATCAAGATGGATATAGAGGGAGCGGAAATGGTGGCGCTTCAGGGCATGGAGAATCTTATAAGGAAAACCCGAAATCTGAAGCTCGTTACCGAATTCAACCCAAATTTTCTGACGGGGGCTGGCTATTCTCCGGAGGCGTTCTTGAGGAACCTTACCGAACATGGCTTTAAACTTCATGATTTAAATGAAGAAACAGGCATTATTGAGCCCTGTTATTTTGATTCACTGCTAAAAGCATATATTGGTCGGGAATATACGAATTTACTAGGTGTGAAGGAAGAGTAGTTAGAAGGGACTGTGTAATTTATGAGGATATGTTTTGTCAATTCGGAAATCTTTTCACCCTTTACCGGGTATAGCAGATTAAATAGAATTGTTGGACAGGAGCTTGTCAAGAGAGGAATAGAAATCTATGTGCTGGTGCCGCAGATCAAGGGAAAAAGAAAGATAGAACAGTATGAAGGAATGACCGTGTTATCTTTCCCTTTTCCATCGCCAAAGATACTTTTTTCTCAATCTCTCTTTCGGCTTCCTGAAGCTGACATATATGAGATCTGGGATCCCTACATGCCGTTTTCTTATTTTGTAACACAGGCTACCTCGAATAGCAAGCATATTATCATATTTGCAGACCCACACGAAAATTCTGATTTTAAGGAAGTCATGAAAGTAGATCCGAAACTGGCCAACCTTCGAAGGAAATATAACCTAAAAATTCCGTATATTGTCTATTATCCCTATCTCATGTATCTTCGCCCTTACCTTGCAGAGAGGACCATTTCGAAGGGAGATGTCTATTTCTGCGAAGCCAAATATCTGTTTCCTAAGGTCATGAGAATGCACGATCTCAAGGCACCTCCTCTGTTTATGCCACACTTGGTCGAAATTTCTGAACAAGAGCCAACAAAGTCTGCAAAACCAATTGTTTGTTTTCTGGCACACTGGGGGGAAAAGAAGCGTCCGGAACTGTTTTTTGACCTGGCCAGGCGTTTTCCACAAGTTCAATTCACCGCCATGGGGCAAGCCGTGGATTTGGAGCGTGATAAAGAACTACGGGAGATGTGCTCCGCAATACCCAATTTGGAAACAACCGGCGTGGTAAATGAAGAGAAGAAAAGAGAAATTCTGCAAAAGGCCTGGATTCTGGTTAATACCAGTGTCCATGAGGGCCTCCCCCAAGCCTTTATCGAGGCCTGCGCCTGCCGGTGCGCCATTCTCAGTGCAGTAAATCCCGATGACTTTGCTAAAAACTTTGGCTACCATGTTCGGGACGGTAATTTCAAATCCGGGCTTGAATATTTACTGGAGAATAACCGCTGGAGAGAGGCGGGGGGGAGGGGCTTTGAATACGTCCGGGAGAACAATGACCTGAATAAAGTAATTGAGAGGCGTATTCAAGTCTATGAGACCCTCTTGGACGAAAGATGAAGAACGCTATGAGGCTTGGCAGGCGATGAGCATGGAGAAACAAACCAGGCAAAAAGTAATATTGATTTATCCCAGGTTGCCGGAGAGACTGCCGGCACTAAGCTTTCCGGTAGGCCCTCTGTATGTCGGCTCCTATCTGGTTAATCATGGCTATGAAGTGACCATACTGGACGCAAATAACTTCAGGCATGATAAAGACTTTCTAGATGCCCTGGATGATGTGTTAAGCCCGGCATTAGCCGTCGGATTAAGCGTAATGACTGCCCAGCTTCCAAGCGCTCTAGAAATTTCCAGGTATATAATGCAACGCGACTCATCTATACACATCATATGGGGAGGTGTGCATCCCTCACTTTTTCCGGAGCAAACAGCCAAATGTAAATATGTAGATTTCGCTGTGCGTGATGAAGGCGAAATCACGCTTCTTGAATTGCTTAAAGCCCTTGAAGGACAAAAAGAACCTTCAAAGGTAAAAGGTATTTCATTCAAATCAGATAATCATGAGCAGGTTATTACAACCGAAGTGAGACCATTTACGGACCTGAATAAGCTCCCACCTGTTAAATGGGAACTACTGGAAAATATAAGACCCGGTAGCAAGCTCAAACTTAGCGAGATAGCTCAATTGACCGGGCGTGGCGTTTACCTCCAGACAGGGCGGGGTTGCCCACACCGTTGTACCTTCTGTATCAATTCCGTTTTGAAAAACAGGTACAGAGATAAGCGTAGCGATTTAGTATTGAGGGAAATTAAGCAACTTTTAGATTTAGGTGTAGACCGCATCTGGTTTACTGACGAGAATTTCTTCACCAGTAAGGAGAGAATAAGGGAAATTATAGATGGAATAGAAAGGGAGGGCTTTACGTTCAAGTGGTATGCCACCATGCGCGCCAATTATTTAAATCCGCATTATATAGATTTTGACCTTGCGGCAAGGTTGAAGCAAAACGGCTGCGAGATGCTGGCAATCGGGGCAGAGTCCGGCTCTCCGAGAATCCTAAGACTGCTAAAAAAAGACATTACTATCGAACAGACCCTTGATGCGGCCCGGTTTCTCCATAAAGTGGGACTGAAAGCCAGTTTCTCCTTCATGACAGGCCTCCCTGGGGAGGAGAAAGAGGACATTTTTAAAACATTACGTTTGATTGCAGAAATAGCAGAGATAGATGATTCATTTTCATTCCGTATTTTGGGTCCTCAGGTTTACCGGCCGTACCCCGGCTCGGAATTATATCTGAAATGCTTGAAGCTGGGT
>Ga0315537_1002674_pt1 | contig 13458 bp, 12 predicted proteins | sample SalMarSW160270MG_FD_203091 | JGI IMG/M metagenome (GOLD analysis project Ga0315537, IMG submission 203091) | Salt marsh sediment microbial communities from the Plum Island Ecosystem LTER, Massachusetts, United States - Salt Marsh Sediment SW1602-70 ... | reverse complement strand
CCGGAATGCATGAGAGCGATTTTCTCGCGGAAAAAGCTTTTGAAGTACGACAAAAGCGTCCCCGCCAGGGCAATTTCCGGAACCAACACCAGCACCGTCCGGTCATTTTTCAGTACTTCGCGCGCGGCATGGCAATAGATAAGTGTCTTGCCCGAACCGGTTATACCGTACAGAAGCATAGGTGCATAATGATGAAGATTTTTGACAATTTTATCGATTGCCCCGGTTTGCTCATGGTTGGGTTCTATCGTACCTATTTCAGTGCGCGGGCGAATATAATCGAACAGGTCGGGCAGCCCGTAGACGGGGACAATATCCCCGGTGTCAAGAAGTTTCTTGAACCGATAATTGCTAATACCGTGCGCGATTAAATCCGATTTTTGAAACAGCCTCAAATGGGGAATGAGTGCTTTTAATTTTTCGATCGATTCAATATCGCTGATTTTATCTTCGGTGATTCTGTATCCAAGGCACACGTCGCCGGGGATATTATCAATGTAAACACTTGTTGGTTTTTTTCTTTTTCTTAAACGCGGGGGCAGAGCGGCATTGAAAACGTCGGCCGGGTTGGCATAATAGTAATCAGCCATCCATAGCAGGAAATCGGACGATTCGGGATTAAACAGATTCTCGCTATCGATAATCTCGATAATGGATTTGAGTTTCGATGCCGGTTCTTTTTTGGCCGGACCCATATAAAAACCAATCATCCGGCGATGTCCCAGGGGAACGAGTAATCGCTGCCCCGGTGTCAGTTTTATTTCGTATCTGTCGGGTAATTGATATGTAAAGAGTATGCGGGGAGTTCCCGGAATGGCGATCTTTATTAGCTTTTTATCCATTTGAAAAAAAAAGGCAGGCCGATAAATGACCTGCCGAATTGTGTTACGGCCTATATCATAGATTTTTCAATTCTTCCGCTTTCGCCCGCGCCTCTTTGGCCTTCTTAGGCATATTGGATGATTCGTAAAGGTCACCGATAGTTTCCCAGAGGCGGACATCGCCGGGATCGAGTTCCAACGCCTTTTCAAAAGGCGTAATCGCCTCGGCGAATTTTTGCTCCTGAATATAAGTATCACCCAGATTAACCCAATGATCTTTCTGACCCGGTTCCAACTCGGTTAATCTTTTAAATCCGTTTTCGGCAGAGGGATAATCGCCCCGGACCAGTTTGACCACAGAGTACTGCTCTAAAGCGAAAATATTATCCGGCTCAAGATCAATTCCTCTCTTAAAATATGATCCCGCTGAATCGAGATTATCATCGCGGTATTTCAAGAATTGATTAGCCTTTTCAGTATTGTCTTCCTTTTGGTAAAACATAATCGAATCGGAAAATTCCTGTGATTTAAACAAGAAATATTGACCCACATCAATGCACGGGCCAGCTAAAGTGGAGTCGAGCTGAATGGCTCGAACATCGTAAGCATACAGAGAGTCATACATCTCTTTATTATTATAACAGATGGCGATATTCATCATAGTATTGACATCATCCGGAACCTTTTCCAGCAATCTTTTAAAGTAAGTAATGGCATTATCCCAGTCATCCGCCTGTATATAGGCGTAAGCCACTTTTTGAATTAAACCTATGGAATCCGGTACGGACTCGAGTGCGCCAAGAAACCATGCCGCCGAAGAATCATACTGTTTCAGTCTGTCATAAACGATTCCCATTCCTTCCCTCGGGCGGAAATCTTTTTCGTCGACCACTAAGGCGGCCGAAAAATTGAGCTTGGCACTATCGGCCGCGGCAGCCAGGGTTGCCCTGGCTTCTTCTTTCGCCGCCGAATCGGCGGCATTGTTGAACGCAGGGAGATAATCTTTATCTATTCTGGATATCATGGCGACGCCGGCATTATAACATTCTTTCCAATAAAAGACCTTAATCGAGTCGACAATCCCCGCGAATTTCTTGCAGTCTTTTTTCCATTTTTTATCGACTTCCTTGCTCTCACAACTGGCAAACAAGGAATCATAATTGGCTTCCATATTCTTGAGGATTTCGATTTTCTTATTCAGGTCATATTCCTTATTCGCAAACTCGCCGAGAATATTTCCTTTATGATAATAGGCTTCCGGTGTCGGTCCGTTAAGTTCAAGGACCGTATCAAGATATTCCAGGGCCGATTCAAAGCGGGGTGGATTGGCACGCATTTCAATCCTGGCCTGACTTAATAATGCCCCGACATTTTTTATGGGGCCTTTTCTTTCGCCCCAAACCGCGGAAAACATCAGGATTATTATGACAAAGATTAATAAACTCTTGGCTGATTTCATTGAGTCCTCCTAGTACAATCTAACGCATCGCTTCATATTAAGTAACGAATTTAATACCTTTTTATCAAATCGTCAACCACATTTGTATTTATCTGGTCGTTCTGACCGTGAAGTTTATAGCGACCTTTTCATCGGCCTTGACCGGGATTTCGAATTTAAGCGTGTTGGCATCCTTTTTTTCATATTCGTGACTGCTATTGGTAATTTCCCAATCACCGTAAAATTTCTTTTCGACATTTATTGAAATATCTTCTTTTTTATGGTTGCGGAGTTCGATTTGGTACGTCTGCTCGTCGACGCGTGATGAAATCTTCTGGTAGTCAATGACATTTTCCTCGGCCGAAATATCAAAAGCATAGCCGATGGTCAGTTTGACTTCCTCATCCTTGGGGGTATGATCGATTTTATCCTCGCCCAGAAGAATCATCGAACCGTCGCTGTCAGCTTTAAACACACGGGTTCTTCCGGCCGGCAGCGGTATCCCCAGACCGTTTTCTCTGGCGTTTTTAAATTCGATGGTCACTTTTACTTTCTTATTATTCTGATCCGGCTGGTAATAATACTCTTTATCGACCGTCGTCGAGGCCGGATCGAAAAGGGCAATCTGCTTGATCTCATTGTTGGCGACGGTTGCTTTCCGCGGCAGTGTGTAAAGATGGTATTCAAAAAACTCTTTTTCTTCAAAACCGGCCGACGGTGCAAGGAGAGCGGCTTCCATCCCCATAGCCCCCGATTTTCTGGACGGTCGTTCCTGTGCGGCCCGATGAATATCTCCGGCGATTAATTTCAGCGTGGCATCCTTGTATGTAGCGCCGGATTGGTTGTTAATCGAGGACCAGCCGGTTAGATTAAGCGCCTTTTCGTCTTCGGACAATATCCCGACATACTCAGCCGTCCAGCTCATTCCGCCGGTCTGATAGCTTACCCGACAATCAGCGGTTCCTGAAAAATCGGAGTTATAAAGCCAGAAAAGAGTCGGGCGGGTAATCAGACCTTCGGGAAGCTCCGGGAAATTAGCATTAACAACCTGTTCCAGGCGGACAATCTGGATTTTCCCGGAACGATCTTTAAGGACAAAGGCTCCACTGGCGAAAGAAAGTAATGTCCCGCTGAAAATATTGCCCTGCTTGTCAAACAGGTCGATATTCTTATCGATATATTTGGCATAGATTTTTTCCGGGGAAACCAGATCATAAGCGTAATTCTGCTCCAGGATTACGGCCGATTTGGTTTTGTCGACCAGTTCGAATCCGACCGAGGTGGGATCGATAAGTGAAGGGACATCGACAAATGAAACTCGTCCCATCCCTTTTTTGAAATCAAGCTGTCGCGTTTCATGGATGACGCCGAGATTGTTGTTATATATTGTAACCGACACATCCCCGGCCAAAACATTGCCGACGGCAAAAACCGCCAATACTAGGCAAATCGATAAAATCATTCGTTTTTTCATAGTTCTCTCCTTTTTTAAGTTATACAATAACGATGATTAAATCTTCCGAAGCAATCAACAAAAATCTGCCTTATTTCATTTAATTTATTATCTTCAGCCAGGTTATGAATAATAAAAAAAGGCTCAAATCGAAAAAAACGAGTTGTTCGATAGCGTCTAATTCCGCTTCTATAATATTAGTCCGGGCTGGACAAATATGTCCTGTATGTAGTTTTGCCAAACTGGAAAAGGAGCCGGGAAATATCATTCGCTGTCCGGTTTGTGGTTATGGCAGCGTATTTCCAAACACGTGATAATAAAATTTTCGCCGGGCGCGAAAAGTATTGAATATGGTTCCTGAATATGGGAACGCGAAATGAGTAAAACTGCAAAAATACGCAAAATAGATTTTCTCCTGCCACCCAATCTGGCGTCGATAGCGCGGATATTGATAACACCGTTTATAGGTTATTATCTTTGGGTCGGGACGGATAGCGCCACAATAATTTGCGTTATTCTTCTGGCTTTTGCGGCTCTGACCGATTTTGTTGACGGCTTTCTGGCCCGTCGGCTTGGTCAATTCACCGAGCTGGGACTGATTCTGGATCCGCTGGCCGACAAGATTCTCACCATAACCTTAATAATAGAATTGATTTTTTTCCGGGACTTTCCGATTTGGCTGGCGATTGTTATTCTGGCACGGGATGTTGCCATTATGGCTTTGGCGGCAGTATTAGTTAGAAAAAAGGATGTGATTCCATCCTCGAATCTGACCGGCAAATATTATTTCGCCTCGATTGCCTTTCTGCTAATCAGTTATGTAATCCGCTTTGATTTCGGAATCTCGCTTTTTCAATATATTGTAATGATTCTCCTGCTGGTTTCTTCCTTCAATTATAGCCGTCTGTTCCGGCGAATAAGGAAAGGCCGGCAGGTTATATCTTTTAAGGATAGGGTTGCCTTTAAAATAGGTCGATTCGGGCTATCAGTAGCGGTAATAGCGGTGTACATCTATAGATTGTTGACAGATACGCTTTTTTAATCGCTTGACTTATAACCCGGCTCTGTTTTAGATTCATTGCAAGTCGGGCGCATCCGTCCACCCAAGAGCTAATTAACGGAGTTGGCCGAAATCCCGACTTTAAGCTATGCTGAAACTGGAAGCGCAAAATCTTGCCAAGCATTTTGGTACCAGGAAAGTTTTCGACAATATAAATATCAGCCTCGAGGCAGGTCAATCGCTGGCTGTGGTCGGGCCTAACGGATCGGGCAAAACGACGCTGTTAAAAGTCATTATTGGCCTTGTTTATCCGTCGAGGGGGGATGTGACTTTTTCCAAAAACGGACGAAAACTCGAATTCGAGCAGTATCGAAAATATCTTTCGCTCGTCGCACCATACTTTTCGCTTTACGATTCTCTCACGGCCGGGGAAAATCTTCGTTTTTTTGCCAAAGTCAGCGGTCATGTTATTAAGCGAATAGAACAACACGAATTGCTGCAACAAGTTGGTCTTGAGGGGCGCGGAGACGATTTTGTGTCTTCATATTCCACCGGTATGAAACAGCGGCTGAAATATGCGGTAGCGATGCTAAAAAGACCGAAAATTTTATTGGTCGATGAGCCGGGGACCAATCTCGATGAATCGGGAAAAGAGATGGCTGCGAATCTGCTGAATAGATTGCGCGACGACTCAATTATTATAATTGCCACCAATGATAAAAAGGAGTATGCCCTTGCCGGCGAATTCTGTCAACTGGGCGGCTAAGGTTCTGGCTGTAACCGGTAAAGATATTATATCCGAATTTCGGACGCGGTTTGCCGTCAATGCCATTGTCATGTTTGCCCTGGTGACACTGACCGTTATATCATTTGCCCTCGGAGTATTGCAACCCGCCGCTGAAATAATGGCGGCCATGTTCTGGATTATTTTGTTTTTTGCCGCTATGTCGGGGTTGGCGCAAGCCTTTATAAAGGAGGAGGAATCAGGGACCGCACTGATATTAAAGCTATCCTGTGACGGAATCGTTATTTTTTTCGGCAAATTCCTTTTCAATCTGCTATTGCTGATTGTGCTGGCGATTTTGATTGTGCCGTTATTTATCGTGCTTTTGAACACCACCGCAGAAAACTGGCTGCTTTTTATCGCCGGACTGGTTCTGGGGATGATCGGACTCTCGGGTGCAACGACTATAATCGCAGCCATTGTTTCTAAGGCATCAATAAAGGGCGCTTTATTCACGGTTTTGTCCTTTCCGATACTGATGCCGCTTTTGGCGGCGGTGATTGAAATAACAAAGATCGCATTTATCGACGGTCGGTTCAGTGATGCTGCCGCGCCGATTCAGATGCTGATTGCGTTTGACGTTGTCATGATAACCTTGTCGGTGATGCTCTTTGATTTCGTATGGCGACACTAAAAGTTCGGGAGTTAACCGGTATTCTTTTTGATTAAAAAGACTATATTCTGTTATAAGGATACGTAGATATTGAGATAATATAGATGTGGTGGAAATTTCTAATATATCTGGTAATGACGGCCGTTATCGTACTGGCCTTTATAACCGCCTCGCCAATGAACCCGGTTAGTTCTTTGGGGGGACCGGAGGTGTATCGTATTTTTTATTTCCATGTGCCTCAGGCCTGGGTGGCGACAATCGCATTTTTGATGGCAATCTTTTTTTCGATTCGATTTCTGCAGACGAGGAGGATGGACTATGATGTCAAAGCATCCACCGCCTGCCGGCTGGGCTTGCTGTTTTCCATTCTGGCGACGATTTCCGGTTCGATTTTCGCCCGGATGACATGGGGCGAGTTCTGGAACTGGTCCGAGATCCGGGAGGTCTCGATTTTTGTTCTCCTGCTTATATATGGCGGATATTTTGCCTTTCGGTCGGCAGTATCCGATGAGCAAACCAGGGCAGCGTTTTCCGCGGTTTTGTCGATTCTATTCGGGGTTTCGGCGGTTTTTTTGATTTTTATTTTGCCCCGTATATACCCGGTATTTTCATTGCATCCGACCGACTCGATTGTAAATGGGCGCATTAGTATTACGATGAGCCCGATGGTGGCGATTATTTTCGGGCTTTCATTGGTTTCGTTTACGGCCTTATTTCTCTGGATATACAAATTATCAGTTGAGATTTTTACATTGGCCCGATACCGAGCCGGGGAGAGATGATTGTGGATACCAACTATATTGTTATGATTGTCGTTTTAATAATTTGGACAGGGATTTTTATGTATTTGTTTTCGCTGGATAAAAAAATGGATCATTTGAAACGAAGCAGCAAGAATAGTAATGAAAGCTAAGTATATAATCGGCGCGATCATTGTTCTGGTGTTTGTGACCTGGGGTGTCTCAGCGTTTTTTAAGACAACCGTGCAATATGTTTCCTTCGCAGATGCCAAAAGGTCAGCCCGTATGGTTCAGGTGGTTGGGGAAATCAACCATGATAACGTAATATATGATGCCGACAATGAACGATTGCTTTTCACCATTTACGAATTGGATTCGGCCGATGTTGCCGACCGCGACAGCCTGAAAATAGTCTATCATGGAGTTGTGCCCGGTAATTTCGATCAGGCAACATCGGTTTTGGTTCGGGGAAAGTCAGGCGACGGGGTTTTTGAGGCAGAGAAATTGCTGGTTAAATGCCCGTCCAAATATCAGGGTCTCACCGAAAATAATCAGGATAATAAATGAATTGGGGTCAATCGGGCGAACTGGCCATCTGGTTGACCCTGGCCATGGTAATTTTATCGGGCGGGGCATTTTTCATAACTGCCATTGGCAAACGTAATCTCATCAGCCTCGGTATCAGAGCTTACTATGTTCAAATCGGCCTGGCGACTTTGGCGCTGGCTGACCTCTGGTATCTTTTCTTCAGCCATGATTTCTCAATCAGCTACGTTTATAGCTATTCATCCTCCGATTTACAGTTTTTCTATTTGCTTTCGGCCCTCTGGGCGGGCCAGGAGGGAACCTATTTATTGTGGTTATTTTTTTGCAGTCTTTTCGGCCTGGCCGTTCTGTATGGCGGTCGCCGATACAAGATATGGGGGATGTTTTTTCATTCGCTGGTTAGCCTTTTTCTGGTTGTCATGCTTCTGACCGTCTCACCTTTCAAACTGCTTGGTTTTCCGGCTGCGGAAGGGGCCGGATTAAATCCGCTTTTGCAGGACCCTTGGATGATTATTCATCCGCCGGTGATGTTTGCCGCTTTTGCTATGGCCGGTCTGCCGTTTGTTATCGCCATGGCGGCCATGATAAGGAAGGATTATTCCGAATGGCTGAAGGTATCATTTCCCTTTGTATTGTCCACGGCTCTGCTGTTGGGGATAGCCAATGTCCTCGGCGGCTTCTGGGCTTATAAGACCCTGGGCTGGGGCGGCTATTGGGCGTGGGACCCGGTTGAAAATACTTCCTTTATTCCCTGGGTAATATCTCTGGGCCTGGTTCACGGGATATTGATTGAAAAAAGGTCCGGGGCTTTGCGAAGATCGAATTTACTTTTGGTCGCTCTGGTTTTTGTGCTGGTAATTTACGGCACTTTTTTGACTCGTTCCGGGGTGCTGGCCGATTTCTCGGTTCACTCTTTTGTCGACCTGGGGGTTAATGCGGTTTTGGTAACTTTTATTTTGTTGTACGTTATTTTGACACTGAGCATATTTTTCTTTTCGAAAAGCGATGATATTGTCGGTCGGCCGCTGAATTATAATATCTATTCGAGAGATTTTATTCTCTATATTTCTCTAGTGCTGTTATTTATATTTGGGGTCGTTGTTCTTTTCTGGTCTTCGCTGCCGTTTTTGACAACCCATCTGACAACAAATCCGGCGGCGGCGGAGATTAAAACTTATAATGCCTTCGCCTTCCCCCTGACCATTTTACTTTGCCTTTTCATGACCCTGGGGCCGTTTTTGAAGGGTAATGGAGAATCAACCGGGAATCTAAAAACTGGAAGTCTGGTCGCCCTTGCCGTTTCGCTTATAATTGTTATCCCGATTTACATTTTCAGCTCCATTGATTTTGTTATCGCCCTTACGTCGCTTATTTACTCATTCATTATTCTGGTTTTTATTCGAAACAGCCGGATTCGAACAGGATTAATTTTATCTCTGGTTGCCGGATTTCTTGGAGTTGTTGTGGCGCTGATACTGAATATCCGTTCCCTGGATAGTCTGATATTTTTTGGCGCTGCATCGGCGGCCGGCGGGGCCGGTATTATCAGCCTGAGCTCGTATTTCCCGGCAAAAATCAAATATATCGGCGGACCGATCAGCCATACCGGTTTTGCCGTTATGGTAATCGGAATTCTGGCCTCATCGGCCTATTCAACAAATGAAACGGTTGTGCTTCCCCTGGGGGAGAAGAAAACGGCGCTCAACTATGGCCTGACCTATCAGGGGATGACCGGCTCATCTACCGATACCAATAATTCACTGATTGTCATACTTGACGACAACGGCCGGAAAATCGAAACCCATCCGCAGTTTTATTATAGCCGCCGTCAGGACGGATATATGAAGAAGCCTTTTATAAGACGGCATCTACTTTTTGACCTTTATCTGGCGCCTCAAAATATCCGGGAAGCGTCAAAGGGCAGCAGTTTGACAATCCGAAAGGGTGAAACGAAGTCGTTCAATGACTTATCAATAAACTTCGATAGCTTCGAAATGACTTCGCATACGGCGGATCAATCGATTACGGTCGGAGCCAGGCTCATCGTGACCTATGATGGAGAAAAAGAGACGATAATTCCTTCGCTTACATCCGATTTTGCAGCCGGTGCCGGTGTCACTTCGGCCCCCGTAAGGCTAACGGGAAAACCGGGATATGAGCTTTCAATCGAGCGCATATTTGCCGATGAAGGAGCGGTGATGCTGTCGATATCCACGCCGAGCGATACCTCGCAGAGTGAGAAACTGGTCCTGGATGTGTCCAAAAAGCCCGGCATAAATCTGCTCTGGGGCGGGACCATTATAATTTTTATCGGAATGATTTTCTCAGTCTACCGCAGGCTGAAACCGTAGATAGAATCCGGATATTCTCAATATCGATCTCTTCAGCATCGAAAGCGGGCAGACAGTCCTTAAATTGAGAGATTTCGGTGCCGCAAAAAAAATTAAAAAATTTTTAATTTTTTCGATTTTTTTGGTTTTTTTTCAAAAAAATTGCGTATAATATAATGCCTTACACATAGTCCCTCCCAGAAGGATGTCGCCGGTAACGGCGGCATCTTTTTTTATGGCCCGTATTCCGGCCCATTCGGCGAAAAAAATGTTTGACAATGAGACTAATTGTGCTATTATAGCTCATCGTTTAGACGGTTACATAATTCCTTTTTGTTTGATTACCGAAACGCCCGGCCGGCCAACAGGAAAGCAACCGGATTTAATGTGGAACATCGGCGGTGGTTGCCTTTATAAACGATAAGTTAAACGATTAATCCAAAAGTAAAAGAGGTTACGTCCGGCGGCGAGTTTTAGAAAACCATGATAATTAATATAAACAATCCGGGAAAAATATCGTTCAACCTTATGAACCTTTTACTGCCGATTACAGCGGGATTCAGACCATGAATCTTAGTATGCATTATAATATTGAGGTGGATACGGAAAGAAAAATCGTTGTTGCGAAAATTTATGGTGTCTGGAAACCGGAAACAGCACGGGAGTACCACGAGGATTACAAGGAAGCAGTAAAACCTTTAATAAGAGGCAAATGGGCTAAACTTAATAATCTAATCAACTGGAAATCGTCATATCCGGAGATTATTGAAATAATCGGTGAGCATCTGCGATGGACCCATGAACATGGCGCCGTCTATACCGCTTATGCCATCGATAATCCGATCACGACCAATCAATTAAGCCGTATGATAGAGCATGCCGATGCCGGGGAGATTGCAAAAGTTTTTAAAACCTTTTCGGAGGCCGACCGTTTTTTAAGAGAAAACGGTTTTTGATTTAGTTTTATATTGTACACTCAAACAATTTCGGGACAGCAATTTTGGAAATGAAACAACCGATGGAATTTGGCGAAAAAATTATGAACATCAGTATGCACTATAATATCGAAATCGATACCGAGCGGCGCATTGTCGTTTCGAAAATATACGGTATGTGGAAACAGGAAACGGCGCTGGCGTATGTCGAAGATTATAAGGAGGCGGTTAAGCCGCTGCTGGGCGGCAAATGGGCCAGGCTTATCAATCTCAGTAACTGGAAATCATCGTATCCGGATATTGTCGAAATTATAAACGAGCTTGTTCGCTGGAGTTATGAAAACGGGGCCGAATATCTGGCCTATGCCATTGATAATCCGGTGTTGCTCCGGACGCTTAAAAAGATGGTCAAAATCGGCAGAACGACGGATACGACAAAGATGTTTAAAACTATCGAGGAAGCCGACCAGTTTTTAAAAGATCACGGGTATTAAACATATATCTATTTTAGACTCTTATAATAATCGCGCATATTTTCGTAATCCGAACGGCCCCGACCATACTGTAAAAATTCCAGATAATAATTTCGGGCGGATGCCCAGTCACCCTGGCGTGCCGCTATTGTCAGTCTTATCAACGATGCGCCCGGCGAGTGAACATCTTTTGATATCAGCGTATCCGCGAAAGATAGCGCTTTTTCATATTCATTTTTATGAATATAGGCCAGAGCCAGCGCTTCGACGATCGAGGTGGTATCGGGGACTATTTGATGGGCCTTTTGCAGAATTTTTATCGCTTTGTCATAGTCTTTCAGCTTTATATATAATTGGCCGGTTTCGTTGAGTGCAGCAAATCTATCCGGCCTTAACTGCAGGACCTTATCGTAAAATATTTTACTACTATCATATTGCCCCAGTTTATCGTAAACTAAGCCTTTAAACTGCAAATAATTGGAATTATATGGATCCATTTCGACTAACTCATCAGCCAGTTTTCCCGCTTTATAGTAGTCGCCCTCCTCTATAAATTTATATGCCTGTTTAATTTTCTTAATACCGGGGAATAAATCTATTCTTTCCCTGTGGATTTCACGAAAACTGGTCGTATCTCCTTGCGCCAGGAAATGATCAGCATAGGCGACCCATCCGGTTATATCCCGATTGCCGAGAAGTACATGGATACGTTTTTCCGACGGATATTTTTTAATACATGCAGTAAGATAAGAAAATGTACAAAAGAATGTTATTAATACGTACATCATTACCAAAGTCACTTTCGGAATCGCATCATTTACCCTATCTATTAAATATAGTAATAATAATGATGGTGCTATTAAACTCAGGGCCATTAAATCCCAATCACGCCCCATCGAAAAAGGAGTCGCATAAACAAGCAGGAACAGTATTGAACCAGATGAAAGTAGCGCCAAAAATTTACTTCTTTCATCCCATACTTTCTTTTTCCTACTCAAAATAAACGCGGTAATTAGGATTAACGCTCCGGGAAAGATCAATAATGAAATATTAATTAAGTCGATCAAATGAGGCAGGCTGAACAAAGAGTATTCGGGCGTGGACGGCCGTCCGATAAACAATGGAAGGATTAGGACTTTAAATCCGAGATTCGTTTTATAAAGCCATATCAGAAATAGCGATACGGCTATCGCCCCCATACCCATAAATAAATAACCGATCTTTCTTATCTCAGGTCGTTTAAATTTTTTAACGATTAAAAACATAAAACCGGGGATAAAATAGATGGCCTGAATATGTATAAATAAAGCAAGTAAGTACAAACCGATAACAACGATAAGATAGCGGTGATTTGATAAATATTTAATTGAAATCATTAAAAATATGGACACGACCGCCCATAAGATGGGATAAAATTCCACATAACCGAAAAATAGCAAAACCGAACCGGAGAACAGAAACGTCGATAAAGCAAGAATCCGATTAGGCTTGCCGGTGATGAGTTGCTTGATTATCGACAGCATGTTGTAAAAATAAATGGCGCCGGAACCGATCGACATGATACAAAAAGCGATATAGGCTGTTTCTCTGGTATATCCTCCCAAAAGAGCCTGTATCTGTCTTAATACCAATACAGACCCAGGTTCGGTCGATCGAAGTATATAGGCTTTTCCCCTGCCATACATTTCAAGCCATGAATAACTATCGCCGAGAAAATGCGTTTCTATCCGAAATAATATAAATATGATGGTGCAGATAGCGATAAGTATCAATCGCGGCAATATTTTGCTTCCCCATAACCATTCGTCTATCTTATCAATCGCCCGGTCAATCTGTTTTTCCGGGACCGGCCCGACCATCAGGTAAATAATTAAGAGAAAAACAAAAATATACAGATAAATGAATGTTTCGGGGAGAAAATGCAGGTGATTAAATCCCCACATTGAAGTCAAAGGGAGAAACGAGGCCAAGCCGAAGAATGCGAAGGTGGCTATTATGGAAAAATAAATCACGTTTTTTTTATATATCGGCATATATCTATTTTAGACTCTTATAATAATCGCGCATATTTTCGTAATCCGAACGGCCCCGACCATACTGTAAAAATTCCAGATAATAATTTCGGGCGGATGCCCAGTCACCCTGGCGTGCCGCTATTGTCAGTCTTATCAATGATGCGCCCGGCGAGTGAGCATCTTTCGACGCTAACGAATCGGCCCACGATAACGCTTTTTCATATTCATCCTTATAAATATGAGCTAAAGCCAGCGCTTCGGTTATCGAGGTTGAATCGCGTGCCAATCGATGTGCTTTTTTGAGGATAAC
>Ga0315537_1002672_pt1 | contig 13471 bp, 6 predicted proteins | sample SalMarSW160270MG_FD_203091 | JGI IMG/M metagenome (GOLD analysis project Ga0315537, IMG submission 203091) | Salt marsh sediment microbial communities from the Plum Island Ecosystem LTER, Massachusetts, United States - Salt Marsh Sediment SW1602-70 ... | reverse complement strand
ATAGGAGTCATCGTTTATGTAGCCGACCGCGACAGCTCCCAGATTAACATTCTCTTTGTAAAGAACGCCGGTCGTGTAGGTTCGATCGCCCTGATTTATCATCACATAGATTTCGCTATTGAAAGAGACTATCAGATCAAGCAAAGTATCACTATTAACAAAGGCGGCGGTGATCGGGGCCTGATAAACGTCCAGATAACTTACCGGTGGATCATATCCGCCTTCGGCATTGCCATAACAAATCTTAACGCCATTGACAACCAGACCGGTGTACAGAATATCCGTGTAGCCGTCATGATCGATATCAGCCGCATATATTGTGACAACATCGGAAATATAGGGTAATCGTAAGATGTCGAATCCAAGTTCCTCGGTCTCATACGCATTACCCGAAATCGGTACGGCCAGCAACAGAAAAGCGGCGGCCAATCCGAGCAATAGTTTAAAACTTCCAATGGACAATTCATTTAACATGCTACCCTCCTTGGGTTGAATTTTATTAATATCATAAATATACTCTTAATGGACATTTATGTCAATTCTTTTCTACTATATGGACGGACACTGTGGTTCCGGGCCATTCAAGTACAAATACCAGAGCATATAAGTAATATCAAAGATATTGACAGTGCCGTCGGCGTTGACATCGGCGACCGGATATGACGGCAGAGGTTCGGTACCATTAAGATATTTATAGGCAATAATATATACAACATCTTCGATATCCAAATCACCGCTGCCGTCGGCGTCACCGACCAAGGGAGTTTGATTAGCAACCGACAGTTCCACAACCGCAATCTGAGTCGAATCGCCCGATTCGCAGGGATGGATCGGATCGGAAACGCACACTTCGAGTGTATAGGTCGTGCCGCTGTCCACACACAGTGGTGCGAATTTCCAGAGTCCGATCTCGGGATCGATCTCGCCGGGGCCGGAGATAATATTGTATCGGAGCGGGGATTCTGATTTATCGGGATATGAGGCGGAAAACTGATACTCAAAGCCGCCGTAATAGTCATTTGTCATCGCCGGTGGATATGGCTCAATAACCGGGGCCACCGCAGGCAGGTCATAAATACTGAGATTTACATGTTCCGCCAGGAATCCGGCCGCTTCGGCGGAGACAAATTGCGGTCTTTCACCGGGATAATAGATTTCGAACAGATTTCTAAATTCCGATTCTATGACCGCCGAGTCATTTTCCGGTGCGGCAGTCGCAAACTGCCAAATCAGGATTTTAATCTGATCTTCGTAGCCGACATGCCCCACATTTAGATAAGCGATTCCCGGATCAATATTAATGACATAATCGCTATCCGACTGAGTTCCCGGGGCAGCGAAAGTCATATAAAGAATACCAACTGAATCGTCAAAATCGGAGCTTACTATTACCGATGAATCTGTCTCGGTTAAATACAAAGTGCCGTCAAAGCTATCTCCCGGCCCTTTATACGATGAAGGAATCGGCACCAGATTACCGTCGATAACTCTTAATAAATAGGTCAGGTCTTGTATTGTAAGCGTAATTCCGTCTGCGTTTACATCGGTAGCAGCTTTCTGAGCCTCGAAATTAATCGTAAAGGCACTCGGTCCGAAGAAAAAATAATTCATAAAAACAACAAAATCGGCGATTTCATAGGAAATGCCATTGAGATTTACATCGCCACGATCGTCGGGAATATAATGCATTCCAATGGCAATACCGCCATTCCTGAAGATAATAGAACTTAGCGGGGCGTTTTTAAAGGTCGCGCCGGCATAGTAGACAGTATCATAGCAAAAATCTTCGGGACCGGAATAGCCAAAACTTTCGCCGGGATCATTGATCTCGACGCCTTCCCAATATACTTTTGAGCCCACAAACAGCCAATCGCCTGATTCCTCGCTCATAGTATTATCGCCGCAGTCAATCCAATAAAATTGGATATGTGTAAATTGATTCGTATATTCCGGGTTAGACGAGATAAGGAAGTGCAATTTTATTAGCTGACCGGGTGAGGTCAGATGATAGTTATTGATGACACCATCATTTATATCCCGTATGCTGACAATCCGCATCATTCCTGAGGGACAGCTATCCGGGCAATTACCAAAAGGCCCAAAACGGTAAGTAAAATATTCGAATTTCCCATCATTGATTAATGAACCGGGATATGCTCCCAGAGGAGTCAAAATCGATGCATCAAAAGCTACAAGGAAATCAAAACCACCGATAAGGTTTTGTGTCAGCGTACTTGGCATGTAGACCGAGTCCAACGAAATAGACACTTCCGCGATTTCACCCGGCAGTTGATCATGAAGAATTTCAATCTTAATAGACTGGCCGATGACATGAATATTGTAATAGGCGGAATCGGAATTATTGCTATTGCAACCGCTGCATGTTTCGGCGCCGTCGCTGATTTCAACGGCCAATTCAAAATTGCCTAAATATTCACCGTCTTCGGCAATACCCCATGTCCATACGCCGGTTACAGAGTCAATCTGCATTCCGCCGGCAAACCAGGTCGGGCCATTAAAACTAGCAATACGATAAATCAATGGGTTTGGACCGTCATCCGGATCGACCGCCTCTACCTGCCCGGTTATAATGTGCTTCCAGCCGACATAAATAGTATCGGTAGGGTCAACCGTTGTTTGGGGAGCGTCGTTATCAACACAAATATTCATAGCGTATTCGGAAGTAGCACCACAACCGTCGGCGATTTCTACAAGAATCGTGTTAAAACAGATGTCTTCGCCAGTTGTCGGCCAGAAGAAATGACCGGTTAGAGAATCAAACTCGCCTGCTGATGGCCCCTGAAGCATAGTAAACATTAAATCATCGCAGGCGTTACTCGTATCGGGATCAACAGCCGGGACATCAAATTGGGCGGTATCGCCCCAATGAACATACATAAAATCGGAACCCATAATTCGAACGCCGCCGTTGTATAAATCAATAAATGGCTCAGGTGAATTGGAACCAATAAAGCATATCGGCATCGGCCCATAGTACGATGGAAATCCGGACGAAGTATCCGCTATATCGGCCCCGTCATAATCGTAAATATTCTGCGCCAGGGCCAATGGAATATATGACGAATCTTCGTATGAAACCACATTATCGGCGCAGTCTATCCAGTAAAATCTGATCGGGACGAATAGGCCGATATACGTAAAATCGTTTGTTACCTGAAAGCCAAGATTGAATAAAACCAGGCCATTGGGAACAAATGTCTCCAGCGGATGGTTATCGCCATCATTCTGATCGGCAAGACCGACAATTCGAATCAGCGCTGTTGGACAATTATCGCCGCACCCATAATTATCATCATAGCGATAATTGAAATATTCCCATTCATAGCTGCCTGGATCATCGAACAATTCACCAGGATCGGCACCAGTAAACGCAAAGGCTCCGTTATCATAGCCGATTAAAAAGTCGAAGCCGAGAAGCGGTTGTGAACCGGCCGCCTTGGTTACCGGGATTGATATGTTTTCTCCGGATAGAACCGATTCGATTTGTCCGATTTCAAATGAAAAGGGAACAATATCGCCCTGGGATAAGGTTATACCGGGAGTTATAGAGAGTAAAACGATCGTAAGGATGATTATATACAGCATCCTAACGTTTGGGGTGAAGCTGTTACTCATCTTTGCCTCCATAGATTGAGGTTTGAGTTATTATTTGTCCCTGAGCGATTTATCATATAATGACCTCAAAGTTTTATATTTCCAAAATTTTTTATCAGCATTTTCGCCTGTTTTTTCGCCCAAATTGCGAAAAGACATCATCCATAAGGAAATCCATATTTTGCGCTGGCCATTTGCGCGCGGGAAAAAAGTCCGGATTCATTTCATGGCAATGAACTTCCCCCCGAATCAATAGTGACTGAGCTATTTTCTTTTTGAACAACACCTTACGCGCGTAAAGCGGACTTATCCTAAGGGACTCCGAAGGCGTACACATATCAGCCTCGTCTGTTTAGATTTACTTTCTTAATCCCTTAGCGATAAAGCGATATTAAAAACTTCCCAGCCAAGCAGCGGCTATTTGGCCGCTTAAATCCTCTGAAGAAATTATTAGTTAATTTAAAATAAACTTTTCTACCCTTATTGTCAAGGGAAAAATGGACTTTAAAGAGGAATTCGGGATATGTCTGTAAACATGGATATTAGTGGAAGTAAAAAATAGATAACGGTTTAGAATATTTTCAGGCTAACCGGTTCCGCCAGGAAACCGGCGGCGGAAGCATGAATCAGCCGCGGTCTGGCGCCGGAATAAATGATTTCTAAAATATCATTTGGGCCCTTTTTTATCGTCGCCGATTTTTGGTCATTGGAGAATTGAAATATCAACATCTTTAGAGTGTCGTTCTGAAGATTATGACTTACATCCATATTTTGAAGGTCAGTCGATGTTATTATTTGATACTCATCCTCGGATTTCAAATCGGGCGTGTAGAATGTCATATACATACCACCGAGGGAGTCTTCGGAATTGGTTTTTATTATTATTGAAGAATCAGTATCTATAAAGTATAAATGGCCGTTTATGGTTTTTTCCGATGTCGGAAATGGACAATGTCGGTGGTCAATTCGATGTTCGAAATCTCTGATCATATAAATTAGGTCCCGGATAGTTAACTGTTTTCCATCGCCGTTTACATCGGTGGCCGCCGATTGACCAAAATAATTAATTTTAAACATCGATACTCCATAAAGAAAGTAATCGATAAACATTCTGATATCTTCAATCTCGCCTGAACAGCCGTTTAAATTAACATCTCCCCTAGCATCTAGTACATTGCATATAGCGTGGATGAATCCATTTCTAAGAATCAGACGAGTGTCTTTTTGCGTAACCATATCATTACAACCTGTTAATGGCTTTATATACTTGTGATTATTATTTGCAATGATTTTGCAATTGGAGTAATCAAGCACCTCGGTTTTGGAACAAATCGGCTTATCGGCTTCGTCCGTCAAATTGTTATCCTCACAACTCAACCAATAAAATCGTACAGGTACATATTTACAGGTATAGTTATAATTACTGGTAAAAAGATATTTAAGTCTTATTAAATAACCCGGCGTATCGATCTTATATTTATTCTCGACGCCATTTTCGACATCTCTTTTACCTGAGATTTTCATCATCGCCGATGGGCAAGTACTATCACAGCCTTCAAAAGGTCCCGGTCTTGACGAAAAGTACTCAAATTTCCCGCTGTCTATTAGTGAACCGGGTAAGACCTTAACCATTGTTAAAGCGTGAGTATCGTACCCAATTAAAAACTCAAATGATTCGATTTGATTAATCATGGAAGAGCTGGAATCGATCGAAATTGATAACTCGCCCCATTTGCCTTGAAGCTGATTATGTATTCGGCCAATAGAAATGACAAGCGTGTCCGGGACGGTATCTTGAGCATACATCGGAAACGCACATGCAAAAGTTATTAAAATAAACACCAAAATATTTATTTTGAATAAAGCCGCCTTGATTGAAAAGACCATGTATCTATCCTGATATCAAGAGACAATGTAATCTAATATCCTATCCGATATAAGTTATAAAGCTGTCAGTTAGCTAAGTTCCGAATATAACCGAACCAATATGTTAGTCTACGGGCAATCGGGTTCGGCACCACCGAGATAAAGATAGCCGATCAAATCGGTTACGTCGAAAATATTTATTTCATCGGCGCTATTAACATCGCCTGCCTGCAGCGGATAAGGCGCGTCGCCATCCATATACAGATATGAGATCAATGAAGTTACGTCAAAAATATTAATCTCCCCGTCGCCGTTGGCGTCACCGCACATATAAACCAGCACAAAAACTTCGGTTTCGTCATAATTGACTTCATCGTCAACTCTAACCATAAAGCTGTCCAGCTTTCTATCGACCGGGGCGGTTCCGACCAGCGAATCATTCTGCTCGCTCAGCCAGAGCGGATAGTCAGAATAAGTAATGACATAAGTGGTGTCATCGTCATTAATTTCCGGACAGTAGGCAAAATCGAGCTGAGTTTCGCAGAAAATAGTATCTTCGGTTATAATCGACGGCGGGCTGTTGAAATCGACCGTGAATGTATGCGCCCAGCGGTCGCCGATATAAGGGTGTGTCTCGACCCGGCCGGATGAATCGGCCGCCTGAAGGTAGTAAAAGACAGTCTGGCCATCCGATTGCCCCGGAATATATCCGTAGAATGAATCCGGATTGGCGGTCGCATAAAGATTTGTCCAGAGAAAGTTTTGCGTCTTGGTTTTATAAAAAATCTTCAAAGAATCGGGAATAAGACCGCTGTTTGAATAATCCTTTATTGTCGCCGTGATCAAATAATCGGTTGTATCGGTAACGTTATAAAGAGGGACATGATGGATATACAGCATCTCGCGGTCGGGAACACCCATCGTGCGGCAATGGATGGCATCGTCATCATAAAACGATCCTGTGAAACCAAGCACCTCATAACCGGGCATGGCGTTCTGATAGACGGCAATGGCTGAATCATCCCAACTGGAATATCCGAGAATCGGGACAAAAACTTTCCGGCCGATAATCAGGGAATTGGTATAGGCAGCGCCGGACGGGCAGTACACGCGGACGATATCGTACGGGCGCCCCCACGAACTCATCCGCTGAGAAAGATATTCAGCGCGCGCATTTAATAAAGGATAGCTGTAATCGCCGGGTGAGACATCTTTAATCAAAATCGTGGCCGGATCGAGAAACTTCGCCCAGCAATCGATATGATGGATACCGCCGCTGGCGATATAATCCAGGGCCACGAAATCATTATTGAGAAAAGCATAAATAATCGAATCGACCTCATTGTGAGATAGACTCGGATTTTCATTATAGGTCAGGACGGTTGACATGGAAATTCCGATGCCGTCCGACATATGGTTGCCGCCGGTGGCAATCAAATCCATACCATAGACATCCATCCCCCAGTCGGCGCCGAGTATCCACGGGATAGTATCGTCAAGAGGTCGGGGACGATTGTAAATATGATCGACTATCGCCAACTCATCGTTGCCGTCAAAAATAAACCAGGGGCCATAATCGCGGGTCCAGATACTATTGGTCGAGGCTATCAGGAAATTGGTGTTGTCCATGTTCACACCCCCAGAAGTATAAGCGCTGATAGCCTGACTTTGGTAGTATGAACTTGAGACAATTGTCGTGACCATCAAATCTTCCGATAATTCCGCCACCAACTCAATCGATATTCCCAGCGGCCACCTGATAATTACGCCTTCGGACGGTTCCCACTCGGCGGGATTACGAATCGGCCAGGGGGGCGGTGCCGTACGAATATGAGTGATGCCGATTTCATCCAACCGGCCCATTTCCTCCGGAGTCAAACCAATGGGCAGAAACTCATCGGTTTTGGGTTCATCGGCCAGTGCCAAAAGACTACCCAGCAGTACAGACAGCAGAACAAGAATTTTAACAAGCAACCTCATCGCTTTTCTCCTGATTTAATTTTGTCGATCAATGATGTCTTCTCAATAAAATAATCTAAATATCGGGACACGTAAGTTCCGGGCCATCGCGATATAAATAATCGACAATTGCCGTCAAATCGAATAAATCCACAAGACCGGAATTGTTGACATCGCCCGATTCTTCATACAAGGGCGGCGGACCGCCGGCATACAACCATTTAATCAAATATATCACATCAAGGATATTAACGAGCTGATTGTTATCGGCATCGCCGCAAATAATTTCCGGATTGGCGACCACGACCGTTTGATCGATATTGGAAAAAGCACCCCACTGATCTTCGGCATCTTTGGCCCGGACCTTATAATAATATGTATCGGGCGGCTTATCGGTGAAACTGTATGATGTGTCACCGTAAGCCGAGGAGAGTACTATTGTGCTGCCGAAAACATCGAGCGGATATATATCATCGACGTAAAATCCCTCCTCGGTGACGTAGGAATCGGTCTGATAAGTAAACCTTATATATACATGTTTATTATAAAAATCAGCCAGGCTGAATTTGGCCTGCACCCATCCGCCGGAAGAGCCGGTTATTCCGTTGCCGCGATTATTACCGTGCGGATTATAATCGGTCGTAATATTACCCGGAAGCGTCGCGAAATTGATACCATTATAAGATGCCTCGGCATAGGCATAATCCCAATCGGTTTCGGTGTTATAATAAACCCAGCAGCGAAGCGAATCGCCGTAATTGATATAGGCTGGCGATTCGGTCTGGATATATCGATTGAAATTATCGCCGGAGCCGGAATAAAAAGAACTCGGCGATGTATGATACCGAGCCGTACTGACCGAAAAATCATTATTCGTCCAGTAAACCAGATTATTGGCCGAATCGGTATATCCCTGAATCAAATTCATCAGTTCGACAAGTTCAAACTGCACCGGCGGATTAAGCGTGTCGTCCGATGACCAGAATATCTCATACCCGGAACTAAAGGCGGTATCGGGCGCGGACAAAATCGGCGGTTCGGGTGCACGGAGTTGATAAATATTGCCGGCTATACGGGTCATGAATAAATTCGGCGCCAGATTCTCCTGGCAAAGAGCGGGAATACGACTCAAGGGCGGCCAGAAACCATCGTAGTCGGTCCCGACCTCAATGGAAATCGCGAAGTTCTTGCTTTTTGTCGTTTGCTCGCCATATCCCCAGTCATCGGTGCTGCCATTGACCGGATAAAGAACCTCCCAGGGAGTACCCGGCTCGTAACCATTCATATTATTTATGGTATCACCCATGGCGGAGAAGATATCATTATCCGGGGTGTGGATTGTCTCGTATCCCCACGGATAAAGGAATTCGTCTCCTGCGGAATGATAATAAACGGTTATAACGAATTCGTGATCTTCGATGAAATCGCGCATATTTTGCGATTCGGGTTCCGAAAACGGGCCGGTCCCGCGATAGTCCTCATCGTAGGTATACGGCGATGAACCATAGTCATCATAGCCCCATTCATAACCGAAATTCCTGTTGTTGTCGACACCGTAAGTACCATCACCATTATTACGGCGGTTTTTCCGCCACATGCCGCCGCCGTTGGGATCGTGCACCTCATTATAATAATAGCCATCCGGATTTACCGGTATTACAAACCAGATTTCCCGATTATTGACCAGTTGCGTTACTTCCGGATCAGAACCGTAGTTGTCGGTCAGATAATCCATGAAATAAAGGAGAACCTCGGGGGTGATAACTTCACGGGCATGAATGGCGGCAGTAAATAAAATCTCCGGCTCGTCTTCGTCAAGCAGTACATTATCCGAGATTTTGACGGCCCACATATCGCGCCCCTCAATAGTCTGCCCGATACTCTGCCTGGCGGAAACGATCAAGGGATGATCGGCGATTATAGTATCGATATAGGCTTCGATTTCGCTGAGCGTCTTATAACCGCCCATATCGCGATCTTTAGCCAATCGTGTTCTATAAAAGGCGCTTAAATCCGCATGAATTATTTCTATCCGTATTCCCAACGCCTGAAGTTCATCGATCTGGCGCTGGTTCGTAATTATTTCGAAATAATTATCGCCGCGGCCGACGATATCGAGATGTTCATGGAGCAATTGTGAATATGTATCTTTGGTATCAAAGAAAGCTTTCGCCTGAATATATTTTTCGGCGGCAAAGATAGTCTGATTAACAATAACACTTAAGATTATAAATACCACCAGGATAATCGTCCGTCTGCCCATGCGTTCCTCCGCTTAAAGTAAATAATAGTCCCTTCGTATGTAACACGTAAATATAACTCATTTCATTTTTTCCGCAACTAAAATCTGTTTGCAATTATATATTGCGGCGAAACGCCAATAAATAAAAAAGGGACGGTCGAGACCGTCCCTTAAACGTAGTAAATGTCTTCTTACGGACAATCCGGTGGCGGACCTTCACGATAGAGGAAGTCAATCAGATAAACAATATCGAAGATATTTATGGTAAGGTCACTATTGACATCCACATTATTCAGGTCGACAGGCGGCTCGCCCTCATTGTACAGGTAGTTGATCAGATCGACAACATCAAAAATATTAATCTCTTCGTCACCATCGAAATCACCGCAGACACCGTCGCAGACATCACCGATTCCGTCGCCGTCGCTGTCAGCCTGATCCTCATTGTCATCGTTAGGGCAATTATCGCAGACATCACCGTGACTATCGTTATCCGAATTCAGCTGATCCTGATTGGTGGAATCGGGACAGTTGTCGCAGGCATTACCGAAGGTGTCATTATCATTGTTCAGCTGATCTTCATTATCAGTGTCGGGACAGTTATCGCAGGCATCACCGTACGAATCGGCGTCGGAGTTTGTCTGATTTTCATTGTCCACCGTCGGGCAATTATCGCAGACATCGCCGAATGAATCAGTATCCGAGTTCGCCTGATCTTCATTGCTTACCGTCGGGCAATTATCACAGACATCACCATGTGAATCGCCGTCACCATCTTCCTGATACCTGTTTTTAACGAATGGACAGTTATCGCAGACATCACCCAAGCCGTCGAAATCGGAATCAAGCTGGTCGGGATTGGCATCGTGGGGACAATTGTCTTTGGGATCGGGAACAGTATCTTCGTCGTTGTCGGGCGGCTCGAATGCCTCATATTCGACAATGCGAAGAGCGACATCACCGGGGGCCTTATCGGTATCATAGTACGAATAAATAATCTTGATATAGTAGCCGTCGGATTCGGTCATTGAAAAAGCCCTGTAATCGGTGACAACGCTGTCACCGGGTTCGCTAACCTGAACGGCGGGACTCCAAATAGATCCGGCATCCTGAGTCAGAGTCACATATATCGCATTATTTTTTATGAATGCGCACAGGAATGAACGGCCGGATATATGCTCCACCTGCGGGAATCTTTCGGCCTGATTATCATTGGCAACAGCATGATATGTCAGAGTCCCCACGTTGCCGGTAATATTGGAAAAACAGACAATATCTTTCTGGTCGGGGTCGGCGTTTGTCCATCTTTCTGCAACGACAACGACATTATTGTTACGGGCGGCTACCGTCGGATACTGTAAATGGGAATTATCGACCATCGAGTAAACGCCATTGGTCGGATCCAAATCCCAGTTGGAAAAGTCATCTTTGCGGATAAACAGCTTCCATATATTGCCAGTATCCTTAAAATCGTAGGCACAATAAGTTTTGGCAGTAGTGCGATCGATATCGGTTGTAGTCGTATTACAATGATCTACATAATACCATGACATGGTAGCGTAACCATCGGATGAAGTCTGATAAGAAATAAAGGGAATAGAATCATGCATGGTCGGCGTCTGCCAATCCGTGCCCATTACCATTGACATAATACCCCATTCCCAATCTTCCTGGCTGTTATCGCAGGCGATGTCATTCATCGCCATACCCCAGAAATGTCTAAACACGCCGGGACTAATCTCGATTTCTTCCCAATTCCAATAAGAAAGATCCGGGTTGCCGATATCACGCTGGTCAATGACAAAAACCGCTGCGCCGCTTGCAAAAGAGTCGCTGGGCACCATCGTTCCATAAAAGACCGAGTCATCACCCCAATAATCGGTTGATGGGTAGAAAGCGCCGCCGGTTATCATCCAGCCGGCAAAATCAGTCCAGCTATCGCCTTCGTCAATAGAACCGCCGAACCAGGAATTTAAGTCGCCTGATGAGCTGGTATCTTCATACGCCAGGGATAATATGCCCCATTCCCCCTCATCCAGCGCCGGATGCTGACCAAAGGGAATCCACGGGGGGAGTGCTTCGACGGTTAATTCGTAGTTACCGGATTGGCCGCCGATGCCACCATCAATAATAATATAATAGGTTTCTCCCGCATATAACTGAAGATTATATATATCGCCGCGATAAATTCCGGTACCGGCGCTATCGCAGATTTCCGAGTACATATTGCAGCCAATATCATTGGAGACATCATTCTCATAAACGAAGACCTTAGTCCAATAATCAGTTCCCGGATTGCAGGTTATTATATTAACACGCTGATTGGCCGTTGAAAAATAAGAATAAACCACATCGGGAGCATTTGTCTGACTGCAGCCGCCGCCGATCGATTCATAATCATTTGCGTAACCAACTGTGGTGCCGGTACCGCTAAAGGGCAACGACGGAATTACGGTAGCAGTCGCGATATCTTCACCGCCCTGTCTGCCAACCGTCACGTCCTTTACTCCCGAAACCGCTTCACCGTAATCCCGCGGTGATATTTTTTCGAGTTTCGACGAGGGAATAGTTATATGCTGAGGAGCGGCAGTAATTTGGTCAATGATAATCGGCCCCTCCACTCGTTTTTCGGCGCTGGCGAGAGTAAACACAAAGGTTACCATTAACAGGGTCAGCCAGATAATGGTTTTGTTAAGTTTCATTTTGTTTCCCTTCCTTTTCGATGAAAGAAAAATCATTGTTTCATTTGCTAAATTCTTAAAGGGGATCAGCCGGTCAGGCGATTCACTATCGGAGTCGCCCTAACCACCGTGATCATTCTTACATCATTGTAACTCCTCCATATTAATATTATAGGTCAAGAATCCATTATTTTCATATAAAATTTTAAAATTGCCCTGTTCAGATTTTGAGCAGACTCGAAATCGCGAGATAGTTTTAGACCCGACAGGAATTCGTTTCTTATAATCCATCGCGCGCAATCTTGTTAAGCCAAAGCCCAAATCCAACTTAAATCCTCCATAAACGCCTTTCGGTGAGGATCTTATCAGAAGTAAACAAACGTCACTCAATAATATGGCGTGTATACAATTACAACGAGACTATGGCAAAAAATTCCTGTCGCCCCATAATCCCATCTAAATCATAATATACAATATTTTTTGTTCCGGTCAAGCCGAAATATTATCTTCAGCCTACTAATCTGTTGTCAAACAACGTAAAAATGCAAATATCAAGGGCACACCGGCTCGGGGCCTTCAAGATACAGATAGCTTATCAGGCCGGTTATATCGAAGATATTTGTGCTCCCGTCGTTATTTATATCGCCTGATTCAGGCGGTATCGGCGGCGGTCCATCGCGGTAAAGATAATCTATCAACCCGGTGACATCGAAAATATTCACGGTACCGTCGACGTTGATGTCGCCACAAATGAACGACTCATTGAAAAGCCGGCGCACTTCGGAATACTCGGATGAATCGCCAGTCGAAATCTTAAAAGCTTTCATCCGCCAGTAATGAAGGCCATAGCCAATCGTCCCCAGATCGATTTCAAGTCCCGTCGTATCAACCACCTGAGAAGTCTCAATATCGGTGAAATCGGAATCGCGGGCAACCTCGACACGATAGGAATCATCATCCATTTTCCATCCGGTAGCCCAGTCGAAAAATGTGGCTCGGGCAAGGGTATCACCATCGGCCGGTTCGAAAAGACGCGGCGCAAGGAGCGGTAGCGGCCAGTTGGCGCCGAAAGCGTCCTGGTTCATGTTTCGTGTGTCGGTCCAGATGG
>Ga0315537_1002671_pt1 | contig 13476 bp, 10 predicted proteins | sample SalMarSW160270MG_FD_203091 | JGI IMG/M metagenome (GOLD analysis project Ga0315537, IMG submission 203091) | Salt marsh sediment microbial communities from the Plum Island Ecosystem LTER, Massachusetts, United States - Salt Marsh Sediment SW1602-70 ... | reverse complement strand
CGGAGAAATTAACAGGCAGGATTTTGATTAAGTGCAGCGACAAAATAACCACCGACCATATTATGCCGGCCGGAACTTACCTGAAACTGCGCTCGAATGTGCCCGAGTATTCAAAAGTGGTTTTCAACTGCTTCAACGAGTTGACAGAGCCGACATTTGCAGAAAGGGCGCTGCAGCTAAAGAAAAAAGGTATAGCAGGTATCATTGTAGCGGGAGAGAGTTACGGCCAGGGCTCTTCAAGAGAGCATGCAGCCCTTTGCCCGATGTATCTGGGCGTGCGGATTGTGCTTGCTAAAAGCATTGAACGGATTCATAAGGCCAATTTGATAAATTTCTGTATCGTGCCGATAGAATTTGCAGAACCTGCTGATTATGAAAAAATCAAGACAGATGATGAATTGGTGATTGATAATCTTCTCGAAGCCATAGCCGGCGGAGATGAGGTTAAGATTATCGACAAGACCGGCTCAATTGAAATTACCGGAAAGCTCCGGCTTAGCGACAGGGACAGACAAATTCTGCTCTCGGTTGGGCTGTTGAATTATACGCGGAGAAGGGACAAAGGCACATAGGGGCAAAGGCACAAAGTAGCAAAGTAGCAAAGGAACAACGGCACATAGCAAAAATAATAAAAACAGTGTTCTGTCGCAGTCTAATCGAGAGATGTCATTCCTGTGAAGACAGGAATCCATTTTATCAGAATTGTGGGTACCACATTCCCCCGAACGAATGTCGAGACAGGCGAGTGCGAAATGACAGTTCCTCGTATAACGTGCGACAAGCCACAAAGAAAATATAAAATGACTCAGATAAAAACATATAGAGATTTACTTGTTTGGCAAAAATCGATGGTTTTAGTCACGAACGTATATCAGGCCTCGAAATCACTTCCCAAGGACGAAACCTATGGGTTAATCTCTCAGATTAGACGTTGTGCTGTTTCAATCCCCAGTAATATAGCAGAAGGTTATGGCAGAAACTCGATCAGTGATTACATCCGTTCTCTGCATATTGCAACTGGTTCATTGTACGAATTGCAGACCCAGTTAGAGATTTGTATTAATCTACAGTACTTGAACAAAAGAAGTTTTGATAAACTTTATGAATCAAGCAGAGAAATAGAGCGAATGCTCAGCAGTCTAACTAAAAAGTTACATGATAAACGAAACAAATAACTTTGTGTCTTTGCTCCTTTGTTTCTTTATGCCTTTGTCCATAAGAATTAAAAACCAATGAGTGAAAAGATAATAACCATATTCGGCACGGCGAGAGCAAAATCCGGTGATTCGACTTACAATCTGGCCTATAGAGTGGGCAAGCTCCTTGCCCGGGCAGGTTTTGTCATCGCCAATGGCGGCTATGGGGGGACGATGCGGGCGGCAGCCGAAGGGGCTGCTGAGGCAGGCGGTGAGATTATCGGCGTAACCTGCTCGGCTTTTAAGGCAAGCTCTGCTAATGAATATATTACCCGTGAAATTGTTACTGCTTCGCTCGATGAGCGACTCGATATGTTGCTAAAATTAGGTTTGGGATATGTTGTGCTGCCGGGCGGAACGGGAACACTGCTTGAGCTGGCAAAGGTCTGGGAATTGAAAAACAAGGGCTTTATTAAAGCCGACAAGCCGGTTATACTTGTAGGCGGTTTTTGGAAGCCGCTGGTCGATTTGCTTGCAGCCGACGACCCTGACAGCCGCTGGTATGTGCAGCAGGTAAATGAGCCGGAGCAGGTTATGGATATCTTAACGGAAGTGATACGGAATGTATGAGTTCGCAATTGGTGGTATGAGCAAAAAGCTTACAATCCTGATTTTTGTATTTTTGACAGGCGTTGACGGATTCGGCGCAGTGGCGCCTCGCCAGGGATTGCTGCGGGATGGCTTTGTTGTCAGGGGAATTGATGGTGAGGTGAGCGGCCCTGACAGTAATGATAGGTGGTTTTTTGAGTTTGGCTCGGATGTAAGCGATAATATAGCCGTTGTCGAAAAAGGCACGCGCCTGCAGTTGCTACCCTCGTCAACGCTGGAAAAGATTGTTGCTGATGTCAACGAGCGTTCCGGCGAGGCGTATCAGCTTTGGGGCAGGATTACAAAATACAGGGGCAGGAATTTCATATTCCCCGTTTTTTTTCTGCCGCTCAGCAAGATAAAGCAGCCACAGCTATCGGAGCCGCAGCAAAAACCGGAGCCGAATGAGCCCCCGCCCCCGGAAAAATATAAAGACGAGCCCGTCATCAACGAGCCGAACGATATATTGGCTGTGCCTCAGGAAATAGTGGAAAAACTCGATGCCAGACGGATAGAAACTTCCAAACACCCGGCTGTTGAAGTGGTAAAACGTCCGCCTGTCAAGCCCTTGCAGCAGGATGCCGGCCGGATATTCCAGCGAGACACTATCCTGGCCGACAGGACCGGCTTCATATTGTCGCACACGATGGACGGTTCGCATCGGGCGGAAAAAAATATGCAATATGGTTTTGTCTTTGATGCTCTTGGCCGAAAAATCCCGAAAACGTCATATCGGCTGCTGCCCTGTGAGGCGCTGGAGCTGGCTGAGCAAAGGCAGTCTGCCGAGCTGGAGACATTGCAGTTCAGGGTAGCCGGGATTGTGACTAAATACAAAGACCAGAATTATCTGCTGCTGCAAAAGGCAACGCAGGTTTTCAGCTATGGCAACTTCGCAAGATAAAAATTAGCCACAGAGAGCATAGAGAATTAAAAATATTTATTAGCCACAGAGGACACAGAGAGCACAGAGAAAGAAAAACCGTGAGCAACCAACTCGACAAAATCCTGATTAAATACGACCAACCGGGTTTCAAAGAAAAACTTGAACAACTTCTTAAATCCAAGATTGAGGTCACTTGGTTCCGAGATGAAGACAACAAAAGAGATAAAGTAAGAGACATAGTAGAAGACGTTTCAAAACGTGGAGCTCAAGCAGTATCAGTCTATACAGAGAAGTTTGATGGCGTGAAGCTTACTTCTGAACAGTTCAGAATATCGGATGCAGAGCTAAAGAACGCCCATAAAAGCATCGACAAAAAACTTTTAGAAACGATTCACCAGGCAATAAGCAATGTCTGGGACTATCAAAAAAAGATTTTTGTCGGTAATGACAAGAAATTTGGTTCAACAGGAATAAAATACATTCCCATAGAACGTGTGGGAATCTGCGTGCCGGGGGCATCAGCCCCGTTGCCTTCCACCGTAGTAATGACAGCAGTTCCCGCTCAAGTAGCCGGTGTAAAAGAAATTGTCGTGGTTTCTCCGCCGAGATATAACAGCAGTATTCATCCGATTATTTTGGCCGTTTGCTACGAACTCGGAATTAAAGAAGTTTATCGAATTGGCGGTGTACAGGCAGTAGCGGCCTTAGCTTTTGGAAAGATAGGAAGAACTAAGGTCGACAAAATCGTAGGTCCTGGTAACGCATGGGTACAAATGGCAAAACGTGAAGTTTTTGGAGTAGTTGATATTGATTCAATAGCTGGGCCAAGTGAGGTTTTGATAATCGCAAACGAAAAAGCAAATCCTGCCTGGGTTGCAGCGGATATGCTCAGCCAAATCGAACACGACCCTGGAAGCGCGGTCTTATTTACCGATTCTGAGGAACTTGCACAAAAAGTCCTGAGCGAACTTGGAAAACAGGTCAAGGAAATTACACGAACAGTATCGACGATTAGATGTTTAGTCGATTTTAGTAAAGTAGTAGTTTTCGAGAGTATGCAGGATATGATTATACATGCCAGCGAATTCGCAGCTGAACATCTGGAAATTCACTGTGGAGATAAAAACAATGCGATTGTTAAACAAATCAGAAACGCTGGAGCAATTTTCATTGGACCATACACACCAGTTTCAGTAGGAGACTATTGGGCTGGCCCAAGTCATACTCTACCAACGGGGTTCACTCCAAGGTTTTTCAGTGCACTGACAAGCAACGATTTTGTGAAGTCGATAAGTATTATCGAATACGATAAAGAGAAATTGGCTGAAAGTGCCGAGGATATTATTCGCCTGGCCGAGGCCGAAGGCCTTGATGCCCACGCAAAAAGCATCAAAATCAGGCAGCAAAACTGAACACTTGTCGGTAATATAAGAGTTTGTAACAAAACTACTCGTTACTCTCTGTCATTCTCGCGAAAGCGGGAATCCAGTTGTTTCTTTGTGTGTTTTCTGGACTCCTGCTTACGCAGGAGTGACATGTTGACTGTTCCATTACTTATTCAAACATCATTAGGTTTTGTTATAGATTCTAAACGTCCCAGTTGAGTTTTTCCTGATACCGCCAGTAGAAACGCCCCAGAAGGTGGGCGAAGATTAACAAAAAGTAAAGCAAGCCGCAATAAATTAACAAACCCAGGATATAACTACCCGCACCTTCCATTTGTATTTTGTTTGTGGCTGTGATGCCCAGTGCAAAAATTACAAAAATAAGAACAAGCCCGCAATACTGAAAAAATGTGCTAAATATTGAGCCGATAATCAGGATGGGATTAAGGGCGGAAAATGAGTCGAATGTAATAACTGCCAGCAGGCCCATCGGGAAAAAGAAAATTGCATAACTCAGCAAGGCCCAATAGACGGCGTCAATTTTATTGGTATAGATAAAATAAAAAAGCGGCGGGCCGCCAAAAACAATGTAGCAGACGACTATTTTCAGTGTGTGCCAGAACATTTCAGCCAGGCCCGGCGCACTTCCCAGCGTCTCCGGCGCCCGGACTCCGCCAAGTGCGCTGTCACGAACACACTCAGCAAGGTACCAGAATAAGTACAGCCCGATGGGTATTTTTATGAAGACAAACCCCGGAAGCGATATGAAAAAACCCAGCGGGCCGAGTAATCCCGACGAAATATCAATCAGAAGAGGCAGAACTATAATAATTCCGAGCGTTATCAGGCCTGGTATGCTCAGCGGATAGAGAAATATATCTATAACCCACGGCAGCCTGCGTTCGCCGGTCTGTTCGGCTTCATCTGTCTTTCTGCCTACCCTGTCCCCATACATTTCTTCGATATACTTTTCCTGCTCATATTTGTCTTTCGAAGGTTGGGTTACGGCCTTGTCTTTTTCCGGGACGTCCAAAAGAGTTAAGTCGTATGGAGAATTCTCCGGGCTGCTGGATGGGGCTTTGCTTCCTAATGTGGGAACTACGATTATGTTTTTACAATTTGGACATCGTCCTTTTTTGCCTGAGAATTTTTGCTGAACGCTTATCTTCTGCCCGCAATGTTTGCATTGGAATCGAATCATTAAGCCGTCTCCCTCACAGATTTCGGCACTTAAAATCGAGACATATCTATTGAGCGTCTGCGAGTTTTTCTTTTATTACTTTAGTGGCTTTTGCCAGGGCCTCGTCGATTTTTTCAGTTTTTTTCCCGCCTGCCTGGGCCATTTGCGGTCGTCCGCCGCCGCCGCCGTCTATTATCGGCGCAATCACTTTAACTATATCGCCTGCCTTCAATCCCTTCTTGATTAAATCGTCCGTCATACCAGCCAGAAGCGTTGCCTTGTTTTCATCGTCTTTGAAACCCAGGACAATCGCTGCGGATTTCGCCTTTTTCTTGAGCATATCGATTGCTTCTCGGCCCTGCTCGACGGAAGTAATCGACAGTCGGCCGGTGATTATATGAGAGTCCCCGATTTTCTCGCATCTTTCCAGGAGCTGTTTTGCCTCTGCCATAGTGTCACTGCCGGCTTGTCGGACGGCGGACTTGAGCTGCTTTGTGAGTTTTTTGTTGTCCTCTAAGAGCTGCACCACCCTGCCGACAAGTGCCTCGAATGGCACTTTTAGCATCACAGAAAGCTCATCGACAATGTTATTTCGCTCTTCGAGGTATTTTGTCAAACCGTCACCGGTAAGCGCCGTAATTCTGCGCACGCCCGCTGATATGCTCTCTTCCTTGATTATCTTGAAGCCACCTATGGAGCCGATTCTGTCAACATGTGTGCCGCCGCAGAATTCTTTGCTGAAGGCCTCAGTGATTTGGCCTTCACTCCCGACACCAATACCTATCACTCGCACGTCCTTTTCATATTTTTCGCCGAATAGCGCCATCGCTCCGAGTTTCTGGGCCTTGTCTTTCGGCATTACAACGCAGGTAACAGGGCTGTCTTCTGTGATTTTTTCCCGGACTTTATTCTCGACATCCTTCAGTTGTTCTGCTGTTGGCGCTTTCGGATGTGTAAAGTCAAATCTCAGGTAATCAGGCCCGACATAGCTGCCCTGCTGGGCAACGGATTTGCCAAGCACCTGCTGCAATGCCCACTGCAATAGATGCGTAGCGGTATGATTTTTCTTTGTCGCATCTCTGTCTTTGCTTACCGTTGCCTTTACCCGGTCGCCGACTTCGAATGTCCCTTCTGTCATTCGGCCCTGATGGATAACGCAGTTGGCTATTTTTGCTGTGTCTTCAACGATGAATTTGCCGCCTTCCGATTCAATGGTGCCGCAATCGCCGGCCTGCCCGCCCGCTTCAGCGTAGAAGCAGGTTTTATCAAGAACAACTCCCACTTCACTACCTGATTTGATTTGGCCGGTCTTTTTAAAACCATCGCTATCAACAAAGCCGGCTATTCTACTGTCGCAACTTTCCGTCTTGTATTTATGGACATCTTCGGTTACGGGCAAATCGGAAATCGGAAATCGGAAATCGGAAATCGGAAATTTCTGTGCCGCCCTTGCTCGCTCTCTTTGCCCTTCCATCAGTTCGTTAAATTTAGAGGTATCTACTTTAAGGCCGCGCTCCTCGGCCATAAGCTCTGTCAGATCAAGCGGAAAACCATAGGTGTCATAAAGCTGGAAAGCATCGTCGCCGCTCATTGTTCTTTCAGGGGTTTTTGCCGCTCGCTCGGCGGCTTCTGTGAATATTTCTATGCCCCTGTCCAGCGTTCTGCCGAAACCTGCCTCTTCGGATTCGATAACTGTCGAGACGAAATCCGCCCTTTCTTTTATTTCGCCAAAAGCGTCACCAAGACAATCAACTACTACCGGCACGAGTTTATATATAAATGGTTCGTGCATTTCCAGCTTTCTGCCGAATCTCGAAGCCCGGCGGAGTATCCGTCTGATTACGTAGCCCCTGCCCTCATTGGAAGGTGTTGCACCGTCGGTTATCGCAAAGACAAGCGAACGAATATGGTCGGTTATAACCCGAAAGGCGTTGTCGGTATCATTATTAATCCGGGCCGTGTATTTATGGCCGGTGATTTCGGCGATGCGGTTGATGATAGGCATAAAAAGGTCGGTATCGTAATTGCTTTTTTTATTTTGAAGAACCGCAGCGATTCTTTCCAGCCCTGCACCGGTATCGACGTATTTGGCTCCCAGGTCAAGGAGCTCTCCTTTATCCGTGCGGTTATATTGGATAAAGACCAGGTTCCACAACTCTATGAACCGGCCACAGCCGCTATTGACGCCGCATTTATGGCCGGGAACTTTCTTTTTATCACACATATCAGGGCCAAGGTCGATATGTATTTCGCTGCAGGGCCCGCACGGGCCGGTATCACCCATCTCCCAGAAATTATCTTTCTTGCCGAAGGCCAAAACTCTATCGGCAGGTATTGATGTAACTTTTGTCCATAGCTTTGCTGCTTCGTCATCCCTCGGCAGGTTGTCGGCCTTATCTCCGGCGAAAACCGTTGCCCACAAACGGCCCGGCTCAATGCCCCATACGCCTGTAAGAAGCTCCCAGGCCCATTCGATTGCCTCACGCTTGAAATAGTCATCGAACGACCAGTTGCCCAGCATCTCGAAAAAGGTATGGTGATATGTATCTTTGCCTACCTCTTCGAGGTCGTTGTGTTTGCCGCTGACCCGAAGGCATTTTTGGCTGTTGACCGCGCGGGTGTAATCCGGTGATACTAAGCCCAGAAAGATATCCTTGAACTGATTCATCCCTGCATTGGCAAAAAGCAGGGTCTCGTCGCCGATTAGCACTATCGGCGAGCTGGGGACAAATTCGTGCCCCTTGTCCTTGAAAAAGTCTATAAAGCCGTCTCTAATTTGCTTTGCACTTAACATTTAGTATCTCAAATTTCGTATCTTATTAAGCGGAATGTGGTTTTCTTGTAAATCACACAAGTCCCTTAGCGGCTACGATTTTATTTTTTATTTCTTTGCACAAATCTTTGTTTTCAGCTAAAAACTTTTTGGCATTTTCCCTGCCCTGCCCGAGCCGCATATCGCCGTAGTTCAGCCACGCCCCGCTTCTTTCGATTACATTACAGCCAAGTCCCAAATCTATTAAATCACCTTCATAGCTGATTCCGCTGTCGAACATAAGGTCAAACTCGCTGTCACGGAAAGGCGGCGCGATTTTGTTCTTTACGACCCTGGCCCTTATCCTGCTGCCGGTAGCGCCGGTGTTGTCTTTTAAGGTGGTCAGCCGTCTTAAATCGATGCGCACCGAACAGTAAAATTTCAATGCCCTTCCGCCGGGAGTAGTTTCTGGGTTGCCGAACATCACCCCGATTTTCATTCGGATTTGATTTATAAAGACAAGGGCGGTTTTGCTCTTGTTAATCACGGCGGTGAGTTTTCTCATCGCCTGGCTCATCAGCCGGGCCTGCAGTGCCATATGCGTGTCACCCATTTCGCCTTCGATTTCCGCTTTTGGCGTAAGTGCGGCAACGGAATCGACCACTATAACATCGATAGAATTGGACCTGATTAACATCTCGGTGATGTCGAGCGCCTGTTCGCCGGTATCCGGCTGGCTTATCAGCAGGCTGCTGACATCGACGCCCAGTCTTTTTGCCCAGGTCGGGTCCAGGGCATGTTCGGCGTCTATAAATGCCGCCACTCCGCCTGCTCGTTGAGCGTTTGCGATTATGTGTAGCGCCAGGGTAGTTTTTCCTGACGACTCCGGCCCGTACATCTCAGTTACCCTGCCTCGCGGGATTCCGGCGCCGCCGAGTGCGATATCAAGCGATAATGAGCCGGTCGATATTCCCTCGATTCTGGCGTATCTATGCTCATCCATTTGCATAATAGCTCCCTGGCCGTATTGCTTTTCAATCTGTGCAATCACACGCTGCAGGGCCTCTTCTTTGCTGGTTGCCTTCGGTGTTTCGACTTTTTTTGACTTTACCATTTTCCACTTCTCCCAAATGCCTGATGTTAATAATGTCATTCCCGCGGAAGCGGGAATCTATAACTATTCGATTATGTGCTGCCCTTGAATTTATAATTACCCATCGCAGTATAAACAGGTCCGCTCGGCGCCAGCCGGCTCTGGTAAACCGTAACCGAATCAGCCGATATGCTGCCGAGCTTGAAATCCCTGTAATTTTCAGTTATTTGAGCCAGCTTGACGCCTGCTTTTGGATTCCTTATTCGGCAGAGCGTCAGATGGCCGGAAAACTGCCTCTGTTCAGCAGGCCAGCCGGCCGAATCCAGTTGCTGCTCAAGGTCCTTTTGTAATTCTAACAGATTTTCGCTTCCTTTGCCCGTGCCAACCCATAAAACTCTGGCACTTTTTCCCCCGAAATAGCCCACTGTTTCTATATCCAGCTCGAATCTTTTATGTCTGCCGGTCGTCTCTCTGGTGATATTACAAACATCAACGATATCCTTGTCTTTAATCCCACCCAGAAATTTCAATGTCAGGTGTATATTTTTGGGGTTTACCCATTTGACATCGCTTTTTTTGATATCAAGTTTGTTCTGTAGCTCGGCCTGCAAATCGGCTATGCCCTTTCTTATTTCCTCATCGATATCTATCGCTATAAATACTCGCATTTTTTCACCTGCTAAAAACTTATGCATTTACGCAGCTTTTCGAATCTTTCGTCAATTTTTGTTTTGTTTGTGGAGACAAGCCCGTTCAGAGAAAAATCGGCGATTGTGGAAGCTGCAACCACAGTTCCGTAGGCAACCGCCTTTTTTAATGAGGCAAAGTCGGTTTTATTATTTTGTGCAAGGTAGCCCATAAATCCGCCTGCGAAGCTGTCGCCGGCGCCGGTCGGGTCTTTGACCTCTGTTGCCGGGTAGGCGGGCAGAATGAATGTATTACCGTTGGCATCGCACATTAGCGAACCTGATTCACCTTTTTTAATAATCACCGCCCGGCAGTATTGCCGGGTACCTATATTCAGGATTTTCTCCGCTGCCTTTATCAGGTTATGCTCATCCGCCAGCAATCTTGCCTCGTCTTCGTTGATTATCAGGCAGTTAATCTTTTGTAGCAGTTTTTTCAAGTCCTCCGGCTGTCCCTCAATCCAGAAGTCCATCGTATCGGCGGCCACGAAGACGGGCTTATCGATTTGGCCGAGTAGTTTTAGCTGTAGATTTGGTGCGGTATTGGCAAGGAAGACGAACTTGCTGTCCTTAAATTCAGCGGGCACGGCGGGCGGCTCTTCTTCGAGGACGTTTAGCTCGATATAGTCTGTTGTCCTTTCGTCCATATTCTCACTGTATGAGCCAGACCAGCGAAAGGTCTTGCTGTTTTTTCTTACTTCCAGACCGGTCAAATCAACATTTCTTCCGGCAAAAACTTTGGCAAAATCAAATGGACAATCCGCCCCGACCGCGCCGACCAGGCGGACGGGCGAGAAGAAACTTGCCGCCATACTGAAATATACAGCCGAGCCGCCGATACAGTTCTCACTGACGCCGTAAGGTGTCTTGACCGTGTCAATCGCTATCGAACCCGTTACCAATAGTGACATATCTAAGTTCATTCTGTTTACTTCTTTATGTCATTCCCGCGCAACCTGTCCTGAGCAGGGTCGAAGGTGCGGGAATCTATTATGCTGTTATTTTCCTGGATTCCTGTTTTCACAGGAATGACTTTCAGGGTGATATCTATTCTTTTGAGGGTATTTTCTTTTCCTAACATCCGGACCGAATCGAAGATTGGCAAACTGATCGTTGTCCCGCACAAAGCCACTCGCAGCGGCTGGGCGACCTTGCCTAATCCGACCTGTCTTTCTTCCGCTAAATTTCGAAGCATATCCTCGATGGCCTGCTCGTTAAACTGCTCCATAGCTGCAAGCTTATCACGAACAATTTCCAAAACGGCCAGGCCGTCGTCTTTCAGCAGGACTTTTTTTACCGCCTTTTCATCGTATTGTATTTGCTCGTCAGGGATAAAAAGAAACCTGCTTTTGCTTTCGATATCAGCCAAGGTCCTCGCACCCTCGCAAAGTTCTAAAATCCTCTCAAGCTGTTTATCGTCTGCCTTAATGACGGGGGATTCAATGACTTTCAGGTAATCCTTAAAATGAGCAAGGAGTTTTTCTTTACCAGCCAGCTTGATGTGTTCGGTGTTAAAGGCGATAAGTTTCTGGCGGTCGAACAAACTGTTGGACTTTGTCAGACGAGAAATATCAAAGCGGTCAATTAGCTCATTGACGGACATAATTTCACGTTTTTCTCCGGTGCTCCAGCCCAATAGCGCAAGGAAGTTCACCATTGTCTCAGGCAGATAGCCGCTTTTGAAGAAATCAACGATATTGATTTCCGGCAGCTGCACGCCGAGATATTTTGCCATTGCATCCACGCTTGGCATATCGGGCACGGTTTTACCTTTGATAAAAGATTCGAGCTCGTCTGCACTTAGATTTCCTGCTTCGGTCAGCTTATCTCTATCTATATCTTCTTTTTCTTTTATGGCCTTTTGAAGTGCTTTTGGCCGCTCGCGCTTGGAGAGTTTTCCGCCGCCTTCGCTTATTGTAACGGACATATGGGCATATTTCGGCGGCTCTCCGAATCCGAGGGCCTTCCATAATTCCTGCTGGCTGGGAGTATTCATTAGATGCTCCTGGCCGCGGATAACGTGCGTTATCTTCATCAGATAGTCATCAACCACGCAGGCAAAATTATATGTCGGAAAGCCGTCGCTTTTTTGTATGATAAAGTCGCTTAAGTCCTCCGGCGCAAAGGCAACTTCGCCGCGAATCTCATCGATAACCACTATTTGTTTATCCCGCGGCATAGCAAAGCGAACCGTTGCAGGCCGGCCCTCGGCTTTCGCCTTTTTCATATCCTTGATGGCTGGAAAATCTTTGGGCCGGGGATAGATGAAGTTCTTTTTCTGGGCCTCGGCTTCCTTCCGCAGTGCATCGAGTTCCTGTGGCGTCTCGAAGCACCAGTATGCCTTTTGCTCGTCGATGAGTTTTTTTATGTATTTATCATAGATATCTCGCCGCTCGGATTGAAAATAAGGCCCATTCGGCCCATCAACTTCCGGCCCTTCGTCCCAGTCGATACCCAGCCACCGCAGGTCATCTATCACCTGCCGGATAGCGGTCGGGGTGTTTCGCTTCTGGTCGGTGTCTTCTATGCGCAGTATAAATGTCCCGCCCATTCGCTTGGCATAGAGCCAGTTAAAAAGGGCTGTCCGGGCGCCGCCTACGTGCAGATAACCCGTCGGCGACGGTGCAAAACGTGTTACTACCTTCTCAGACACAGTTTACGCTTCCTCATTGGTCATAAAAATATACAGGACCAATCAGCTTAAGCTACGGCATAGTTCTTGTCAAGGATTCAGCGTGTCGGTATTAAATATGTTTGATTGGCTTAAATAGCTGCGATATATTAGTGTTTTGTCGCAATATATATAACAGATGTCATTCCTGCGAAGGCAGGAATCCATTTTATTGAAGTTCTGGATTCCGCATCAGGTGCGAAATGACAATTTCTCAAATAACGGGTGGCAAATCACCGGAATAAACCAAGGTGTTACTAAATGAGCAGGAAGGTCTTAAAAATTTATGGTTGATGATAGTTCCAATGCAAGACTCGACTTTATTCGGCAGATTGTTGCCGATGATATAAAGTCAAATAAATGGGATGGTCGTGTTGCGACTCGGTTTCCGCCCGAGCCGAATGGCTATCTGCACATCGGCCATGCAAAGAGTATCTGCCTGAATTTCGGCATTGCAGAAGAGTTTGGCGGCACCTGCAATCTGCGGTTCGATGATACCAATCCGGTGAAAGAGGAGCAGGAATATATCGACTCGATTATGGAAGACGTCCACTGGCTCGGCTTCGACTGGCAGGACAGATTATATTACGCCTCAGATTACTTCGAGCAGATGTATCAATATGCCCTTTTGCTTATCAAAGCTGGCAGGGCTTATGTCTGCGATTTGACCGCCGACCAGACGAGGGATTATCGCGGCACCCTGACCAAGCCGGGAACTGATAGCCCCTATCGCAACCGCAGCATCGAGGAGAATCTCGACTTGTTTGAGCGGATGAAGGCCGGCGAATTTCCCGATGGCTCGCGGACTTTGCGGGCGAAAATCGATATGGCACATCCGAACCTGAATATGCGTGACCCTGTTATGTATCGCATTCTGCACGCTGCACATCCACGAACCGGTGACAAATGGTGCATCTACCCGATGTATGACTGGGCCCACGGCCTTGAGGATTCCATCGAAAAGATTACCCATTCGATTTGCACGCTCGAATTTGAAAATCACCGCCCTTTATATGACTGGTTCCTCGACCAGTTAGGCGTT
>Ga0315537_1002667_pt1 | contig 13499 bp, 7 predicted proteins | sample SalMarSW160270MG_FD_203091 | JGI IMG/M metagenome (GOLD analysis project Ga0315537, IMG submission 203091) | Salt marsh sediment microbial communities from the Plum Island Ecosystem LTER, Massachusetts, United States - Salt Marsh Sediment SW1602-70 ... | reverse complement strand
TCAATTCTTGTAGTGTCCATAGTAACAGCATTATATTCAGATATAAGATGAAAACGTGGATCATCAGCATCACCTAAACTACTATTTAAATCTGTAGAATATGATAAGGCAAAATTTCTAAAATTACGCTGTTCTTTAAAATAAACAACTGATTTGTATATTTTCTTAGTTAAATTATGAGGAAACAACAAAGTGAAAGCGATTGGATCTTCATCAAAATCTCTTATAACTGGCCTTGATTGGGTGCCACCTATGTGTTGATATATACCTAACCATTCACTATCACCATTAACAAAAAAATACTGTGGGTTTACTGGAATAAAACTGGCTGCAACATATCCTGGAGGGCCATAAGTAGTGGAATGAGAATATATATTTTCTTCGCCACCAATATAACCATCAGCTGCTATACCATTGTTAACTATTTTTATACCATCATCTAATTTATCTATTCCATAAGCTATGTTGTTATGTAAAAATTGGAAGGGGTGATTATAATCTAATCCAAGAATAGCACATGTTATTTCAGTATAGTGTTGTTCGCCAAATAAATCAACACTCCAATTTACATCTAAACATCTGGCAATATTAAATTCTACTTTATTTTCCCCCACACTACCATAAATATCAATGTCTTCTATGTTGATTCTATTGCCTAAATCTACATCTATAACTAATTTATTTTGAATTTCATCACTGCGCGCATAAACCAACAAACCACCCAGCCCATCACCATATAATGCTCCAGGATCAAATTCACCAGTTGGTTCACCATTTATTTGATAATATAAAGCATCTACTTCAGAACCAGAAATAGATTTACCTACATAAAGATTAGCATTATAAACTCCTATATAATCACCTTTATTCACCCATATATCACAATCAATTTCCACACTTTCTTGATGAATAGAATATAATATACCGCCTGAATAATCCCTATTAGAAATATCTAAAGAATGGGCCACTTCAAGATTACCATTTCTTTTGGGTCTTAATATTTTTATTTTACAATTAGTAGCTTCTAATCTACCTTGAAAATTCTCACCTGGAGGAGTAGAATAAGAATTATCCCAACCCTGATCAAGTGTACAAGCTAAATTTATTTTTTTAATCCTACCACTAGCATTAAAAGGATGATTAAAATCTATAATAGTTTTATTAGCATTATTTATTAAATTATATTCTCTTTCAACAGTATTAACTGTACCTGTTATAGGACTTACTACAGCATCCGTTGCTCCTATAACAGTATTGGCTTTACCAATACCACTATTTAACCAATCTCTTCTACCACCTTCAATATTATATATAAATGGATTAAATGAAAAAGATGTGTCTGGATCATTATCAAAAAGCGTTAATAATTGAAAAGATTTTATTCTAAAAGATGAAGACGGTTTAAAACCACTTGCAGGATTAGTTCCAGATTCTTTTGAAGATAAATCAATACCACTATCACTAAAAAATCCTAATGTTCTTGCTGCTGCACAATCTAATATTCTTACATTACTATCTGTAGTATATGTTCCAGAATATATTATAAATTCGCCAGCAGCTGTATAATCTACTTCTACCTCTGCATAACCACCTATACCAATTTTAGAAATTGCATTAGTTAAAACTTTTGCCATTTCAAGACCTGAGGCGTTTGAAATTGAATCTAATTTTATTGTTTCATTACCATAATCATTAATATTAATTATAAGATTATCGTTGACGCCCTCTTCTATTATATAAACATCAGAATTAATAGCTGAAGATTTACAATATCCTTTACTGCCTGTACCAGGACAGTTGTGTTGATAATTAGAATAATAATCACAAGCAGTATTCTTACAATCAAAAGTATGTACAGAAACAATTTTTATATTTTTTATAAAAAATTCATCTCCATTTCTTCCATCTGAATAGATTGGGTATAAACGTAAATTTGTAATATCGCCTTGCCAATACTGTTCTTCACCTAAATTTAAATTATAAACATTCCATAAATTATCAGAAGAAATTGTAAAATCATAACTTTTAGCTAAAGTCCATGATGAGTCACTTGATGTAGTCCACATTAACCTACCAATTGTTGGAAGTGGCTGCGAGCCAATTCTTTCAACTGGATTTATTTTCATAGTTATTTTAACTACATAATGAGTTTCTGCCGGAACAGGTTGAAATATCGTAGTTCTACCAATCAATCCAAAACTTCCATATAAAGTTCCGAATAAAAAATTACCCCAGCATGTGTACGTATAGATACCATTGTAATAATCCCAACCATCTACATCACCATTAACATTGAAATTACTGGTATAACCTACATTAGTATCATACTTACATAAAGGAGACGTTCTAACCATCGATGCTTCATTTATAAAATTATAACTCATTATATAGGTATCCTTTTTAATTCACATTTATCAAATACTTCAACTGGGCACGATCCTTTTCCATCCCAACCTTTACATTTACCACAATAAATAAAAAACTTTTTAGTGGTTTCAATAGAACTTATATTTTTATATTGATCCCTTGCAATTGAGCCCACTATATATTCATATATACCATTTTTAATATTCTTTTCAATATCTTTAAATGTATATTTTATTAAAGTTTCGCACATCATACATTTAAATATTAAATAATTATTATTAGGATCATTTATTACTTTTTTTATATCTATAACTTCAGTGTCAAACTGTTCATAATTATTAAAAGTATCCATTGGTCTATAAATAAGTGCTGTTGATCCACAAAATTCACATTTTAAACCTAAAAATTCCAAAATACCTCCTTTTGTGATTAATTATCAGCTATACTAACACTATCTGTAAAACTATGAATAGCTGAACCAGTTAAATTACCCACATCCATTTTATCTAGATAACCTAGTTTTTCGGCAACATCTAATTTATATTGAAGTCTATTCGCATATAAAACAACCACCATGTTAGAAACTTCTTCCTCCCTTCCCATATCTGCATGTACATAGATTACATGTTGTAAGGGGTGTTTTTTTATAGTCCAACCTGGAGATCCGGTAACATATGTATAACATGAAGCCATCTCAACATCTGAACTCCATTTCCAAAAATGTCCTCCTGGATTCCACGGCGCTCCTACTTTATAAACGCTAGAAAGCCAATGCTCATCCCAATTAGGTATGCTAACAGCAAGATCTAAAAAACCATTAAAATCTAAATTAAAACAACCAAAAGATTTAAAATAAACTGGTTTAGTAAAACTCAAACTTGTAAGATTTCCATCTACATCCCTATTATATGCCCCCTCATAAATTTCTTTTTGTTTCTCTGACTCAACTTGAATTATAGTAGACATATTTATATCTATTTTTTCTCTTTCATAATATTGTTCACTCGCATATCCTGCTCTCATTTTGTCTCTACTTTCAAATTCTTGGGACGGTACAAGACATAATTGAGGATGAACAGCAATATATGTTCCAGAATTATCTAAATCTAAATCATGCTGTAAAATAAATTGGTCTGGTGCACCAGCACCATAAGGAACTTTAGGACCATTTATATTCCAATCACCTATATTACCACCTTTAGATGGTACATATCTTCTTTCATAAACTTTAATAATTTCTAAAGTAGTATCAACATATTTAGAAACTTTAAATTCAATCATATTTAAATATATATATTGGTCTGAAAAAGCAGATAAATTAATCTGCAAAGTAGTACTATTATAAAAATGTTTTCTAAACATTCTTTCAGGCGTAACTTCTAATTTAAATACAAATTCATATGAATTAAGACCCAGATCTTCACCATAAGTATCTTTATTATAATTAACGGATTCTTTAGAAACAATTGTATTTGTTATAGTATCACATACTTCTATAATTTCAATACCTGGTATACAAACCCCGTATTCCAAAATATTGGACACTTTATCAAGTCCCCATAAACCAGTTATTTTAATTTCGGAAACACATAATAAATGTTCCGGTTCGTTAAAAGTTTTTTCTTCTTTTATATCAAAAATATCATAAACAAAATGAGGGGCTATACCATAATAATTAAATTTACCCTTACCACCAACATTAGAATCAGTCCAATCTGTTAAATTATCACTCAAATTAAAATCATATTCAGTACAAGGTAAAAAAACTAAATTCTCTTTTTTAATATTAATTATAATACCTCTATTATAATAATAATCAATTTGTTCCCCCTGATCATCTAAAACAGTATATTTTCTACCAGCCGCTTCTGCATCTTCATAGGTTTTAACAGCATCCGTATCAAATAAACAATTAGAATCATGATTCCATCTACTACCATTTGCTGTTGGTGAGGTTTCTTCATAAATATTTTTTTCTGGTTTACCATCTTCTCCAATATTATGAGAACCACCACCAACTATTCCACCGTTTTCATCTTCCCAATCAACATATCCTACATGAGAATCATAAATAATATTAAAATAACGACGAGGACCCCCACCTAAACATAATGAGGGATATTCTATTAAATAACCTTCTGCAGTTGTTGGTGCTGTAAAGGAAATACTCTTACCTCCTTCAGCACATATATATCTATGCTCAACTTTAAGAAAATCATATTTATAATCAGGTCTAGTATAATAAACAAAATACAATTCTCTGTTAATATATTCTATTTCTTTCCAATGTTCTTGCCAAGCCCAAACAACGTCCTCATCTTTAAAGTAATATTGAATAGAATAGGGATCTGGTGTTGGATAAGAAACTGCAAACATTCTTCTTGTACCAAATACATCCTCAAAACGATATCTTTCTTTACCTATCTCTTCTTCTATTAGATCAGAAGTAAAAAAATTAAGTTGGTTTGTGTGAAAAATTCCTCTATTATTAATAACAGCTACTTCATCAAAACTACCTATAGGCATTAAAAAATCGTCTAAAGTAGGTACCATTGGTACCCATTTAGAAGTTGTAGCTGGCTGTTCTCCTTTATATGTTATATGATGAATATAATCTTGTGAAAGATACTTAATTACCATATCTCTTCCTTTATTACCAAATGGAGGAAGAAACCAACCATTGCTTTTATAGTCATAAATATCAACCCAATGAACTATGTTTGCATAACCTCCAAAAGTAGTACTAGCTGCTTCCATTTTACTATAACTATATGAAAAATCATTATGACAAAATGCTAAACTAGAATTCTCAGAAGCATAAGCTTGGTATAAAGGAGGACCGCAGTACCTTAGTAAATTTGAAGGGGAACCACCAGGAGTATCATTACATGGAAAATAAGCTGTACAAAAAGCTGCTGCAGTATTACATCTATAAAAATCACAAAATTTACAAGAATCATAAGGAAACCACATAGGTCCATTTTTTATTCTATTTTTACCATTTTCATGATCACCACATATTGGTGTATAAAAATGTGTCATGTTTTCACCAGTAGCGCTTATCCTACCATTTTCTCTAAATGAATTACCTCCCGTCTTAGGTAATAATTGAAATTTTGATGCTGGGCCTGAGTATTTATAAAAAATCTCCACATTTCTACATTTAGTATCAGCAATTTGAATTAACATTTTTGTTGCCATAGTACTAACTATACGGCCATCTTCATCTGCAAAAATACCAAATATAGCTGGCGTTTGATTAGATACATTCTTTATCGTAAAATTATTTTCAAGCCCTATGTCTATCAAAAGACAGTTATTCTTAAGATGAACTTTGTTTGATGTAATATCAGGCCATAAAACCGTTTTTTCCTCTGTTATACCATCTTCATTACCTTCTTCTCCTCCTCCTTCTTCCTCCTCTTCCTCCTCTTCCTCCTCAGTTATTTTAGTAAACCAGTATCTAACTTTTAAAGTCCAATCTTGTTTCCAAAATACTTGTGGTGCTGATACTGGTATTTCCTCTCCTTCTTTTATCTTCATAATAACCGCAGAAGGAGGAACAGGATGTAAACCACTAATAAATTCTGCTACTATATCCACACGTTCCATAGGTATACTTATTTCTGCGTCAGTATCCTCATCAACAAAAGTCATAGTAGCATCCATAAAACCCCATCTAAAAATTGTATTTATATTTGTATCTTCTATTTCAGCCCAAACATATCCGGTGTTTCCTATTCGTTTCCAAGCATCGCAAGGAACATTACTTCTTTCAACTTTTTTATAAAAATATGAAGTAACATGGTGTTCTTCAAACAAATGATTTTGAAATTTATAATAATAAGAATTTATAATTTTTTTTAAACTACAGGATAGAGGAGAACATAAAGCTTTTCCAGTAATAGTTGCAGGAGGTGTAAGAGCAATCGGTAAAGTTGAATTATTACCATCATATTCTAAAGATGTTTGTAACAAAACACCGCCATACCAAACACTTTGTACAGTTCTAGCTCTAAAATCCCAATATCCAAAACTAGGAGCATATTTTATACATACAACTATTTTATTATCTTTACCATAATCTAATTTTAAAGGTCCTAGATTAAAATAACCATTTGAATCTGTACTGCCAGATACTATATCATCTGGATTAGTTTTTCTACTATTATTTATAAATTCTTCTATTTTTAAATTAAATTTTTCTCTAGGACTGAAACCAGTAAAATTACCATCTTCATCAGCTATTCTTTCCTGTGACAAAGTTGATACGTCCATGTGTTCTCCGAATTCAACTAAAGTAGACCCAAGTTTTTCTAAATTAAATGCATATATTTGTTTTTCTCTTATAGAAAATCCTATAACAGAAACAACATCTCCTGCTATATTTGATCCTTTTTTCATACATACAAAAGAAGGTGAAAATTCTGTCTTGTCTTCTAAGAATGGCTCATTAGATGAATAGGGATATATTATTTGTAAAAGACATCCATCTATTAAATCAGTACCAAGTTCTCCATATATATTTCTAATTAAAGAAGGATAATATATTTGATTTTCATCAGGAGCAGTTGTACCTATATTAATTCCAGCAGAAGAATATTGAATATCAATAGATGCCACATATATTTCGGGATAGAATCTTTTGTTCTCATCAGCAGCAGCACTTCCTATATTCAAACTTAATATCCTACCTTCTGCAACACTGTCTGCAGCTGTTTCCCCAAGACTTTGCCATTTTGTAAAAGTATATATACTTGGCGTAGGAGTGTCTTGCAAATTTGGTCTTTTTCTAAAATATTTATCATATTCTTCTTGGTTTTCCCAATAATCTGCCCAAAACCTTAATTCAAAAACCAAATTAGCAGTAATTCTAGCACCAGTATACATATGTAAATCATTACAATATTTCCATTCACCTGTATAACAAGGACATTCTGGTTTAGCACCATTGCAAATTACTGTATTAGCCTCTGACCAAACATCTTGTAGTAACCATTCCTTATTAACACCCGCGCCTACAGAATTTTTTAATGTATGATAAGGACTTGCCTTTTCATCACCACAAGTACAAAGTGACTCTAAATCTTCATCGGATGAAATATAGCCAAAAATATCATCCATATCAAAAAAAGAACCATAATCACTATCCCAGTGAGCACATTTCTGAAACTGGGCTCTTAGATTATAAACATCAAAAGCAAATGGAAGTCTTTTTACCATGGGGTCAAAAACTTCACCAAAAGCTTTTTCAATATCTGCACTTTCAATTACTATAAGACCATCTTTATATGTATGCCTTATCTGTCTCGGCTCTAAAGAACCAAATCCCATTTGCCAAGGTCTATAATAATTACAAATAACAGGGCTAACGCCTGGTATACCATCACATCCTGTACCCATACCCTGACCATCACAATTACCATCACAATAACCCTTTATTTCTTCTTTTGGAATAGGTGCATATTCATAACCAGTACTTGTTTGGCCAGCAATTTTACCCAAACCAGATAAGAAAATATTAGGAGCAATACATGTATAATTTTCATTATCAACAGTACCATTATACTTATCACATTCACTGCGGCGTCCTAAATAATCACAATTACCTTTATTATATCCACTAGGAAAGTTTTTTAGAGTACATTCATAAGTACATTTTGTTCCATCCCAATAACTACAAACACTACCAACACCTTTAATCCAATATTGACATGACAATAAAGATTTTTCCCTAAGACCAGAAGTTATCTGATCTTCTTTAGATCTTGGATCAGCTTGTTGTTCACTATATTTCCATAAAGTTATTATAGTTTCTATTTGCTCTGGGGTTAATGCCATTAAAGATCTTTGACCTCCATTTTCATTTGACCTGTAAATTCATTAACAGTATACCAAACTTTTTTATCTTCTTCATAATATCCAATAGAACGTGATTCTATCATAAAACTATCTGGAACACCCGGCACAACGGAGGCTCTTTTTTTTTGAACATACGCTGCTTTATTATGGACATCCCAACGTTTTCCATCAAAATGTAAGGTGACTCTAACAATATTAATCTTAGGTAATTCTTTCCATCCCATTTGATTTTCATTTATGATAGTTCCATCTACATATTCTACTTCCCAACCGCGCCTTATACTCATTTTTTTTCTCCTTTCTTTTTAGCCTTTAATCCATAGTTATCTTTAGACCAACCAGTTCCACTTAATATAAAAGTAGTAGCTGACATAAGCCTAGTCATAGATCGTCCACACACGGGGCAATTAGGCGCTTTATCGTCTATTTTTTGAAATAGTTCAATCTCAAGATCGCAGCTCTCGCATTTAAAATCATAGGTCGGCATCCTCGAATTCTCCTTTTCCTATTATTTTTATATTTATTCCTATTTCTTTAAGTTTATCAACTTTGTGTTTGTCACTATTTTTCTTATATCCTTTTATTTCAACATAACGATCTTCATCTACAAAATAAAAATCTGGAGTGTAGGTCCGTCGCTTCCCTTTTTTATCAATATAAGGAAATGCTTTGTGTTCATAGACCCACTTGACTCCAGACCTGTCAAGAAATTCTGCAAATTGTTTTTCTAATTTAGATCTAAACCTAACCTTACCATTGTTTAATGAATCATAATATACAACTGTTCCATATTTGTTTTTTGGATTATAATTTAAAGCTGCCTTCTCAGAACATAGACAACTTTTTACCCGTTGATTACGTTTAATAGTTTTTTCCTTTCCAAAAAATTTTGTAAAATTTCTTGATATAGCATGCCTATCCATCTTTAATTCTTTAGCTATATCATCAAGTCCTAAATCACTTTTAAAATACATTTCAAACAAATCACGTTGATATTTTCTATGCTCCTCACACTTTTTAGCTCGCATAGACATGTGTTGATTTAATTTAACAACTTTTGCGCCACAAACAGGACATATTTCATAGCCACTTGATAAGTCTCTTTTTGATACTTCATGACAATCCTTACACAATCCTCTAGCAGCGTGTGGTCTTTCTGTAGTTCCGCATTTTTGACATTTATCATAGTACCAAGACCAAGCGCCAAAATTTCTTTTTTTAATACCTTTTTCTCTGTTTTGTTGATTATAATAACAAGTACCACAAAAACCATTGGCAGAATGTGGTCGATCTGTTCTACCACAACTTATACAGCAATCATAATCTTTTGCCCACTTTTCAAATTTTTCAACTTGTTTAATTTTATATCTCCATGCTCTATGGCATTTAATACATAATCCCCTACCAACGTGCTTTTTTTCTGTGGTTCCACATTCAATACATTTATCATACTTCATAGACCATCTATTACCAGAAGTATAACTTACTAACCCACGTCTATTATGCCCATGAATATATAAATTACCTCCCCTTACCTCTTCACCACAACCACATTTACATAATTCCATTTTAATACCTCCATATAATTTATTAGAAAAGAAAATATCTCTTCTATATTATAGAGAGGTTAGTTAATTCCAGGATAAATTATAGTTTTTATTGTTTATAATTATCTGTTTTTACTACGAATAATCGAAATATACGCGATAATTCACGGAGCTGTTGGCTCCTACTTCTGATGCTCCTAATTTAATTCCAAGAAATATAGGATCAGCAACCATCCCCATATAATGACTTGCACCAATAGCCTCACTAGTATCAGCGTCAGCAACTACAGCCAAATCTTTTTTTGTTGCATATAAATAACTTGGAGGTGTATCACTGCCTACATCAGTAGCTGAAACATTAGCACGCCATTCTTTACCATCAATAGATCCAGTTCCAGCATTATTACCCGGGCCTATTGTACCAAAATGAAATTCCGTATCAGCACCTCCTGCATCATGATGAGAAAATGTACCATGGCTTTGCAGACCGAATTTAACTGTAGACATCTCTACACCACCACTCATAATCTCAAACATTACAGCCTTAATAGCACTATTAGTACTTACAGTAACATTTCCATAATTTAAAGTTGTAATACCATAACTGGTTGGTTGGGGTGGTTTACAAATTACAAAAAATTCATCCCCAGCAAGAAAATTACCGCTACCAGTAAATTTAATATAAACACCTCTAGATCCTAATAAAGTAAATGTGGTATTTGAAGTAGTAATAGCTGCTGTAGCATCATCCCCTCTACTACTTGACCAAATATACTTAGCAGTTCCAGCTGCCGCTTGGGCATTACCAATTACAACTTCAGCTGGATATGTACAAGCGATGGTCCAAGCAGGATCACAGGTATTAAATACAGCATCTGAAAATGTTACCATAACTCCTTTAGTACCAAGTTTATACCAATAATTAGGATACAAAAGTTCCACAGGAGCAGCACTATCATCAAAATTTCCAGTAGATGTCCAAGACATAGTAGGAACATTGCCTGTACCAGCACCCATGGTTGTACCATTAGTTACATCTATACTTATGATATAACTGCGATCTATAGTGTGTTGATACACTCCTGCAGCAGTTATGGTGCCTAAATAACTATTGCTTCCACCCTTACCTGGGGTTCCTATTTGGGGTTCTTTGTTTGCTATAATATGATATATTTCATCAAAAAATCCATTATAAGTACCACTTGTAGTTAATCCACCTACATATGTGTTTGTTGAAACAGCTCCAGGAGTTTCAGTTTTATCACCAAAACCTAATTCTAAATGTGCTGTATCGGCTCCACTAGCAACAGTAGCCACACTACTTGAACCAAGAGTTCCAGAATAAATTTTTAATTTATTATTCTCCCAAACACATTGGGCATTTTCATAACCCCCTGATTTACCAGTAGCGTGTATTTTTTCAGTGATGTCCCTAGCAACTAATCTAGGATCTAAATCAGTCCCACTTACTAATGTAATATAAGTAGATGTATCACCATCAAAATCAAGATGTAATTTATTATTTGATGATCCTAAACTAAATGAATCGCCTACACTAGAATTAGCTCGCACCCAAGCACGGGTTCCTACCCCTGATATTGTGGCACCACCAGTACTTATTACTCCTTCGGCAGATACCGCGTATTCTACCCACCTCGTTGTTGCTGACATATTAATTCCTCCTTCTTTTATTGTTGGATTGAAAAATCAATCCCTTATTTACTATAAGGTTAAATTATTCAAAAAATTTTTTAAATTATCTTTACATTTCTTTTCATCATCATTCCATTCTTTGTCTGTTAAAATGAATAAATCTATACCTAATCGTGCACAAAGTTGTAATTTTATTTTATCAATAAATCTCCTTTTCCTATGCCAATAAACTCCATTACATTCAATTGCTTTATTTAATTGAGGAAACCATATATCTAATTCTAAATATCTATTTGTATTTGGATTAATTATTTGTGTTCTATCATTTGGTATATAATTGACATTTAAATCATCAGATATAAATTTCTTAACTCTTTTTTCCCATATAGAAATATTCCTGTCATTACAAAAAACACATTTTTTTCCTTGTTGCCAATTATTCCAAGTTATAGAACATCTATGACCATTAGGACAAATATAATTTAATTTTTGTTGTGAATTTATATATTCTTTGCTTAATAATTTATAACCTTCCTTCTCAAATTCTTTTCTCACAAATTCTATAGACAATTTTATATTTTTAGCACAGTATGGGCATCTTTTACCGCTACTCCAATGACCCCATGTTATATTATGCTCATGACCATTAGGACAAACATAATTTAATTTTTGCCATGCATTCTTATAATCAATTGTTTTTAATTTATAACCATATTTCTTAAAATCATTTTTAATGTGTGATATATCCAATCTAATTTTATTAAAATGACACTTTCTACAACGTCTGCCTTTTTGCCAATTAGACCAATTAGTAATAAACTTATGATTATTAGAACAAACAACAATTAAATTTTTACGGCTATTTCTTATATTTGAATCAGTATCAAAATTATTAGTTAACAAAAAATAACTTTCTTTCTCAATTTCATTTTTAACAAAATTTATATCTAATACTTTTCTTCCCATATTACTATTCATTCTCATTCCTTATTTTAAATTCAAAACTAAACTCTGGCATGGTATTTCCGGCAAAATCCTTACATGTTAATACAACTTTAAAAATTTTTCCATAGAAAAATGCTGTAGATTGAGGATTAATTGATGCCCCCAAATTGGCTTCATCAGATACAATATCAGGTAATTCCCCAATAATACTTGCATTTAAATCTTTTTGAGAATAATCTCTTGTTTCAAACCAATAAGATTCTGCAGAATATTTTGGACATGTAGCTAAATTTTCTGCTGACATTCTTACAAGAACTTGTGTATTAATACCGTAATCAAAACCTACTCTATCTTTATTATCATAATCAACTAAATAACCATAAGTTAAATAATAATTTCTTTCTAAAATATCACCATTAGAGTTTTCTGCGTGTACTGTAAATGTTGTGCTTCCTGTTAATAAACTAAAATTATCGACTGGATTATAATACATTGTATAACCATCAGTTACACCTGAAAATGTTACTGGGACAACTTCATCATCCACTTTTAAACAACAAGTTCCAGAACAAGGAGTTCCTGACGTCGATGTTAAAACATTATAAACATCATCTGTTATATCAACCGAGATACCATCATTAACATAAGCGTAATCTTCTTCTATTGGTAAAAAATTTGAAATTTTTAAAGAAAGTAAATCCACATCAAAACTTATATAATCTACAGTTTGGCCAGAACAATAAACATCATAATTTAATTTATCAACAGAACCAGATATAACTGTTAATTCTGAATATAATTTGGAAAAATCCTCTAAACAACAATAAATATCAAAATCAAAATCTTGCGTGCCTGACGTGGCACATATAATATCTGTCAAATAAAAATTAACTGCTCCGCTTATAACTGTAAGTTCTGAGTTGATATATTCATCAACTTTTTCCAAAGAACAATATAAATCAAAATCTAATGGATAATTTACCCAACCAGCAAACTCTACATCCACATAACCAGTTTGTGTTCCTGAATTCATTGTTGTCATAGAACCCAAACTTATATAAACCGTTCTATCTATACTCGTATTTATTCCTGACAAATATGTATATTGTGTTGGAAAACTTGCTG
>Ga0315537_1002666_pt1 | contig 13500 bp, 14 predicted proteins | sample SalMarSW160270MG_FD_203091 | JGI IMG/M metagenome (GOLD analysis project Ga0315537, IMG submission 203091) | Salt marsh sediment microbial communities from the Plum Island Ecosystem LTER, Massachusetts, United States - Salt Marsh Sediment SW1602-70 ... | reverse complement strand
AGGTGTTCTTTAAGCCCAGGGCGGCCACAATCGCCCCGGTATCAGCCTCGTCTATCTCCTCGCGATGATTGGCGTGCATCAAAAGCAGCCGTCCGATGCGTTCCTTCTTGCCCCGGGCGGCGTTAAACACCTGAGCCCCAGCCTTTACCTTACCCGAATAGAGCCTGAGATAGACCAGCCGACCAACGAAGGGGTCGGTAACCACCTTGAAGGCGAGCGCGGTAAAAGGGGCATCATCAGCCGCCGGACGGGTCACGGTAGCCCCGGTCCGGGCGTCAACCGCCTTTATCGGCGGCACCTCCAGCGGCGAGGGAAGATAGTCCACGATGGCATCGAGCAGAAGCTGAACACCCTTGTTCTTAAGGGCGCTCCCGCAGAGAATGGGCACCCCCTTGTTGGCCAGGGTCGCCCTTCTTAAGGCCGCCTTGAGCTCGGCGGGGGTAATATCTCGCCCCTCAAGGTAAGCCGTCATGATATCGTCGTCAATCTCCGCCAGCTTCTCAATCAGCGCCTGACGGGACTCGTTACTCCGGCCTTTGTCCGAGTCGGGAATGGCCATCTCACGCGGCTTCGAGGTCGGGTCCTCGTCCAGATACCAGGCCTTGTTCTCAACCAGGTCGATGACGCCGGCAAACGATGCCTCGCTACCCAGGGGCAGCTGCACCGGCATGGGCCGGGCCTTAAGGCGCTGCTCAATCATAGCCAGGGCCCGGTTAAAGTCAGCCCCGACTCTATCCATCTTATTGATGAAGCAGATTCGGGGGACGTGGTATCTATCCGCCTGCCGCCAGACCACCTCGGATTGGGCCTCGACCCCGGCCACCGCGTCAAAGACCACCACACCGCCGTCAAGCACCCGGAGGCTCCGCTCCACCTCAGCCGTAAAATCGACATGGCCGGGGGTATCAATAATATTGATGCGGTGGTCCCGCCAGTGGCAGGTGGTTGCCGCTGCCGTAATCGTGATGCCGCGCGCTCGCTCTTGCTCCATCCAGTCCATGACCGCGGTTCCCTCGTGCACCTCGCCTATCTTGTAGGTGCGTCCGGTATAATAGAGCACCCGCTCGGTGACGGTCGTCTTACCGGCATCGATATGAGCGATGATGGCTATATTACGTATGTGCTCTAAAGGAAAACGCTGTGACACAGTCCTATCCTCTGTCCTGCGCTTCGGCTTTACTGAATTATCAAGCAAGACACTGGTATTACTAATATCGACCACCTCACCATCTATAATGAGCAAAGGCACGGTTGGCCTCGGCCATCTTATGAGTATCCTCGCGCTTCTTGACCGTAGCTCCCTGCCCTTTAGCCGCATCGCTGAGCTCAGCCGCCAGCCGCTCCGCCAGAGAGCGCCCGGTCCTGGCCCGGGTTGACTTAATCAGCCAGCGGATGGCCAGCGCCAGACCCCTGTCCGGCCTTACCTCCACCGGCACCTGGTAGGTCGCCCCGCCAACCCGGCGCGGCTTAACCTCAAGCACCGGGATGATATTCTTCAGAGCCTGCTCCAGAACGGTAACCGGAGGCTTGGACTCCTCCCGTTCCAGGAGTTGCAGGGCCCCGTAGACCACCCGCTCCGCAGTGCTCTTCTTACCATCCAGCATTAGCTTATTAACCAGTCGAGACACCGTCACGCTGTGGTATCTGGCATCAGGCAGTATTTCTCTCTTATTAACCCGAGCTCGCCTCGGCATTTTATCCCCCCGGTCTACTCAATCTCAACGGCTTCTTTAGCCCGCTTGCTTCCGTACTTAGAGCGCCCCTGGCGCCGGTCGGCGACGCCGGTGGCATCCAGCGCCCCCCGAACGATATGATAGCGGACGCCGGGTAAGTCCCGCACCCGACCACCCCGAATCAGGACCACTGAGTGCTCCTGCAGCTCGTGCCCCTCACCCGGAATGTAGGCTATCACCTCCACCCCGTTAGTCAGCCGCACCTTGGCTATCTTGCGCAGCGCCGAGTTGGGCTTCTTCGGGGTGGTCGTCTTAACGTAGACACAGACCCCGCGTTTCTGGGGAGAGCCCTTGCCGAAGACCCTCCGATTCTTCAAGGCGTTATAGCTGAAGCGCAGGGCCGGCGTTCTCGCCTTCTTGGCAACCTTCTTACGCCCCTTCCGGACGAGCTGATTAACGGTAGGCAACTATGACCTCCTACATCCTCACAATTTTAATGGACGAGCCTTGGCTCATCCATTCTAAGATAGAAACGATAGATTGAACGTCTAGCTCCAATCTATCGCTTATCAGTCGTGACACCGAAAGCTAACGACTGAGTTTAACATAGCCAAATGCAAATGTCAACAGCGCACGGCGAGACCGCTGCACGGCTCAGTCCATGTTCTCGTGCTGGTAGGCCCCGCTATAGCCCTCCGTCTCCCCGGACAGCCACAGAAAGATAAGCTGCACAATGCGGGCGTTCTTCTGCACACGGAAACCCCGGCTATTATAGACCACCAGCAGGGATTGAGAGCGCCCGGAATAGCCGGCATCCCACACCGCCGTACCCACGGTGACCCCGCAGCGCAGCAGGCTGGAGCGGGGCCTGGCCAGAGCCATAACGTTCCGGGGCAGATGGACAATCTCGTTATAGGTAACGGAGTAGATACCGGGCATTAGGTCGATAAAGCCCAGGCCGTCAAAGGTCAGGGGCGCTAGCTCCGCTAGCCGCCTCTCGGTGTTACTGACCGCTATCCTGCCCGGCGACTCAAGCAGGGCTATCTCACGCAGCGTCAGGTCAAATCCGTTAGGCTGAAGCTGCTCCGAAAGAGCCGGATAGCCCTCGATGAGGGGCGGCTCCTTTTCCAGTAACCGCTGGATATCCTGCCGCGAGAGAACGCCTGACATGGGGGATAATCTCCTTTACCGCCGCCCAGTATAACACCCCCGGGCACCGGCTGTTAAGACCGAAAAATCAGTACCGGACGACCCGAGGGGTAAGACGGGCACTATCATTCTGAAGCCAGCCGGGCTGAATAATAGCGGCCAGGCTGGCAGCGCTTACTGAAAATAAGAACGACTCTCGGGCTGGTAACCCTAAGTCGTTATCCTCTCTAAACCGGAGAGGGGCTATCTTAGCCCCAGCGTGGGAACCCGCTCCAGGCAACAATCAAGCTAAGGGGCTTGTTTCCTTGATTCTCTCCGCGAAGCTATCACCGAATTCAGCGGAAAACGGGAACCGTTCAGTATCTCCTCTGCCTGCCCCCACCAAAGCCACCACCCCTGCGGTCCCGGTTAGAGCGGGGGCCCCGGTTATCGGGACGAGGGCGAGCCTCACTGACGGTCAGCGTCCGCTCCTTGAGCATCTTCCCGTTGAGGCCGGCAATGGCGGCCTGGCCTTCGGCTACCTTGGCCATCTCAACAAAGGCAAAACCCCTGGGCCGACCCGTATACCGGTCGGTCACGATATTTACTGACGCCACCTCTCCGAAAGCCGCGAACTCCTGCTCCAGCTCATCTTCCGTCACCTCATGTGCCAGATTACCGACATAAATCTTCATATCGCCCCCTACTGACTACAGTATCCTGGACTAACCTATGGTTAAGTCCACACCTACTTCCCGATTCGCCGCCGCCGGGCGTTCCTTTTTACCTTCTGGCGGGCGGCATCCCTCTTCGATAGAAAATAACGATGAGACTTTGCCTCGCGCAGGACGCCGCTCATCTGCACCATCCTCTGAAAGCGCCGTAACAGAGACTCCTGGGTCTCTCCTTCACGTATGGAAACCTCAAACGATATAACACACCACACATTCCAGGGACATGCATAGACCAGGTCGCCCCGGCCCATGCATGTCCGTAACGTCAGATTGATATTATCGGCTCATTCTGACTTTGTTGTAGCACTCGCTACAGTATACCGGCCTGCCCTGCCGGGGCTCGAACGGTACTTCGGTCTCTTTGCCGCACTCGGCACAAACTGCCGGGAACATCTGACGCTGGCCCCTGGATTCGTAACCAGAAGTGCCATAGCGTTCGGCTTTCCGAGCAGCGCGGCATGAGGGACAACGCTTGGGCTCGTTAGTATAGCCCTTAGCCTGGAAGAATTCTTGTTCCTCAGCGCTGAAGGTGAAGGTAGCTCCACAATCAGAACACTGAAGAGACTTGTCCTCAAAGCCCATTGAATGACCTCCTCTTTGCTAGTAGTTGGCTAGATTTGGTCATCCAACACTTTGCTTGAACTGAAGGTAACCTGACTAAGTATTTGATAACCTATTCTGAAACCACCATAACTACTTTACACTAAACGAAGGCTATTTGCAAGATATCCCGGGTTCTCCCGCCCGGCGAAGAAGCCGGCTGGCTAAGCGGGCGGCCTACCCCCCCTACATTACATTATTGAAATTATGCCGCCGTGATTGCTAAGATAAGGCCTACGGTGAGAACTCGATTAGGAGGACGAAATGGGCCGCTTCCAAGGAGATGAGCTGGAGAAAGAAACCGTGAGAACGGTCGCCGCCATGATGGCCGCCAGCGCCAGGACGGCACCCAAGGCACTGGGCCTGGACGCCGTAAAGACAATGGTCGTCAATGGTGACGACCTCGCGCTTCTGGCCGACGCCATGGAGGCCAAAGCCGAAGAGCAGCCGCCCCACCTGGCCACAATCTTCACCAGGGACGCCGGTAACGTCAGAAGGTCCGGCTGCGTCCTCTTAATCGGGGTCAGCGGAAACCCGAAGAAGATTGAGAAACCGCTGGACTGCGGCGCCTGCGGCTACGGGAGCTGTAAACAATTACTCGATGCCGGAAAGCGGTCGGGCAAGGACTTTTCCGGCCCCATCTGCGTTATCCAGGCCCTCGACCTGGGCATTGCCCTGGGTTCAGCGGTCAAAACGGCCAGCGCACTTAACGTCGATAACCGCATCATGTACACCATCGGGGCGGCGGCTAAGAAGCTGGGGCTCCTGGATAGCGACATCGTTATCGGCATCCCCCTGTCCGCCGCCGGTAAGAATATCTACTTCGACAGGCGCTAGAGCCTTAATCAGTTGAGAAAGTAACAACCATAAATATGCTAGTGGCCGCCAATCGCTAGCTAAGGCAGCGGGTTTGACCAACCACATCTGGACTATAGAAGAAATTATAAAACTTATTGATTGACATTCTAGTTGATATATTGTACAGTATATTTGTACAATATGTTTAACATTGTGAGAGGGGAGCCGATGATTACCAAAACGACATACAGTAATGCTAGACAATCTCTCCGTGCCTTATGTGATGAAGCAATATCAACACGTGAACCTATTTTTATTACTCGTAGGGGCACGGAGAATGTTGCCCTGATTTCAGCAGATGAACTAAGTAGTATAATGGAGACAATTCATCTACTTCGCTCTCCAGAGAACGCTAGGAGATTATTAACGGCGTTGAACCGCGCTTACGAAGATAGTGTCCAGCCATCATCGTTAGATGAACTCAAGCGAGAGTTAGGGATTGAGCAACGCTAAACACAAGAAAAGAGTAAAGATAAGAAGGCCAGTATTTCAGCCTGAGTTCAAAGATGATTTGAAGTATTGGATTGATATAGATTGGGCAATTGCACGCAGGGCATTAAACATAGTAGATGAAATAATCCACCGAGACCCCTTTACTGGCACGGGTAAGCCAGAGCCATTAAAGGGAATCTCAGATGCATGGTCAAGAAGGCTTACACAAGAGCATCGCATTGTCTATTTAGTTCGCAATGACCGGGTTGATTTTCTTCAGGCACGCTACCACTATTAACTATCTCTACTTAAATTAACCCGCCACCCAACCCCCTTCAAAATGATACACTACCGACGGGTAAACCCGCTTGACACGGCTAGTCAGCGCCCTTATAATACCTAGCAATATCACGCCACTTCCGGCGGCCAGCAGGCTCTGGTATCCGGTTCCCAAGCTAAAGAGAAGGAGGTTGTAAGTTATGCAACGAGATGCTGAGCAACCATTACCAGCCTGGGCTAATCCGTCGGCGATAGGGTTTATTGCCCTCGCCGTCGGCATCTACTCCACGGTACCCGTCTTCTGCGGCTGGGTACCCCGCGCGGCGATTATAGCTACCCTACCCTGGGGGATAGCCTCGCTCATCGCCCTGATTATAGTGACCATCGTCGAACTCAGGAACAGAAACCCCCTGGGCGCATTCGCCTTTGGTGCTTTCGGTATCATAATAGCCGGGGCACTGACCATAAACACCGTTAAGGACTTTTTCTGGTCGGCGGTCGCTACCCAGTCAGCGGCGCCGATGGCAATTGAGGGCGCCACCAAGGTAGACGCCATGGCCTGGCTGGCCCTGGCCATCGCCATCATCTTCGTGGGCTTTGCCTGCGGGCTCAGGTGGAAGAGCTTCGCCATAGCCGTCTGGATAGGCGATGTCGGCGTCTGGCTAATCACCCTGGTTAATTTCGGAGTAATAGGCCATGCCGCCGCCGCAGTCGGGGGCTACCTACTGCTTATTCTCGGTACCTACTTCCTTTACATCGGAATAGCCGAGTTTGTTAACCCCATATTTAAGAAAACCGTTCTGCCTCTGGGCGGACCCTTGTTTAAGAGGCAGACACCGCCCAAGGATTAAGGGCGCTACTAGCAATAGAATATAATAATGTGCTATAATAGCTAACAGTCAACTAGCCTTCTGGTGGTTAGAGCGAGGTGGTACCACCCGTTCCCATCCCGAACACGGAAGTGAAACGCCTCAGCGCAGACGATACTGAAGGGGCAACTCTTTGTGGAAAATATGCCACTGCCAGAGGGCTTTATTCTTAGGTGAGCACCAGCTGGAGAAAACCCAGGCTCACTCTTTGACCTTTGATATCCGGTGTTTTATAATCTAGTTAGCGATACCTATAGCGGTGTCGGAGCAAATCTTAGGAAGCAAAGATGGCCAGCCGATTTGAGAAATTCTCAGAGCGAGCCCGCCGGGTTCTTACCCTGGCCCAGGAAGAGGCGCAGAACCTCAACCACAGCTATATCGGCACCGAGCACATCCTGCTCGGCCTGGTACGGGAAGAAGAAGGGGTAGCGGCCAAGGTCCTGGTTAGTCTGGGGGCGAGCCTGAGTAAGGTACGGGCTTCCGTGGAGTTCGTCATCGGGCGCGGTGAGAAGCCCAGCTCCGGGGAGACCGGCCTTACCCCTAGGGCCCGCCGGGTGATCGAACTCGCCATCGACGAGGCGCGCTACCTGGGTCACAATTATATCGGCACCGAGCACCTGCTGCTGGGGCTGCTGCGCGAGGGGGAAGGCATTGCCGCCGGCGTCCTGGACAGCTTCGGGATTACCCTGGAACGGGCACGCACCGAGACCGAGCGCGTCCTGAGCAGCGGAACCCCCAAGTCACGCCCCACCCGCAGCGCAAGCCGCACCCCGGCCCTGGACCAGCTGGGTATCAACCTGACCGAGGCGGCCCGGGTAGGCAAGCTCGACCCGGTCATCGGACGAATCAAAGAGATTGAACGCGTTATTCAAATCCTGAGCCGCCGCACCAAGAACAACCCGGCCCTTATCGGCGAGCCCGGGGTGGGTAAGACAGCCATCGTCGAGGGGCTGGCCCACCGCATCGTGGCCGGGGACGTGCCCGAGACACTGGAGGGCAAACGGCTGATTGCCCTGGACATGGGGGCGGTGGTCGCCGGCACCAAGTACCGGGGCGAGTTCGAAGAACGCCTGAGAAAGATTATCGAGGAGATAAAGACCGCCGGCAACTGCGTCCTCTTTGTCGATGAGTTCCACACCATGGTCGGTGCCGGGGCTGCCGAGGGGGCGGTAGACGCCGCCAACCTCTTGAAACCGGCCCTGGCCCGGGGGGAGCTGCAGTGCATCGGGGCCACCACCCTCGACGACTACCGCAAGTATGTCGAGCGGGACGCGGCCCTGGAGCGCCGCTTCCAGCCGGTCCTGGTCGAGGAACCCTCGATTGAAGAGAGCCTGGAGATTCTGAGGGGCATCAAAGAGCGCTATGAAGAGCACCACCAGCTTACCATCAGCGACGAAGCCCTGAACTCGGCGGTAACCATGGCCTCCCGTTACATTCCCGACCGTTTCCTGCCCGACAAGGCCATCGACCTTATCGACGAAGCCGCCTCACGCGTCAGAATCAGGCACCGCACCGTTCCCATGACCCTGAAAGACGCCCGGCGCCTTGAGGACAGCGTGCGCCGCGATAAGGACTCGGCCCTGGCCACCCAGCAGTACGACTACGCTGCGGAGCTGCGCCAGCGGGAGATTCAGATCCAGGAGAAGATAAAGGAGCTCGAATCCGAGTGGCAGGTGGCGCAGCAACAGCACGAAGCCATCGTCACCGTGGACGATATCGCCGAGGTGGTCAGCATGTGGACCGGCATCCCCGTAGTCCAGCTGGCCGAGGACGAGACTGCCCGCCTGCTTCAGATGGAGGAGGTGCTGCACCGCCGCATCGTGGGGCAGGACGAAGCCATCAGCACCATATCCAAGGCGGTGAGACGGGCCCGGGCCGGCCTTAAGGACCCGCGGCGGCCCATCGGTAACTTTATCTTCCTGGGCCCGACCGGGGTCGGTAAGACGGAGCTGGTGAGGACGCTGGCCGAGTTCATGTTCGGTAGCGAGGACACCCTTCTCAGGCTCGACATGAGTGAGTTTATGGAGAAGTTCGCCGTCTCGCGGCTGGTCGGAGCGCCTCCGGGATACGTCGGCTACGATGAAGGCGGCCAGCTAACCGAGGCGGTGCGGCGCAAGTCTTACTGCTGTATCCTCCTCGACGAGATTGAAAAGGCGCACCCCGACGTCTTCAACATACTGCTCCAGATATTCGACGACGGTCACCTCACCGACGCCAAGGGGCGCCGCGTCGACTTCCGTAACAGCATTATCGTCATGACCAGCAACATCGGCGCCGAGCTGATTCGCAAGGGCTCCGCCCTCGGCTTTACCACGGGCAGCGACGAGGCCAAGACCCAGCAGCAGTCCTACGAGCGCATGAAGGAGAAGCTGCTCGGTGAGCTGAAGAAGGCCTTCCGCCCCGAGTTCCTGAATCGCATCGACGCCACCGTCGTCTTCCACCCGCTGAACAAGGAGCACATCAGAAAGATAGTCGACCTGATGCTTCAAACCGTAAACGAGCGGCTGGAGGAGAAGGGGATGAAGATGGAGGTCACCGACGCCGCCAAGGACTTCCTGGGTGAGAAGGGATACGACGAGGTATTCGGGGCCCGACCCCTGCGCCGGGTAATTCAGGATATGGTCGAGGACAAGCTCTCCGAGGGTATGCTCGGAGGCAAGTTCCAGTCGGGAGATACGGTGGTCGTCGACCTTAAGGACGGCGAGATTGTCATTCAACCCCAGGCGGTAGGTGCTGTGCCGGGGGAGGGGAAACCCTGATTTACTCCAGCACCAGACATTCTGACAAGCATGGTAGGGCTTAGCTAATTGGGTCAACAGCGGCCGTTTAAGTTACCGGATGGTCTAGAACTGGTATTTTGTGCGGAAGGGTGGAGACTTTGGTGAGAAACGGGAACTCCGCCCTTCAATTTTATCCGGGAGGGCACGAAACCGGGGAGGTAGAGACATGGCAGTAAACTGGGGAGAAGCTTTACGAGTTGGCGGTATCGGCTTCGGTACCGTTTTTCTGGTGCTGACTATTCTAGCCGTCGCCGTAACGATAATAGGACTGGCGGTGAAAAGGCTTAATCGCAACCAAACAGACCAAAAACAGGAAGGAGAATAGCATTGCCACAGGAAATTATCGAGGTCCCGATAACCGGTAAGATTCTCAGTGTTAACGTCAAACCGGGAGACAAGGTAAAAGAAGGGGATACCATCTGCATACTGGAATCAATGAAGATGGAGAACCCGATACTGGCTACAGTAGACGGCACCATAGGCCAGGTAAGCGTTAACGCCAACCAGGTGGTCTCACCGGGAGAAACCATAGCTACTATTGAGTACTAGACTGGAGAAACATGTTCGGTCTTTTTGAAACGGGATTCGCCAGCTTTACCTGGGGTAACGGCGTCATGCTGGCTATCGGCGGCGTCCTTTTATATCTGGGCATCGTCAAGAAGATGGAGCCGCTGCTCCTGGTTCCCATCGGCTTCGGGGTACTGCTGATTAACCTGCCCCTGGGCGGCCTCATGGAGACCATCGTTCAGGGCAAGGTCGTCGAGGCCTACGCCCTCGGCGGGGAGCCGGCAGGGCTGCTCTCCCGGATATTCTACTACGGCCTGGTCTGGGAAATAGTCCCCTGCCTTATCTTCCTCGGCCTAGGGGCAATGACCGACTTCGGGCCGGTTATCGCCAACCCGAAGACCCTCATCCTCGGTGCCGGGGCCCAGTTCGGCGTCTACGCCGCCCTCTTTATCGCCCTGGCGGTCGGCTTTAATCTCAACGAAGCCGCCTCCATCGGCATCATCGGCGGCGCCGACGGGCCGACCACCATCTTCCTTACCAACCGCTTAGCCCCGAGCCTCATCGGAGCCACCGCCGTGTCCGCCTACACCTACATGGCCATGGTACCCATTATTCAGCCCCCAATAATAAAGGCGCTCACCACCAAGAAGGAACGCGCCATCTACATGAAACCACAGCTACGCCCGGTCTCCAAGCTGGAGAAGATTCTCTTTCCCATCATCGGGGCCATCATCATCATCCTGCTGGTGCCCAAGTCAGCCCCCCTGATTGGCATGTTCACCCTGGGTAACCTGCTCAGGGAAACCGGCGTCACCGACCGGCTGGCCAATACCGCCGCCAACGCCCTTATCGACATCCTCACCATCCTGCTCGGTATCGCGGTCGGTGCCTTTATGAGCGCTGCATCCTTCCTCAAAGCCGAGACCCTGATGATATTCGGCCTGGGTATCGCCGCTTTTGCCGCCTCCACCTTCTTCGGGGTTATCCTGGCCAAGCTTATGAACCTGTTCTTAAAGGAGAAGATTAATCCTATGATTGGCGCCGCCGGTGTCTCGGCGGTACCCATGGCAGCCCGGGTAGTCCAGCGTATGGGTCAAAAGGAGAACCCGCGCAACTTCCTCCTGATGCACGCCATGGGGCCCAACATCGCCGGGGTCATCGGCACGGCTACCGCCGCCGGTATCTTCCTGGGTATGCTGGGCTAGAGGCGGTTGCCTTGCTCCCCGGGATGGAGTAAAGTTAGGCCGTGGCCAAGATAAATAAGACCCGCCAGAGCACGTTATTCGTCTGCCAGCAGTGCGGGAAAGAGAGCCTGAAGTGGTTGGGGCGCTGCCCCAACTGCCAGGCATGGAATAGCTTCGTGGAAACCAGGGTGGCCGCCCCGGCCACCCTCCACCAAGCATCACCCCAGAGCCCGCCCCAGGAGCTGTCCCGGATTGAAACCGGCCCCCAAGACCGCTTTCCCATCCCCCTAAGCGAGTTTAACCGGGTGCTCGGCGGCGGCATGGTGGCCGGCTCCCTGGTGCTCACCGCCGGCGAGCCGGGCATCGGTAAATCAACCCTGCTGCTTCAGGTCGCCCACCTCATCACCGAGGCCCCGGGCAGCGTGGTCTACGTCTCCGGCGAGGAGACGCTGCGCCAGATAAAGCTCCGCTCGGAGCGCCTCAAGATAAAGGGGGATAATCTCTACCTTCTGGCGGAGACCGACCTCGAGGTCATCCTGAACCAGTTTGACCAGCTGAAACCAAATCTCGCGGTTATCGACTCCATTCAGACCATCTATCTCCCCCGGCTGGAGACGACCCCGGGCAGCATCACCCAGGTGCGGGAGTGCACCCTGGAGCTGATGCGCTGGGCAAAGCTCAACGCCACCCCGGTATTCATCGCCGGCCACGTAACCAAGGACGGCGCCATCGCCGGGCCCCGGGTCTTGGAGCACATCGTCGATGTCGTCCTCTACCTTGAGGGCGAGCCCTTCAGCAGCTACCGCCTGCTGCGCTGCACCAAAAACCGCTTCGGCTCCAATAACGAGGTGGGCATCTTCGAGATGAAAAGCGAGGGCCTGCTTGAGGTGCCCGACCCGTCGCAGGCGCTCATGTCGCGGCGCTTGAGCCAGGCTATCGGCTCCGTGGTGGTGCCCACCCTCGAGGGCAGCCGCCCCCTGCTGGTCGAGATTCAGGCGCTCACCAACCCCACCAGCTTCGGCCTGCCCCGACGCACCGCCAACGGCGTTGACTTCGGCCGGCTCCTGCTCATCACCGCCGTGCTCAGCCGGCGGGCCGGTCTCAAGCTGGGTAATCAGGACATCATCACCAACGTTACCGGCGGACTCAAGATTGGCGAGCCCGCCGCCGATTTGGGCATGGCGCTGGCTATCGCCTCCAGCTACCGGGACATCGGCACCGACCCGGGGCTGGTCGCCGTGGGCGAGGTGGGCTTGAGCGGGGAGCTGAGAAGCGTCCCCCAGCTGGAAAGACGGGTAAGCGAGGCGGCCCGCCTGGGCTTCAAGCGCTGCCTGGTGCCCCGGGCGGGGGCTAAGGCCAGCCGTAAGGACATCGAGCTTGTCCCGGCCGGCACCCTGAAGGAAGCCATCGGGCTGGGGCTGGTCAAGGGTAGCTAACCAGCCCGGTAACGGCTGAAACGATGATTCCTTACCCGCATAATGGAAGGGCGTTATGTAAAGCTGGGTCTACTCCTCCATCATCATGGGGATGATGCACACGAAGCGCAGCGGGTCGTTACCCTTGTTCACCAGGCAGTGGTTCTCGTTAGGCGCGATAAAGACGACGCTGCCCTTGTCAACCTCGGTGCCCCCCATCTCGCCCACCAGAACCCCCCGGCCGGAGACCACGAATATCTCGTGCTCCCAGGGGTGGGCATGGGACGGGGTTGAGCTGCCCGGCTGAACCTCGAAGACCTGCATACAGAAGTTGGGCGCCCCGTCTTCATCGGTGATAACATCGAACCGGGAAACCCCGGGGGCCTCCTTCACAGGCTCAACCTCGATATATTTACATACCTTCATAAACGTAGACCTCCATCGTCATGGCTAACCTATATTATAGCACAGCACTTAACGGTTTACCTGCAACGCGGCCCGTCGGGCGCACCGGGTAACAGTAGATATGAGGCCGGTCTTTGCCTTATAATCAGATAGGGAGTAGCTTTAAGAATGCACAGCCAGCAGAAGGTGGGCGCCGTCATCGCGGCCGCCGGCTCGGGGGAGCGGATGGGCGGGCCAGACAAGCTCATGGCATTACTGGGCGGAGAGCCGGTGATAGCCCGGGTGGTGAGCACCTTTGACAACTGTAAGCTCATCAGCCGGATTGTTCTCGTCCTGAGCGAAGCCAACCTGGAGTGGGGGCGGCGGCTTAAGGCGGCACGCGGCTGGTCTAAGGTAAGCGATATCTGCCCCGGCGGCCGGCGGCGTCAGGACTCGGTAGTCGCCGGGATTAGTCGGCTCACCGACTGTGAGTGGGTGATAGTCCACGACGGGGCCAGACCGCTGGTAAGCGAGGAGCTAATCAGCCGCGGGCTGAGTGCTGCCCAGGCGACGGGGGCGGCGGCGGCGGCGGTGCCGGTCACGGACACCATCAAGATAGCGGGCGACGACATGCTCGTCCGGGAGACGCCGCCGCGG
>Ga0315537_1002658_pt1 | contig 13526 bp, 9 predicted proteins | sample SalMarSW160270MG_FD_203091 | JGI IMG/M metagenome (GOLD analysis project Ga0315537, IMG submission 203091) | Salt marsh sediment microbial communities from the Plum Island Ecosystem LTER, Massachusetts, United States - Salt Marsh Sediment SW1602-70 ... | reverse complement strand
AATTACCTTTTAGCAGGCGCCATGTCGCGCCTCGTCTGTTGTCGTCGAAGGTGTCCCCGACAAGGACCTCTATTTCAAAAGACTGCTGCTGCGAGCCCTGTAAGTTGACCGCTTCGACCGTTACCGGATGGTACTGAGCGATGTCGAAATAATCGGGTATCCATTCTATCAGGCCTGTGTTCGGGTCGATTGTCATATCATTAGGTGCGACAATCAGCGAATAGGTCGAGGCGGGAATACCATTGGTATCGACGTCGTAACTGTAAAGGAAATCGGCTGATGCAGTAGTTATCGGCGATGATGTAATTATCGGTGCGATGCCGTTGACGTCAATCTCGAAACTCTGCTGGTCGAATCCTTCGGTGTTCGCGGCCTGGACCGTCACGGGTACATTCGGTCCGATGTCTTGTTCTGTGGGAAACCATTCGATAAGACCTGTATTGACATCGATTATCATATCGTTCGGCGAGGTGAGCAGCGAATACGTCGGTGCAGGCAGGCCGTTGGCGTCAACGTCGTAAGTGTAAAGCTGCCCAACTGTGGCGGTGGTTGCAGGGGTCGATGTGATTTGCGGCGGGAAGAAATCCGATGCAAAATTTGCCTGAATTGAATAATTGGCATCAACAACTATGGTTGTTACAGATGCATTTACGTCTGCAATGGTTGCTGTATCGCCCGTCCAGTTTACGAAATGGTAATCTGGTTCCGCTACAGCATTGATATCAACTACAGTTCCGTCGTTATATACAAACGAGCCTTCGCCGGGTGTCGTTACTGAGCCGCCGGGTGCGGCAGATACTGTTAAGGTGTACTGGGGGACGGGCTCTGCTGTTACCTGCACGTCGTCGATGGCCATATCGCTGGAATAACCGCTGCCGGTAAGTCCTCTGAAGCGTATTGTTACCACAGAGCCGCTATAGGCGGATAAGTCGATGACGGCTTCCTGCCAGCTATTGCCCTGATTGCCTGAAAGGGACCAGAGAGGTGTCCAGGCGGGGGAGTTGACGTCGGATATTTCAAGGGTTAGTGTTCCCATAACAGAGCCGTACATGTGATACCAGAATCGCAGTTCGGGATTCGTTAACGAGCTGAAGTCGAGATTCGGGCCGGTCAGAATTGCCTCGGAGTCGCTGCATTGCGAAGAGGCCTCGGTGTATAGATATTTTCCGGTGGAGGTGCCTGGATTGTGGTCTGTTGTCGGCCCGGTTCCCGGTGATTGTGTTCCGCCGGAATCGACCGTCCAGTCAATATCGTCGTCGAGATTGTTTGTCCAGTCACCACTTAATGGACAAGCATCGCCGCAGCTCGTAGTACACTGTGTTTCGTTTTCGAAGTCTTCGGTGTACAGGAAGGACATGACAGATTCGATAGCCTGTTCAAGATTGACCCTCGGCTTGGTTATTGCCACTTTGCCGTCTGTAATAAGTTCTCCTGTCTGCGTTAGAATGGTTCTGATTTGCGAAGGTGACAGATAGTCACCATTAATCGCCTTGGCCGCCGATTGGAGGGCCGCTGCGGCGCCGGCGGTGTAGGGGCACGCAGCACTTGTGCCGCCGAACGAGCTGTAATAGTCGCCGCTCGAATAACCGCTGGAACCCGCAATGTCTGTCGTGTAGGCCCTGTTCGACGGCGCAAATACATCAAGGAAAGAAGCGGTGTTCGAATATGATGTCACCATATCCGCCGCTGTTGTATCGACAGCATACCAGCCGGTGCTGCATCCCGTTGTCGGGAATTTGTCCGCGCAGGAGCCGCTATTAACACAAGGCTGGTACGTTCCGAAGGCAGCATCATAGACCGCGCCAACCGAAATTATGTTGCTGACACATGCTGGTCCGGCTATCGAGTCGCAGAAGCCGTCATTGCCTGAGGATGCAAGAATTGTTATGCCCGCATTTTCGGCGCGGTCAGCCGCGCTGGCGTAAGTGCTCAGGCTGCCGTCGCAGGGACTGTAATACCTGCCGCCGCCGAAGCTGAGGCTGATAACCATAATGGGGTTGGCGGGGTCGTCGTACTGGTGAGAGATGCACCAGTCCCACGAGGCAATAATATCCGAATCAAGAGCCGTACCTTCGCCGTCGTGCGTGATTTTAAGCGCATAAAGTTTTGCGCCCGGCGCCACGCCGCCGATATAATCGCCGTATGTACCGAGGTCGCCGGCGGCTATTCCCGCACAGCAGGTTCCGTGCGCTACGCCAACCGGCATCGGGTCTGAATCATCATCTCCGAAATCATAGCCGCCGATTACCTTGCTGTTGGGAAACCCTCCGCCTCCGAGGCGGGGGTGGGTATAATCAATTCCAGTATCTGCTACTGCAATTGCAACGCCCGAGCCGTCGTATATTGAGCGGTAGGCCGTTGCTTCTATCAGCGGAATACCCTGGGCAAGGTGCATATATTTGATGCGGTCGGGCTCTATGGATTTTACTTTCGGGTTCGACAGGAGGCTGTTCAGTCCGTCAGCAGTTATCTCGCCGCTGAAAGCCGCCAGGTTGTCGAAGGAGCGTCGAAGGCGAAAATCTCTTTCCCCGATGACGGACAACACTTCATTCCTGCGCGCGAGAATCTTTTGGCGTAATGCGATTCTCGACGCCGGTTTTTTCCAGAGATTTTTTTGTTTTACCTCGTTCGGCTCAAAGAGGTTGACGATGACCCGGACAGTGCTTTGAGAATCCTCAAAGCCGGATACAATATCCTGCGAATCGATTAGCTTCTGGGCATTCTGTGGGGAAATTGAGAGGCTGGGTTCTTGTCCTTTTGTAGTCCGGGCAATGGCTGAGATAGCCGTAACTGACAGAATCGCGAATATGTATCTGCTCAAATATGACACCGAAACGCAGCCTTTGCTGTAAGAAACCGGCGGCAGCGGCAAAAAGCATTTTTTGCCGTCCTCCTAAATTGCAGTTATATATCAGGATATCGTATTTGTATCGATATGTCAATGATATTGCACCCGGCGGCGGTTTGCTCAATCGGCCGATAAGTCGAGAATCTGCTCGATTTGTTCGGGAATTTTGTGTATAATACGGCGGCGAGGAAGAAAGTGATAAGATTTACCTGCAAAAACTGTGGTCAGAAAATCAAGGTTTCCGACCAGTATGCCGGCAAAAAGGGTAAATGCCCCAAGTGCAGGCGGCCTATAGTCGTACCGGCGGCCTTGCAGCAGCCGGCCGAGCAATCTTCCATCATAAAGTTTCGATGTCCCCACTGCTCGCAGAAAATAGGTCTTCCTGCCGAGTATGCGGGCAGACAGGTCAGATGCGCCAAATGCAAACAGCCGTTCCGTGTCCCGCAGCCGTCGGTCGCTGCATCGTGGGCGGTTGTTACTGAGCGTCCAGCCGTGCCGGTCGCGACTCAAAAACCCTCCGCTGAGCCGCCGAGCATCTGGGACCAGTTAGGTGGTATGGAGGAGCTGCGTCTTACCGAGAGCAGCGCGCCGGCCGTTGAAGGGTCGCTGTCGTTTGAGACACCGCAGCGACAGAGATCGTCAGCCGGGGTGTCGGATGTAGAGCAAGTTGCCGCGTATGAGAGCCCGTTGGGAGGATTGAGTGCGGGAGTGTATCAGAGCCCGGTTAGCGAAAAGCCGAGTATTGTCAATGCGGGGTTATTTATCGGTTTGGGCTGCGCAGCGGCGGTCGCAGCGGCGGTGGTGCTGTTGGTAGTTTTCATGTTCGGCATGGCCAAGAGTGTTATCGCAGGACAAGTCGATTCACCCGAAGCACAGGAGATTGCCGAACAGTTCATATATATGCTGGGGGACAAAAAATTTGCGGCGGCGAAGATGCTCCTTGCAAAAGACTTGCAGGCGAATTTAGGAGATACCGAACTTGAACGCCTGGCTGAGAGGATGACCACAGGTGAGATATTAGAATTGGAGTATGTGCGGGCAACAGCAGTTGACAATCCTGACACGGAGCAATTCCTACTGTGGTATTATTTGGAATATGCAGGCGGTTATGCGAATGTTATCGTTTCGGTATTGAAAGGCGATGATGGAATACGGATAGATGGTGTTGGGGCAATGGATGCATCAAGCAATACTGCGACAATCGGTTCGAGCAGCTACGAGGAATTGGCGGGTGAGGCGACGGCATCGGTAGTTTCGGACACATTCGAGTCGGCTAATTGGAGCTTGCCGTGCATTGCATGGATTATATTGGCGATAGTGGGAATCGTTCAACTTGCGGCTATGTGGACAATTTTCGATAAGGCGGGCGAACCCGGCTGGGCGATACTTGTTCCGATTTACAATATGTGGGTCTGGGCTGTTGTTGCAGACAGACCCGGCTGGCTGGGCCTTACGACGTTCTTTGTCGGGTTTATTCCTTATGTCGGATGGCTGGTTCAGCTTGGTTTGTGGATAGTAATCACAATTGGTGTCGCAAAAGCGTTCGGCAAGGGGGTGGGTTTTGGCCTGGGATTATGTTTTCTGCCGATCGTATTCTATCCGATACTGGCATTCGGAAACGATTGAGTTTTTTAGCTTTGCCTGTTATAAAACACCGCGGTTTATTTCTTAAGTTGGGGATGTTCTTATGCTTTTTTCGGACAAAGTTGCTATCGTTACCGGCGCGGGACAGGGCATCGGGCTGTGTGTCGCGGAGCACTTCGCCAAAGGGGGCGCCTCTGTGGTAATCGCCGAACTCAACAAGCAGACCGCCGAACCGGCTCTATTCGTAGCGCCGCCGTTGCATCCGCTGCTCCATTTTCATAATATGTCGTGAACCATAACGCGCAAGGTCAGCGTAGAACTTAACAGGCAGTGTATTTTTGAAAGGACAGAGCAATGCAAATCAGAATCGACGTCAAATCACTCGTTGCAGGTTTTATACTGGGCGCTGTCGTTTTTCTGGCGATGGGCCAGGCGCTGGGCGGTGCGGGCAAATCGGATTTCGGGTTCGCCGTTGATTACAGAGGTTATGCCGTGGTCAGGGACAACGCCGGTGTAGCTTACCTGATTGACCCGCAGGCCGCCCGTGCCGAAATTATCGAACACAGGGACGGGCCATACAGGGGAAGGGCTCTCGACCTTAGCAGGACCGTAAAAGTCGAAGAGAAAAAGTAAAGGGAAACGGGCCGGACGCGATACGTTCCCGCCGGGTCTCGATTAGTATTCCTCCAGGTGGTAGAACTCGGCGTTCTCCAGCCATTGTTCCGGACGGGATACAAACTCGATTATATTGTCAAGCAGGAAGTAATGCTTCTTTTCTTCTTCTGCTAATTTCAGGAACACATCCTTTTGGGCCTGGACCTTTACCTCATTGGCCTTTTCCATGTAGAACTTTCTGGCATTTTGTTCTATCTTTTGCGCTTCCTTGTACAGTTCGAGCTCGCTTTCACCAAAGCTGAACTTATTGGCTCCTTCGCGAATCTTCTCAAAGATTGCCATCGCATCGGCCAGAACTGTGGTCTCGTCGAGCTCGACCGGCGCATCAGCCTGCATCTTCTCAATCAACTCGTAGTGCTTCTCTTCCTCGTTTGCGAGCATTAGAAATATTTCCGTCAGGCCCTTATCGGGTGACTTGGCCGCCCGGTCACGATAAAATTCCTCTGCGTATTTTTCCTTTTCCTTGGCAAACTCGAAGATATTCATACTTTACCCCTGATAGAGACTTTCAATTAAGACATTAAAGCCTTAAATACTGCATGCTAAACGCTATACGTCATACGTTTCTAATCGTTCGCCACTTGCGGCCGTCCGATTCTATGAGATTATCCGCTGCCGGAAAACTCTCGGCGCCGGCCGGGTAATCATAAAGCGGCGTATCACTATCTTGCCATTGGCGCAGGACGGGGTCAAATAATTTCCACGCCGTTTCCACGCTGTCATACCTGTTAAACAGCGTCTGGTCACCCAGCATGGCGTCGAGCAGGAGGCGTGCATACGCCTCCGGCATCTGGACGCCGAAAACGTCAGCATAATTAAATCGCATATCCAGCGTTCCCATGCACATTTTCGAGCCGGGCCGCTTGGCCTGGAACTGCAGACTCATTCCTTCCTGCGGCTGGATTTGCAGAGTCAATACATTTGGGGGTAATTCTTCAAGGCCGGCTGATACGAACATTGAGTGCGGGACGTGCCTGAATGTTATTACTATCTCCGTGTTCTTCGCGGCCAGCCGCTTGCCGGAGCGGACGTAAAACGGTATGCCTCGCCACCGCCAGTTGTCCACCAACAGCTTCGCCGCAACAAAGGTCTCCGTCTGTGAATCGTCAGGTACACTCTCCTCTTGTAAATAACCGCACACGTCTTTACCGTCAATTCTGCCTGCCGCGTAACGGCCGCGAACAATCTGCGTCGACCACGGTTCAAACTTAATCGGCCGTATCGAGCGCAGCAGCTTTATTTTCTCATCCCGCACGCGGTCCGCCTCGAACGACGTGGGCGGCTCCATCGCAACCAAAGCCAGCATTTGCAGCATGTGATTCTGAAATATGTCTCGCAGCGCGCCGCTTTTGTCATAATAACCCGCCCGGTACTCAACGCCCACCGACTCGGCTATCGTTATCTGAACGTGGTCTATATAATTGCGATTCCATATCGGCTCGAATATAGCGTTGGCGAAACGGAACATTAAGATGTTCTGAACCGTTTCTTTGCCTAAATAATGGTCGATTCGGTAAAGTTGGGACTCATCGAAGCACTTGCTGACGACGACATTTAGCCGCTGAGCACTTTCCAAATCGTGTCCAAACGGCTTTTCAATAATCAGTCTGGCCTTCTGCCTGTCCTCTTTGGTTTCGTGGCACGCCAAACCAGCCCCGCCAAGATGTTCGGCAATAACCGGGTATAAAAAAGGCGGAACCGAAAGATAGAAAATCAAGTTGCCGTCAACCTTATGCTGCTCATTCAGTTCTTCAATTCGTTTTTTGAGCCCTTCGTAAAACTTTGCATCACCATAATCACCGCTTATGAAGTGACACTTCTGTGTAAAGTTTTTTGCCTGCCCCGCTGCTTTAGCCGCATCTTTCGCTATCGCGTCTGCGGAGAACCGGGCGAACTGCTCATCGGACATGTGTGTTCGCCCGCAGCCGAGTATATAGAATTGCTCCGACACCAGTTCTCGCCGATACAAATCAAACAGGCTCGGCAGCAGCTTTCGCTTCGTCAAATCACCCGAGGCCCCGAACACAACCAGGGCCGTCGGCCCTGCCGGCTGCTCGGCACAAACTATATCCATCCTGCCAACCTTAGGCGTTATTGTCTCCACTTGCCGTGCTCCCTTATCGAGGGTTAATCTTTCTTTAGAAACTGTACTTTACGGCCGCGTACAGGTTCGTATTATTCCGGAACTGGCCGAAGAATGTGCTCGGATAATCACCGAAGAAGACATTTGCCCCGGCTTCGAGGGCCAGGTTATCGCTCGCTTTGTAGTTGACGTTCGGCCTCATATATACATCTTTATCCGAGGGCGAGAAATATGTAAACAGTGAACATCGAAGATTCTGGTTCATAAGGAGCCTGGTAAGGCGCACCGTTATTAAATGCCTGTTCCTGTCACGGCTCAATCCGGCGGGCATACTGTCTCTGTGCTGGTCGTAGTCGAGCATGTGTTCAACATAATATTGCAGACCGGCCGTGAAGTCCTTTCCAATGTCCTGCGTGTAACCTGCAAGGAACCGCAGTTCCGAATTGTTTATATTGCCGTTGTGCCCGCTCTGGTCGTCGTCGGATTCGTAATAGCCGAATTCGAGATTGCCTATTCCCTTGCCTGCATTGCCCCGGACGCTTGCACCATAGACATTCAAATCCGGGAATATGGCTTGTGTTCTCGTTGCATTCAGCCCGCCCGGGCTTTTCCAGTAGCCGCGATAGGCGTACGCGGCGTATTCATAATTATTGATGTTCTTATAGAGCCTCAGTGCAATTTCATCGTCCCTGAACCAGCGGTTGGGCTTATCGGTGTGTATTATTGCATCCGTTCCGGCCAGTCTGCCGAGACCTGAGTTCCAGTATGAGATACGCTCGCCGGTTATATAGCGGTCCGGGTCGAACTGGGGGGTATAAACAATATCGAGGTTCGCAAAATCACTGAATAAACTTACCTTGACCGCATCGGACGGGGCCTTGAGATATTCGGTGTCCCTGCCGATAAAAAATGACTGCCAGTCTTTCGGAAATAAATCGTTGATAAAGATAAGGTCACCTGTACCCCAGGTCAGGATTTGTCTTCCGACTTTCAGGTCCATAAAGTCGTAAGGCCTTGTGAAAATGAAGGTCTCACGCAGGTCGAAGTCGGCCTGCTCTTCGACCATGTCGCCGAAGAGGTCGCCTTTGACTTTGAAATCCGCCCAGTCAAGATACGATGACAGCTCGACCTGAAGCCTCTGCTCCATAATCGACATGTCTTTTTCATACTTATCTTTTCGAGTGCGGTAGCCTGAGCGTATCTCGTAGAATCCGTGCATATCCAGGTTCGAGAACAGCAAATCAATATTGTTCGCACCCTTGTCCTGACCGGCATTGGCTGATGATAGAATAGCCGCGAGCACAAGTACAAAAGTCGCAGGGTGTATGCGATGCGTCATTTGACGGCTTCCCTCGGCGGCCTGCGAAGATAGCGTTCCGAGAATATATCGTCGCGAAGGCCGATGTTGTACTGAACGTCTGTAAATTGCATTTCGGTTTTGCTGCCGCTGTTCAAATCCGAGGCAATGGATGTAACAACGGTCGGGTACTGAACGACCTGGTCTCCTTGATTAGCTTCAATCGTCTCGACTTTTTGTGATTCGATAGTCCTGTATAACCTGCCGTTCCTGTCGTAGTATTCCATCTTCATAGGTATGAACGTCTTTCGGTCTATAGCGACGTTGTAATAGCTGAACTCCACTGCATCGGGGTCTTTCGGGATGTTTTTGATTATGTAGAATTCGGGGGTGGTCTGGATTAACTCGTGTGTGTCCTCGGCGAGGTTTCGCCCGGACACATCCTCGTACAGGAAATCGGAACCGACGAAGCTGGTCCGTTTGTCACTTGCGGCGATTCGCTTAACCAAATCGAGCGCCGGAAGATACAGCCACCTGTCGTCGTCCTTTTCGAGAGCGGCGTGCTTGTGAACCATAAAGACCATCCCTCGAACGTCGGCGGGCCTGATAAAGTAAACGAAATATTTCTGGTCGCCGCCGTCGGCGTCGTCTCTTCTCAAAATGATGAATTCTCTTTCTCTTACCTGTCCGTTCTTGTCGGTTATCTTCATGTTGACTTTTGCCTTGCCGTCATCGCCCTGATAGTAAGCCATAATGTTGGCCTTGTTGATTATGGAGTCAACATCGAGGCTTTGCTCTGTTGTTGAAACCGCTATTTCGTTCGGCTCGACGGCATTGACATCAGCAAACAGTGGTGAAGAAATGACACAGATAAACATAAAGAACAATATCGTTTTCATCGGAGACCTCACTTTTCTTTTTTCAGTTTGTCTTATTATCGGTTTTCTTTTTGTTCAAGTCTTTTGCAGGCCTGCCTGCGTGACGTCAGGCCGCAGATAAGCGCCATAATCGGTATAGCTATCGCACTAATCAAGGCCAGCCTGGTCAAGCGGAGGTGCCAGTACTGGTGCAGGTTCACGCCGATAAGAATGACGACGGCTACTGAGATAATCAAACAGAAAGCACAATTGCAACTGGGCGATACTACACCAACTCTGGTCTTGAACAGCCGTTTTTCGGCCAGCCTTATTATTGCGGGCAGGGTGGTTAGTGTGATTACTCCCGACAAACCCATTATCGCACAGAGGAACAGGCCGACTGTTTTGTAGGGCACCAGCGGCGCCAGCAGAAGGGGCAGAAATCCTATTGCTATAACCAGCACGTTCCTGGTTATCGCCCGCGCAGGACCGCCGAACATTATGCCTGCGCTTACTTTCCATGAGCCGGTCTCGGCGTAACTATCTCTTGCCCGCTCCAGGAAGTGAATCGCAAAATCAACCGCCATACCCAAAGTCAGCGCGCTTAATACCGCGACAGGCATGTCGTAGTCCTTGTCGGTCAGGCCTATTATGCCATAGATGATGGTTATCGTAATCGTCAGCGGCAACATGCAGATAATTCCCCACAGCGCCGAACGGAAAAGAACCGCCATCATAATAAAGACGATGATGAAACTGCCGAGGAAAGATTGAAGCATTCCAAATACCATCTTGTCCTGCCAGACCGTGTTGATATACGTCAGCCCGGCCCAGTTGCATTCCAACTGTACCGGCGGCGGATTTTTGGCGAAGAAATCGTCCACGGCCTTTACGACTTCCTCCATATCCTTGTTGTCGCCGCTGGTCAACTGCAGCCATATATTTGCCTTGCTGTAATCGTAAGTGACAAAATGCCACAGATAATTGGGCTTATGACTGCTCTGAAACTGAATCAGACACTGCGCCACAGCGGCCGACGAATTCGGCACAATATAGCTTTCGGGCTTACCATCAATCAGTTCCTTGTGGACCTTTTTTACGATATCGACCACACTGGTGCTCTTGCCGACGAGCCCGCTGTCTTTGAGATGCTGCTGCAGTTTTGCCATATAATCAAGGACATCAGGTTGCTTGAACAGTGCTAATCCAGCCTTTTGTATCTCCAGGAAATCTACCGCTTCGTACCACAAATCGACATCCGTACCTTCCGCCGTATCAAGTTTTTTGTTGGCCGTTTCAATTAATTCATCGATATACTGCTCTTTAGTTTTTCCATTGGCATTTTGCGAGGCAATCAGTTCCATTACTTTGCTGAGCGAGTTCGCAGCAGCAGGCAATTCACTCTTCAGTTCGTCGGCCCTGTTCTTCCAGTTCTCTCGCAGGGAATCCATAAAGCGCGGCGTAATTTTTCCTTCGGTTGCATCTTCAAGAGCAAGATACGCCATATAAGTTCCGCCAAAATGCCTGTTTAGCTCGATATCAGCCTGGTGGATTGGGTGCCTTTTGGCAAACCACTTGACGGGGTTGTCGTTGACCTGGATTTGAGTGATTCCGTAAACGGCAATTATGACCACTACGGAAATGACTACCAGTATTATCTTTGCACGGTCGTAGGTGAAATTGCCGGTTTTCTTCAGTAATACCGTCAACCAACTCTGCTTTTGCTCGTGCACAGCCTTTCGTCCGAAGTTCTCGAGCGATTTTTCGCCTATTATCATTATATACGCTGGTACGAACGTCACCGTAAACACCCACGCAATCATAATGCCGACAGCTACAAACAGGCCGAACACCTGAACAGGCGGTATCGGCGTGAGGGCAAGCGATGCAAAGCCCGCCGCCGAGGTCAACGACGTGTAAAGCATCGGCGTAAACAGATGGCTCATAACCTCCCTCGCCGTTGCAATCCTGCCTTTTTCCTTCGTATAGACGTCGAAGAATTCCGAAAGAATATGAATAGAATCCACCACAGCTATCGGCATAAGGAAAATCGGTATCATCGAGCTCATTATGTGGACGGGAAAACCGAATCCGATTAAAAACCCCATCGTCGAAATAACCGAAACCATTGCCACTATCATCGGTGAGATAACAAGAACCAGCTTGCGGAAGAAAAGCAGCATCAGCAGAAATATTATCACCATCGCCGTCGGCGCGGATATTGCCATTTGAATGAACATCTCGACGCCGAAGGTGTCTTCAGCAACCGGCAGGCCCGTGATGTAATATTGTTCGTCTCCCGAAAGCGCAGCTATTTTTTTCCTCAGCTCACTGTAAACCCGGTAGCTCAGGTCCTTGCTCGTCAGCGGCAGATAGAGGCAAACCGCCTTGTCATCCTCAGCAAAAACCGTTCCTTCCAACAGCGGACTGTTTTTAGCTCTTTCCCTGATTTGCAGCGCCTCAGCCTCGTTGGCGGGCGGCTTTTTCATAAACCATTCGAATTTAATCTCGCCGGGTGAGCCCTGACTGATGTAGTCAACCACCGAAGGGGCCAGCAAATCAACTTCAATCACCCCCGCCTGCTTCTGTGGGTCTTTCTTATCAGGCCAGGTGAGCGTCCTGGCAAATTCCGTCAGCTCATAGACCCGCCCCAGCGAAGCGGGGTTGAATATGCCGTTGGGATTTTTATTGTTGACGACCCCCAGCACTACCATGTCACTCAGGGAGAATCGCTGCTTGTTGAGATTATGAAATACCCTTACCGGCTCATCCTCTGAGAGCATATTCTCCGGGTCGGTATCGACTTTTATCATTGGAATCAGCGAACCGGTTGCAACGGTAAAAACAATCAGCAGGCTGACGACCAGCCTGTATCGCTTAAGTGACAGTTCAACTATAGTCCGGCCGATGTTCATTTGCTTTTCCCTGGCGCCGCCTTTAGGATGATTTTTCTGTGCTGCTGACAGTCGTTTATCGCCTGTACATTGAGCGCTGTACGGTGTGCGTTATTCATCCAGAGGTTTGAATTCGTCTTTTCCGACGCCGCACTCCGGACACACCCAGTCGTCAGGCAAATCCTCGAACGCCGTGCCCGGCTCGATTCCATTTTCAGGGTCGCCTTTGGCAGGGTCGTATATATACCCACACGCGGTACATTCGTATTTCTTCATGGCACTAATCCTTATAATCTTTTGTCGTTTAATGTTTTGTATCCCATGCCAGTATACTTTTTCGCGGGCCAATAGCAACCCGTTACAGGTTCAATCCCGCCTATGCTGTCTCGAGGTCCACATCGCTCATAATATTTCCAACCAGCCGAAACGACTACATACTCATCTCGGCATAGTGGACTTGAATGGTTGAGCATACAGCGGCAACAACTTCAGGGATGTCAATGTAGTTTGCAGGTACGTAGAGTTGGAGGCGGGGGATTCGAGGTCCCGTCAGCGAAAATCACCTGCTTATATCTTTCGCCATGGGATATGGAATTTCTTAACGAAGAAAAATGGCTGTGTGCTAAACTTCACAGTTTTTAACGATGAACAACTGATACGGTATCGGGGTAGTTAAACAGTAACAAAAAGGCAGGGCCGCTACCGACCCTGCCTGTATTGTTTAATCATTGAAGAGCAGTTTAATACATACATTTGCATTCTAAGCTTTTTATCAGGTCCTGGACCATAGCTGCCAATTCGGCGACTGCTTCTCCTTCGACAAGGTCCACAGGCCGGGACTGACCATCACAACACTCGTAGATACACCTTAGCTGGATGCACGCTAACCGGTCCAATCCCCTGTCGATGAGCTTGCCGGCCAATTTAAGCATGAGCCTCATGATTTCCAGTCGTAATTTCGCTAAGCGCGGCAGCCTGCCGCACCCAACCAATGTGCCTTGTTCAACAGACTCATCAAAAAAGGCGCGGATATCGGCTATCTGCTCCGAGAGCGGAAGTATGCCTGTCGCGTCAAGCTCCACCTCTATATAGGATTCATCCGGGTCGTTACTGCCGACCTCCATGACGACCCAGGAGTATTCCTCAGCCGACGGCGTAAAGGTAACTTCTACATCTACGGCCTCACCCGGCTCAACCACCACCGGTAAAGCTGGAGCTGATGTAATGGAGAAATCGCTGCTGACGGCCTGAATAATGATGGAACTGACAGTAAGGTTTCCTTCGCCCA
>Ga0315537_1002656_pt1 | contig 13533 bp, 8 predicted proteins | sample SalMarSW160270MG_FD_203091 | JGI IMG/M metagenome (GOLD analysis project Ga0315537, IMG submission 203091) | Salt marsh sediment microbial communities from the Plum Island Ecosystem LTER, Massachusetts, United States - Salt Marsh Sediment SW1602-70 ... | reverse complement strand
CGATGATATTTTATTGACACTGCAATCGCCAGATTATAATACCGCCTTCCGTATGATGCAAAAAATCAATACCAAATACGGCCTGACCGCCTATACCGACGATGCCGCCACGGTGCGCGTTGTCGTTCCCGATTCATTGTCATATCGCAACGAGCGGGCCGAGTTTATCGCCGACATCGGCAGCATGCAGATAAATCCCGATCAACCGGCCCGGGTCGTCATCAATGAACGTACCGGGACGATTGTTGCCGGGCAATATGTTTCCATCGCACCGGTGGCGATTGCTCACGGAAATATTACCGTCAATATTCGTTCGCGACCGGTTATCTCGCAGCCGGAACCGTTTTCCGCCGGCGAGACGGTGCAGACTTCCGAATATCAAATTTCGGTCGATAATGAACCGGCCCGGGTGGTACAGTTCAAAGAGACGGTCTCGCTGGTCGACGTCGCCGATGCCCTGAATCTTATCGGGGCCACTCCGCGGGATATAATCGCTATTTTTGAAGCTCTCAAGCAGGCCGGCGCTCTCAGAGCGGAATTGGTAATTCTCTGATATTTATGAATAATACTGTTGCCACAGATATCGCCGTTAAGAACACGGAGAGGTATTCGCCCTTGAAAAATCAGCCCGATCTCAAGGCCGAAAAAAAGCGCTTATATAAAACCGCCAAAGATATGGAATCGCTGTTTATGTACCAGATTCTCAGAGCAATGCGTAAAACTATTCCTGAATCCGATAAAGACGGCAAAATCGGGTTGCGGGGTGATATGGGTCAGGATATATACACGCAGCTTTTCGATCAGGAACTGGCAACGATGATGTCGGGCAGCAGCAATAAAAGCATCGCCGATATGATATACCGATCGATGGAGAAAGCTCTCGAGCGACAGTACGGTGCAAAAAACGAGTCGTCTTCCGAAATAAAGGATACCCTTCCGAAACCATCATATATCAAGATAAAAAACAAGGTTTCGGAATCACCGGCGATTAAAATTCAAAAAGGTAAAGCTGTCAGCCGGGAAGATACTTTATCGAAATATGATAATATTATTAATCGGGCGGCCGAGAAATATGGACTGCAGCCGACATTATTGAAATCGATAATCAAAACCGAGTCGGCCGGTAATCCGCACGCCGTCTCCGCCGCCGGGGCGAAAGGCCTGATGCAACTGGCCGATACGACCGCGGCCGATATGGGCGTAAATAATGTTTTTAGTCCCCATGAAAATATCGAGGGCGGCGCCAAATATTTAAGACAGATGATCGATCGTTTCGGTGACATAAAAAAGGCATTGGCGGCGTACAACGCCGGCCCGGAAACAGTCACTCGATATGGGGATATCCCCCCATATCCCGAAACGCGGCGCTATATCCAAACGGTTTTGGAAAGTCTCGAAAATGAGACGCCTGATTATAAATAACCAAAAGAGCTAAAGAGATTTAGTAGAATGCCGAACCAAATTAATGAAGACAGTTCAAATTCTGAACTCGTTCAGGAATTGATAAAGGTTTTAAAGAAGGAGGCGTCCCTTTTTGAAACGTTTCTGGAATTGCTTGATCGGCAGCAGCAGGTGCTGGTACGCGGGGACATCGACGAGCTGAACAAAATCACCGAGCTGCTCCGCGAAAAAACGATCAACAGTTCGATTCTGGCTCGAAAAAGGGAAGAGATAATCAGGAGGTTATCATCGGAGACAAACCTTACCGACAACCTGACCGTTTCCAGGTTGATTGACTCGGTCCCGCCGGGTCAGGCCTCGGTTCTGGAGCAAATCCGAGAGACCATTCTTGACCTCAACGAAAAAATTAACAGGACACGGACGCAGAACGAAATGCTGATTAACCGTTCGCGCGACAACATCATGAAAACCATGGAACTGTTGACGCAATTCGGGAAACCCGGCAAGAATTATCATCGCGGGGGAAAGACCGAATCTTCGCAGAATAATCTTGCGTTGGACAGGAGAGCCTGATGTCGGGATTATTCAGTGGCCTTGAAATCGGCAAAAGGGCTCTCTCGACCCATCAGCTCTGGCTCAATACCATCGGGCATAACATCGCCAACGTTAACACACCCGGTTATACGAGGCAGAGAGTGGCCATAACGACCACCGATCCTTTCGATCATCCGGTTGGTCCGGTCGGCTCCGGCGTTCAGGCGATTAATATTAATCATGTACGGGACCTGTTTCTCAACCAGCAGTACCGCCAGGATAACAAGCAGCTCGGTCGCTGGACGGCAATGAATAAAGCACTGGGGCAAATCGAATCGCTGATTGCCGAGCCGAGCGATGATTCGCTGAGCGGTTTACTGAATGAATTCTGGGACAGCTGGTCGGATCTGGCCAATAATCCGGAAAATTCCGGCAGCCGGAATGCATTGAAAGAGAATACCAATCTCCTCACCGCGGCGTTTCACAGAATTTATAATCAGTTGAACACCCTGAAGGAAAATGTCGATGATGAAATAGCCATGTCGATAGAAGACGTAAACACACGGGCCGATGAAATCGCCTCGCTGAATGCGCAGATATCCCGAACCGAATCGGGCGGCGAAAATGCGAATGATCTTCGGGATAAACGCGATTTGTTAATCGATGAATTATCCCAGTATGTCGATGTCAATACGATTGAAATGGAAAACGGCCAGGCTACCGTATTTATCGGTTCGCTGGCGATTGTCGACGGCACTTCCTCGTACAGGCTGGGCACGCATAAGGCAGGAGCCGGGGCGACGGCTGTCAATGAGATCGTTTGGGAAGGGACAAAGCGATCCATCAAGGTTCTGAATGGTCAGCTTAAGGGCGCCGTTGACCTTCGCGATTCGGTTATTCCCGAATATTTGCAGGCACTGGACGATATGGCCGAAGCGCTGGTTACGAATGTCAACGCGCTGCATCAAACCGGATACAATCTGGATGGTACAACGACCGGTATAGACTTTTTCAATCCAACGCACATCTCGGCCGCAAATATCAGTCTGTCCGGAGATATTGCGAATGATGTCAACAATATTGCCGTATCGCTTTCGGGCGAAGTCGGTGACAATAGAAATGCGCTGGCCATCTCCGATCTGCGCAACTCGCTGCTGATGTCGCGGGGGACCATGACCATAAGCGGCTTTTATCAGTCGCTGGTCGGAAAAATCGGAATGGATACCGGCAAATCGCAAAATTTAAAAGAGGATTATGAGTTGCTTGTCACGCAAACGGAAAACTCACGCCAGTCGGTGCAGGGTGTCTCTCTGGATGAAGAGATGGCCCAGATGATAAAGTACCAACATGCTTTTGATGCCGCGGCACGAGTCATAACCACCATGGATGAAGCATTGGACGTGGTTATCAATGGGATGGGTCTGGTTGGCAGGTAATTGAAAGACTGAAAATCGTTAGGCCACGGAGGGTGTTTTGCTGATTCTAACAAGGAAGTTGGGGGAATCAATTACGATCGGTGACGATATAAAGGTCACCGTTCTGGGCGTCTTCGGCCGACAGGTTCGAATCGGTATCGAGGCGCCGTCAAAAGTAATTGTGCACCGGGAAGAGATATATGTTAAAATCCAGGAGGAAAACCGCAAGGCGGCCAAATCGGTCAAGCAGGATCTGGCCGGTGTCATGAAAATCCTGAAAGACAAATTAACCGGTGAAACCGGCAAGAAGAAAAAACCGCCAGATATTAAGTACAAAAAATCGGGCAAAAAGAAAAATCGGGGCACTGGTAAGAGCAGTCATGAATCGACCGAATAAGATATCACTATCGGTAAAGACGATATATGTGTCCACAATAAATTATAGCGGTGGGGATTATCGGCGATGAGAGTTACCAATAAGATGATTTCGGATCAGGTTTTATACAACCTGAATCGTTCCCTGGATCGTTTTGCGAATCTGCAGTCGATGATGTCCTCGGGCCGCCGGATTGCGAAACCGTCCGATGACCCGGTCGGAACCCAAAAGGATTTGCGCTACCGGAAAACGATTGCCGAAATTTCGCAGTACCAGAATAATATCGCCAGTTCCCGAAATCTGCTCAACAGCTATGACAGCATCCTTCTGGAAGCAAAAAATATTATTACCGATGCCTACGACAGGGCGGTCGACATGGCCGGTGATGACAGTTACACTTATAACAATGCCGGCGAAGTAGCCGCCAACGAGGTTCGTGATTTATTTGACAGACTGCTTTCGCTGGGAAATACGAAAGTGGACGATAGATATATTTTCTCCGGTTTTCGAACCGGAACCGAAGCCTTCCGGCTCGGCGCTTACGGTGTCGAATATCGCGGCGACAACGGCAATATACAGGTGGAAATCGAGTCGGCCACGAAAGTCGGCATCAATCTTTTGGGCTCCAATGTTTTCCTCAGTCAACTGGCGGCCATCGGCGGCGATTCCGATTTTAAGGTCGGCATTAACGCTAACACCGCCGTTGCTGATTTGAATCTCGGTAACGGCATCGATATGACCACCGGGACCTTTACGATTACCGATAACAATCTCGGTCGCAGTGCCACTATCGATATCAGTGCCGAGACGACCATTGCCGATGTAATTGCCAAAATAAATGCCGATCTTGTCGCCGACCCGCTTAATGCGATAAATAACGTAACCGCCGATTACGGTTTGGAAGGAAATAATCTTCGTCTGACCACGATTGATAACGGACAAATCTCGGGTGTGACGCCACTATCGAATCTGAATTCGGGCACCGGTATCGATATGCAGAACGGCATTATAGTGATAAAAAATGCATCGGATACGATTCATGTGGAAGTCGACATCCGCTCCTGCTCGACGATTGATGATGTTATAAATGCTTTCAACACCGCTACCGGTGCTTATTCGAATCCGTCGGTCGCCAATGTAACCGCTTCGATTAATGCCGCCGGGACCGGGATCGATATTGCCGATGCCAATGGTGCGCCGCTGGGGCTGAGAATCGAAGAAACCGCCGCTTCCAGTACGACCGCCGGTGATTTGGGTCTTTTGGGTGAGATAAATCCGGTTCTGAACGGTGGGGATTTAAATCCGAAGCTGGATTTCACTGTCGCCGAAGCCGGGGTGAATCAGACGACGGCCGCCGACCTCGGATTAGTGGGCGATTTTTCGTTGGAAATCGTCGGGGAAGGATTGACGCCGATAATTCAGACTTCGACACCGCTGGCGCTTTTGAATAACGGCCGGGGATTTGATCTCGGGCAGATACAAATTTCTCAGGGAATGACATTTGCGATTTTAGATTTAGGCAGCTCGGCTTATACGACCGTCGGAGACTGGATAAACGCCATTAACAATAGCGGATTGGAAATCTCGGCCTCGCTTAATACGGCTCAGACCGGGATACAAATAGTCTCAACCGCAACCGATAAATCCCTGAGGATCGGGGACGTGGGGTCCGGCCGGACCGCCCGGGATCTGGGTATACTGGATTCGACGGATATTATGGGATCGATGATGGTTCTGATTGATGCCTTGCAGAACAGCGATAAGGAAATCGTCGGCCAGATGATCGGTAACCTCGAAGACGGTATCCAGGAAATATTGAGCCATCTGGCGTCGGTCGGGGCCAAGGTCAATCGTCTCGACGCCACCGATTCCCGGTTGTCGGATCTCAACTATGAATTTATCCGGCTGCTGAGTAATGAAGAAGATGCCGATCTGACCAAGCTGGTCACCGATTTGGCCGCCCAGGAAAACAGCTATCAGGCGGCGCTGATTGCCTCCGCCAAAATAATACAGCCGACACTTTTGCAGTTTTTAGACTAGAGACACCTAACAAGGGACCGATAAATGAATATATCTACTTTAAGATTCGGTGAACTGGAAATCCCTGATGAAAAAATTATCACCATGGAAAAACCGGTTCTTGGTTTTGAACAACTGAAAAAATACTGTATTATCGAACGGGAAGATTGCGAACCGTTCCTCTGGTTTCAGTCGCTGGAAGACCCGGCGATCGCATTCCTGATTGTCAATCCGGTCATTTTCTACCCCGAATACCGCATCGAAGTCAATCCGAAAGAGATCGAGGAGTTACTGGTCGCCGATGTTAAAACTATCGAAACCTACGTAATCGTAACGGTTCCTCAAAATCCGCAGCGCACGAGCGTCAATCTGCAGGGTCCGGTTCTGATTAACACCGAAAGCCGCCTGGCCAAGCAACTGGTAATGGTAAATTCCCAATACCGGGTCAAGCATTATATCCTGAAGAGCGCGGATTTGACGCCATCGATGGAGACGCAGGAAGAACAAGAAGAAACTCTGGTCGGCGTGTAGAATAATATGCCCAAAACCGGGAAGAATAAAAAGCGCTCGGAACAAAAGCGAACGCAAACATCGATCCCCGTCAGGAAAACACCTCTTTCCAGGAACGGTCGTGTTCTGGAAAAAGCGGTCGGATTATATTTTCAAAAGAAACTCAAAAAATCCATTGCGCTTTTACAGACTGTTGACCGAACTGATTTCAAGAATGACGTGGAAAAATTAAACTATCATCGGCTGCTGGCTTTCGCGTACGCCAATGACAACAACTATGCCGACGCCGAAGCCGAAGCGTTAAAAGGTATTGAAATCAACAAAGATGATCGCGACTTCTATTTCGTTCTGGCATATGTATATTCGAACTATAAAGATTATGATAGATGTCTGGAAAATGCCGAAACATTTTTGCAATTGCATAAAAAAGCATTTAAAAAAGACAGCGGCGCGGGATATCTGTCGCATAAACATCTCCATCTGCTGTACAACTTTATGGGATTGGCTTACAAAGCCAAAGATAATCTTGAAAAATCCCGGAAAAATTTTCTAAAGGCCATCGAACTGAATCCGTCGTACGATCATCCGTATTTGAATCTGGCCAATTTTCTTCTGTTTAAAGGGGAGTACAAAGAGGCGGATAGAATCGTCGAAAAAGGCCTGAAAAATTGCTCGCAGGTACACGAACTTCGCCTTATGAAAAAATCGCTGGAAAACAAGGCGACCGTTTCGGCCTGCATGATCGTAAAAAACGAAGAGGTTCTTCTTCCCGGATGTCTGGAATCGATTCGTAACTGGGTCGATGAGATAATTATTGTCGATACCGGTTCCACCGACCGAACGGTCGAGATCGCCAAAACATACGGCGCCAAAGTCTATTACCGCGAGTGGGACGGCGATTTTTCGGCGGCGCGGAATTATTCTTTATCCAAAGCGACCTGTGACTGGATTTTTGTTATTGACGCCGACGAGGAATTCGTCCAGGAAGACGTCCCGAAGCTCAGGCAGGGGCTTAACCAGGACGAATACCGGATTATTGCCATTGACGTTTTCAATATGAACAAAGAGACCGGGGTGACGACTTCCTTTCTGCCCTCAAATCGGTTTTTCCGGCGTGAGGCCGGCTTTTACTATGACGGTATCGTTCACAACCAGTTGTATTATGAACCGGGCGAAGTAATCCTTCGCGTCGGCGTTCGATTAAAGCATTACGGGTACGATCTTTGCCCGGAAATCATGGAAAAGAAACTTGCCCGATCAAGGGAATTGCTGGAAAAACAATTAACACAAAAGCCGGATGATCCTTTTGTCCATTTTAATTATGCCCAGATTCTTCGCAGTTACAATCCGGGCCCCGACGATGAAAAATGTGAACTGCTTCTGAAACACGCGAAGCACGCAGCGGAACTCAGCGACACCAATCCGGAAGGAACTTTGCATACCCATCTTCAGGCGCTGCATCAAATCATAACGACATATATCATTCAACGCAAATACGAAGAGGCCATCGAAGTATGTCATCAGGCCTTGCAGCTGAAGCCGGATTTCCTTGACGCTCTTTATTCACTCGCCGAAATTTATGCCCGTATGGAAGATTATTCGAGAGCTGAAGAAGGTTTTCTGAAATATCTTGACGCCCAGGCCGAATTCGATCCTCTGAAAGAAAAGCTGAATATAATTATGCTCTATGCGTATGCCCGCGAAAAGGCATATTACTGGTTGGGATTAATCAAACAGTCTCTAAAAATGCCGGATGAGGCCGAAGAGTATTTTCTTAAAACGTTGCAGGAGCAGGAGCCTTTCGGGGATTGTTATATCGGGTTGGCCAATATCTATCTTGACCGTAAAAATATGGAGAAGGCACTCGTTTATATAAATAAAGAACTTGATTTCCGACCCGATTCCGGTCCGGCTCATTTATACAAAGCCAGATACCACGGTTTGAACAAGGAGTATGATAAGGCCGAGCAGTATCTTAATAAAGCGATGGAGCTGGATGATGAGAATGTGGAAATTCTCGAACGGAACGGAGTTTACTGGGCCAATAAGGGGCAGTTCCATAAGTCGATTCCTATTTTTGAAAAACTGGCCGCCATTAAACCGGAGTACGCCGACGGATTAAGGCTTCTCTCCAGGGCTTACTATGATGGCGGTGATTATCAAAATTCGTTAGCGACGTACGAGAAATATCTTCAATTAAATCCGACTGACGATCAGGCCGTCAATGATATGGCAAATTGTCATTTCAAACTGGGTGATTATGAAAACGCTGAAAAGGCCTTTGCCCGGGCGCTGGAAATCAACGATAATCAGGTCTCAGCGTATCGAAATCTGGGTTTGACCAAAATCCGGCTTGGAAAATCCGGGGAAGCACTGACTCTTCTGCAAACATATAATAAAATCGCGCCGGATGATTTTGAGATCGAACTGGCAATCGGGGGGCTTTTCGCGCAAATGGAGGATTATTCAGCGGCGATTCCTCATTTTGAGAAATTCCTGACGAAAAACCCAAACAGTGTTGACGGACTATTTAATATTTCCGAATGTTATTATCATTTGGGTCATATCGATTCGGCGGTAATAGGTTACAGGCAAATCCTGCGGCTTAATCCCGAATTTCTTCCGGCCAAAAACCGCCTGAGAGCAATCGAAACTGCAAAAACGCCAGTCTAAGTCATTGGGCTTCTGAAAAATATTAGAAAAACTATGGGATTTTCACCAATAAAGATTTTCCGGTATTTGCCGATGTAAATATCAAAATTGTTTATAAAGCACAATTAAACAAATATCAAGGACGAGGAATTAAAAAGTATGAAAAGGAGGTGCATAAGGAGGAAAAAACCTGAGTTTTATTTTTTATAGGAGGTAAGTGACATTGGATGTAGCCCGATAAAGGGTATGACAGGCTTGCCGGAGAAAAGGAAATCCCGGCAGGATTCAAGGAGGAATTAACAGATGTCACTTCGCATTAACAACAATATTGCAGCGATTAATGCGCACCGGAATTTGCTTCTGACCACGGCGAATCTCTCCAAATCGATGGAAAAGTTGTCGTCCGGTTACCAGATTAACCAGGCCGCCGATAACCCGGCAGGGCTGGTCATTTCCGAGCAGTTTCGGGCGCAGATCGCGGGTCTGAATCGAGCCATCTCCAACTCGGAAGGTTCGATTAATATGATTCAAACCGCTGAGGGTGCTTTAAATGAGCTTAATAACCTTCTCGTTTCCATGAGAGAACTGGCCATTCACGCCGCTAACGAAGGTTTTAACGATACCGCCCAGCTCGAAGCCGATCAGGCTGAAATCGATAACGCCATTAAAACGATTGATAGAATCGCCGCCAACACCCAGTTCGGAACCAAGAAACTTCTTGACGGCTCCAAAGCTAACACCGCCACCATCACCAGTTCCAATACTTCCCTGGTTTCAATCAAGGAAAGTTTTCTCAGCACCGGCGCTCATTCAATCACCGCCACCAAGACTTCCGATTCGACGGCCAGTTTGAATACGACGTCCTATGGTATTTCGCTTAATAGTGCGGTTATACCTTACAACTTGACCGATGGTATTCATAACATCGACGTTATTCAGGCCTCGGCCGGGGCCAGCAAGACCTCCGACTCGATTGATGTTCTTGACGCCTGGAACAACGGTCTTCGTTTTGGAACCGCCGGTTCGGCCGCCCAGATCCTTTCCGCCGCGGCCATAGCCGCATCGGCTACCGAGGATGGCGTGCTGGGGACTTACTCCGTTACTTTGAACTATCAGGAGAATGGTCAATCGCCGACCGGTCTGCAAACCCTGAGTGTCGACGTGACATCAGGTATGTCTGATGCTCAGCTGCTCACCGCCTGGCAGTCCGCCATCGACGCCAATTCCACGCTGGTCGGCAAGGTTCAGGCCGCCACAAACGCCGCCGGCAATCTGGTTTTCGAAACCACCAATGCCGGTGCCGGGTATTCGCTTTACCTTGGTACCTCGACCACGACCGCGACCGGAACAGCATGGTTCGATTTCACCAATGCTTCCGATTCGCGCGGCATTTCCGATCAGGACCTCCGCTTCAGCTTGAATGTCAACAAAACCGCCTCAAGCGTGTCGGCTACCATAGCCATAGCCAAAGGCACATATTCGACGCTTTCCTCGCTGGTCACGGCGATTAATACCGAATTGATTAATGCCGTCGGTGCCGGCGGTTTCGGTACCGTCTCCGGCTCAGTCGCCAATATCGTCGCTTCGGCTGAGGGTACCGATAAAATCAAATTCACCTTGATGGATGAAGGCTCCGATTACAGTCTGCAGCTTATGAATGCTACCGCCGGTCTTGATGGTGTCGATACGGCTCGCGCCGCGCTTGGTATGACAACCGATACGGTTGCAATTAACGGTATTGATGCCTTGGTCAGTTTCGATAATTATACCAACACAATCTCAGCCGTTAATTATAAGAGCACTCAGGACATGACTATTGCCAATAAGGCCAGCGGCGAGTCCGGCCGCGGTACGGTTGGGATCACGGTTACGACCGCCAATCAGGGTGTTAATCTGGGTAATATGCTTCTGGATGTAACCGCCGCTTCCTTTGATGTCCGTCTCGATTCCGGTCCGTCAACGGCTGTCACCGCCGGTGTTAATACGATAGTTTATAATGCCGCTCGCGATGAATCGCTTAAGATTTCACTTGGTTTGACCTCGAATGGCGGCACGGAGACTATTACCAATACCGATCAGTCACTTGTCTTCCAGATTGGCGCCAGTGTTGGCCAGACGGCCAGCATCGGCCTTCCCAATATGTCAAGCTCGTGGCTGGGTCAAGATATTGCCGGTAATATGTTCAGATCGCTGGCGCAGATTAATGTCACGACTGTTCAGGGCGCCCAGGATGCCCAGTCGGTGATTGATGCGTCCATTGATGAGGTTTCGACCGCGCGAGGCACTCTCGGTAGTTTCCAGAAAAACACTCTGGAATCCAACCTGAGAAACCTCCGAATTGCATCTCAGAATCTGCAGTCCTCAGAATCCAACATTCGCGATACCGACATGGCCAAAGAGATGTCGATTTTCGTGAAGAACCAGATTCTGCTGCAGGCAGGCACTGCCATGCTGGCGCAGGCCAACCAGGTCCCGCAGGTTGTTCTGTCGCTATTTGGTTAAGTTCTATAAGGCTGGTGGGGGAATCCCCCCACCAGCTTCTTTTTTTATCCCGAATTGACGCCAAACAATCGATTTTTATAATCCTGTAACTCAATAAATCACAAAATATTCCGATAATTTTTATAGATAAAATCAGCTACGAAACAAAATGGATTTTGTGAAAGCAGTTAATGATTTGACGGCTATTCCGATAGCGATAAACAAATTATTTATATGGACCTATTTCTAGATCATAGGAGAAAATATGCCCGGATCTAATTCAATTCAGGGTCTCGCCTCAGACCTCGATATCAAATCCATTGTCGACTCCATGATTACCTACGAAAGGGTGCCCGTTACCTTCATGGAGCAGGATAAAGAATTCAAGACCCAGCAGGTGGCGGCGTATCAGGCGATTCTGGCGAAATTCGTCGCTCTGCAGTCGCAGGTCTCTCTCATGAAAAGAGAGTCGTCCTTTAATAAGGCAAGCATAAGTGTCTCCGATGAATCGGTCCTGACGGCGGCGGCCGGCGATAAAATTATGCCCGGATCATATAATCTTAGAGTCCTGTCACTGGCTCGAAATCACCAGCTGGCCTCGCAGGGATTCGACGATGCCACGACAACTTCGTTCGGAACCGGTTATATAAGATTATCCGTAGGGGATGCCAGCCCGACGACAATTAATATTGAGCCCGGCAATAACAGCCTGCTGGGAATAAAAGAAGCGATTAACAATGCCGACGTCGGCATCACCGCCACCATCATTAACGACGGTTCTTCGTCAAACCCGTATCGTTTGCTTTTAACGGCCGACAAAACGGGCGCCGTCAATGATATCAATTTCGAAGTCTCGCTTAACGGTGGGGATACGCTGGATTTCATCAATAGTTCTTTTGATACGCCCGAGGAAGTTTCATTTTCGACCGGCTCGACATCGAATGTATCATTGGGATCGAGCGCATCATACACCGGAACCGAAAACAAAGTATATACGTTTACAGTCGACGGATCCGGTACGCAGACGGTAGGTAGCGATAATATTACCATCAACTGGACCGTTGACGGTGTCAACTATGAGTCGATACTGGTGACGCAGGCTGATGCCGAATACGAATTGGTGGGTGACGGTGCCGACGGACTTAGACTGTCCTTCTCGGCCGGAGATCTGGTCGCGGGTGACACTTTTCAGGTAACCGCGTTTTCGCCTCTGGTTCAATCGGCGGCCGATGCGCGAATTGCCGTCGGTTCCGACGGGATCGGCGGCGGTTCGCCGATTGTTATTAATTCGCAGTCGAATGAATTCAAAGATGTACTTCCCGGACTGACTGTTAATGTCAAAAAAATCAACGATCCCGGTGAGTCGGTAACGATTTCATCCGCGATTGACTCCTCGGCCGTTAAAACCATGATCAGTGATATGATCGACGATTATAACGGTGTCATGGATTTTATCAACGGCCAGTTTACTTATGATCAGGAAAAAGCCGAATCGGGAGTGCTTTTTGCCGATTATTCGCTGCAGGTGATGCAGTCAACCGTCCGCTCAACGACGACACAACATATCCGGGGGCTGAACAGTATTGCCAGCAGCCTGTCGGCGATCGGTATTCGCAGCGACGCCGACGGCAAGCTCATGATCGCCAATTCATCGACGCTTATGAATGCGATTGAGAAGCATACCGATGATCTTGTCAAGCTCTTCATCGATTCGGGGGCATCATCATCTCCCTTCATTGAATTCATCTCTGCCTCCGTCGGTACCAAACCGGGTGATGATTATGATGTTGAAATCTCACAGGCGGCGACAAAAGGATTCTTCCAGGGCGCCGGAATTGCCGACCCGGCCCTGTCACCTTTAACGCTTGACGCCACCAATAATGTCCTCAAGATAATAGTGGATGGGACGGTCTCGGAAGACCTCGTCCTTTCCGAAAGAACATATAACAGCGGAGCCGAACTGGCCCGTGAGATTCAAACCCGTATCGATGCCGATGCCAAGCTTGGAAATAAGGGTGTAAAGGCTGAATGGGTCGATATCGGGGGTCAGGGTTATTTGAAAATCACCAGCGGTACCTATGGTTCCGCTTCCAAAGTGGAAATGGTCTCATCGGTAGCCAATAGCGGCCTTGCCGCCCTTGGTTT
>Ga0315537_1002652_pt1 | contig 13542 bp, 7 predicted proteins | sample SalMarSW160270MG_FD_203091 | JGI IMG/M metagenome (GOLD analysis project Ga0315537, IMG submission 203091) | Salt marsh sediment microbial communities from the Plum Island Ecosystem LTER, Massachusetts, United States - Salt Marsh Sediment SW1602-70 ... | reverse complement strand
GGTCTTTTCCAGATCACTCTCCGCTCCACCATATTGTGGTTGATCTTTTTATAAACAACCTCCTCCTGGTGGTAAGTGATGTTAAGATAGGGAGGGTTAAATTCCATCAATGGATCCAACGTCTGATAGATGCTATCAATATCATCCCCCTTGAGGGGGGGAAGCAATTCAAATGATATTAATGTTTTCTCCGATTGATTTAAAATTTCAATTACTTTGGTACTCATGATTCTCTATTTATAATTCAACACGGGAGACAGCCATTGTTCAGCTTCAGCCAGACTGATCCCTTTTCGTTTGGCATAATCCTTTACCTGGTCAAGGCCTATCTTACCCACATCAATATACCTGGATTCGGGATGTGAGAACACCATGGCACAAACGGATGCAGCGGGTGTCATGGAGTAGTTTTCTGTCAACCGGATCCCGGTTTTCTCCTCCACCCCCAGCAGGTCAAATACCTTCCTTTTTTCAGAATGATCCGGGCATGCCGGGTATCCGAAGGCAGGTCTGATCCCCCGGTATTTTGTCTGGAACAGCTCTTCCATTGATAGTTTTTCGTCCCGGGCAAAACCCCAGTACTCTTTCCTGATCTTTTCATGCAGCAATTCAGTAAATGCTTCAGCCAGCCGGTCTGCCAGTGCCTTGATCATGATGGCACGATAATCATCATGATCCTGTTCGAATTCTTCCAGATACCCATTCAAACCCATCCCAGCTGTAATCGCCATTAGCCCGAAATAATCTTTCCTGCCTGAATGGATGGGTGCAATAAAATCGGCCAGTGAAAAATGCTTCCCTGAGGTTGTCTTTGCTGTTTGCTGTCGCAATTGATTCAGGGTGCAAACCGGTGATTTGCGATCCTCATCTTCGTAAATATGAATATCATCTCCCGAAGCATTTGCCGGAAAAATTCCGAAAACGGCATTGGCTTTGATTTGGTTTTCACTGATTATTCTGTCAAGCAACGTTTGCGCATCACGAAAAAGTGTTTGCGCCTCCTCCCCCTTTTCAGGATGATTCAGGATCTCAGGATATTTCCCTTTCAGTTCCCACACATGATAAAAGAAGGTCCAGTCGATGTAGTTCCTGATATCCCCAAGATCATACCCTTCGAACATCTTTATTCCAATGGTTTGGGGTATACCCGGCTGAAAATCATTCCAGTTCATGTCGGGTCTGTTTTTCCGTGCCTGTTCCAGTGAAATGAAGGATCGTTTAATCCCGCTATTCATTTCACGGAGCTCCTGATACCGATGGTTGGTTTCACGTAAAAGTATTCCCTTACGTTCCTTTGAAAGAAGTTCAGCAACAACACCGACGCTGCGGGATGCATCTTTCACATGAATGACTCCGTTACCATAATGGGGCTGAATTTTAACGGCTGTATGCAAAACAGAAGTCGTTGCACCGCCGATCAGCAGAGGAATGTTCAGCTTTTCCCGTTCCATCTCTTTGGCAACATGCACCATCTCCTCCAGGGACGGTGTGATCAATCCGCTCAGTCCCAGGATATCCACATTCTGTTTTTTTGCTTCGCCGATAATTTTTTCCGCAGGTACCATGACACCCAGGTCAATGATCCTGTAATTATTACAGCCGAGAACGATACCAACGATATTCTTTCCTATATCATGCACATCACCCTTCACTGTGGCAAGTAAGACGGTTCCATTGCTGGATCGATCTTCTGTTCCGGAAGTTTCCTTTTCAATGAATGGCATCAGGACAGCCACTGCCTTTTTCATAACCCTGGCACTTTTTATTACCTGTGGCAGGAACATCTTACCCGATCCGAACAGATCGCCAACACGGTTCATCCCCTCCATCAAGGGCCCTTCGATAACCTGTAATGATTTTTCATAACGCTCCCGTGCTGTCAATACGTCCTCTTCAATATATTCGTCAATACCACGGATCAGGGCATGGGTTAGCCTTTCTGCAACAGGCATGTTCCTCCACTCCTCTTCCGTGATAGCCCCTTTCTTTTCACCCGCTGTTTTTTCAGCATAGATGATCAGCCTTTCGGTTGCATCTGCTCTTCTGTTCAGTATCACATCCTCAACCAGGACAAGCAGTTCTTCCGGAATGTCATCATACACAGTCAGCATTCCGGCATTCACAATTCCCATATCTAATCCGGCTTTTATGGCATGGTACAGGAATGCTGAATGCATTGCTTCCCGAATGGTGTCATTTCCCCTGAATGCAAAAGAGAGGTTGCTGATCCCACCGCTCACCCTGGTGTTAGGCAAATTATTTTTTATCCATTTCACCGCACGGATAAAATCAACGGCATAGCTGTTATGTTCCTCGATCCCTGTGGCAATGGTAAGTACATTTGGATCGAATATAATATCATGGGGTGGAAAATGCACCTTATCCGTTAGGATCGAATAGGCACGTTTACAAATGGCAATTTTTCTGTCAAAGGATACGGCTTGCCCCTGCTCATCAAAAGCCATGACAACCACGGCAGCGCCATACTGTTTTATGCGTTCGGCGTGTGCAATGAAAACCTCCTCGCCCTCTTTCAGGCTTATGGAATTCACAATGGATTTTCCCTGAAGGCATTTCAATCCTGACTCAATGACCGGCCAGCTGGAAGAATCAACCATTACCGGTATCCGGGCAATATCGGGTTCTGGCATCAGCAGGTTCAGGAATTTCACCATGGTGGCTTCAGAATCCAGCATGGCATCGTCCAGATTAACATCAAGGATCTGTGCTCCTCCTTCAACCTGTTGTCTGGCAACCGACAGTGCTTCTTCAAACTTCTCCTCCCTGATTAACCGGGCAAATCTTTTGGAACCGGATACGTTGGTTCGCTCCCCGATATTGATAAAATTGCTGCCTGGATACAGGTTAAGTGCCTCGAGTCCACTCAGGTTCAATCGGTGTTGGAGTACGGGCAGCTCCCTTTTTTCAGCTCTGGCAGCCAGTACTGAAAAACGCCGTATGTGTTCCGGAGTGGTGCCACAACATCCCCCGACAATGTTGACAAGTCCCTCCTGCAAGAACCCTTGAATATGCTCTGCCATCTCTTCGGCCGTTTCATCATACTTCCCAAATTGATTCGGGAGACCGGCATTGGGATAAACAGAAACGGGAAGGTCTGTTTTCGAGGATAATTCCTCCAGGAAGGGCCTTAATTCTTTAGCACCAAAAGAGCAATTCAGCCCGATGCTAAACAGGTCGTAGCCGGACATGGAATGCAAAAAGGCTTCAACGGTTTGACCTGAAAGGTTTCTACCGCTGAGATCAACGATGGTTCCGGAAACCATGACCGGCAAGTCAATATTTCTCTTCCTTTTAATATCCTGTATGGCAAAAAGTGCAGCTTTCCCATTGAGGGTGTCAAAGACAGTCTCTACAAGCAGCAGATCCACACCACCATCAATAAGTCCTTCTGCCTGCTCGCCATAAGCAAAAACCAGTTCATCAAAGGTTATCGCCCGTGATCCGGGATGTTCCACAGAGGATGAGATGGAAGCAGACTTACTGGTTGGTCCCATGGCTCCGGCGACAAACCTCGGTTTTTCCGGGGTTTTGTCAGTATACAACCGGGCGGCTTCCGATGCAAGCCTTGCCGAAGCAACATTCATTTCATAAACCAGGTCTTCCACCTGATAATCGGCCATCGAGATGCGGTTGGCATTGAAGGTATTTGTCTCGATGATATCTGCTCCTGCTTCAAGGTATTGTTCATGGATCTCACGGATGACGGATGGTTTGGTCAGGGACAACAGATCGTTATTCCCCTTTAGGGGGCAGGGGTGATCAGCAAACCGTTCACCGCGAAAGTCATCCTCTTCAAGGTGGTATCCCTGGATCATGGTCCCCATGGCTCCATCCAGAACAAGAACCTTCCTCTCTATTATCTTTCCTATATTTTTATCCGTACTCATCCGTACTAGCAGCTATTGTTGACATGTATTGAAATGATTTCGATGACTCTCTTCAGGCATTCCAGATTTTCAATGACTCCCCTTGAAAAATCCGGAATCAATCCATGCCCATAGGCATACGTAGCATAAGAGATCCGATCAGGCCTGTTGAGTGTGGGAAGATTTCCCGGTGCAGTGTTGGATACGTTTTCATGATGATGCGTTTAATTTATCATTTCCCGTTTACGGGATTAGGTTTTAGCACCTTTTTTCCTGATTTGCCGGAAATGGTTGCTAGAGGTTCACAGAGCCTAATCTCTCCCCTCTTCTCAATAATTCAAACACCCTATAAGCGAAGAATATTTGATACTTGTGGTTGTAAAAGTAGAATGAATATTTGATAAATGCAAAAAATATAGTATTGGAAAAGCTGGTCTGCTCTGCATCGGGTAGGGTGTTATATTGGAATAATTGCTAATTTTATGGACTCAAAGGACATTGACCATGGCTGAGAAAAACAAATCCGACCTCTACCTGTACAACTCCTTAACCCGGAAGAAGGAAAAATTTGAACCCATCAATCCCCCGTATGTTGGATTATATGTTTGTGGACCAACGGTATATGGCGATGCTCACCTGGGACATGCCCGGCCATCGCTTACGTTTGACCTTCTTTTCAGGTACCTGAAGCACCTTGGGTATAAAGTGAGGTATGTGAGGAACATCACCGATGTTGGGCACCTCGAAAGTGATGCGGATGAAGGAGAAGATAAAGTGCTCAAAAAAGCACGCCTGGAACAACTGGAACCCATGGAGGTGGTTCAATATTACACGAACCGTTTCCGCGAGAACATGAAACGGTTGAACGTCCTCGATCCCAGTATCGAACCGCTGGCATCCGGACACATTATTGAACAACAGCAATTTGTTGAACGGATCGTTAATATGGGATTTGGCTATGAGGTGAATGGATCGGTCTATTTTGACGTGGAAAAATACCACAAACAATACCACTATGGGAAATTGTCAGGTCGCATCCTGGAGGATCTGATCAGTAGCACCAGGGAGTTGGAAGGACAGGAAGAAAAGAAAAATCCGTATGATTTTGCCCTCTGGAAAAAAGCCAACCCGGAACACCTGATGCACTGGCCCTCAAAATGGGGTGAGGGATTCCCCGGATGGCACCTAGAATGCTCTACCATGAGCACCAAATACCTTGGTGAACAGTTTGATATCCACGGTGGAGGAATGGACCTGCTGTTTCCTCACCATGAATGTGAAATTGCACAGTCAACCGCTGCCCTTGGAAAAGAGTCGGTTAAGTACTGGATGCATAACAACCTGATCACCCTCAACGGGCAGAAGATGGGTAAATCACTGGGAAACGCCATTAGCCTGTTCGAGTTCTTTTCCGGTAACCACCCCCTTCTTGAAAAAGGATATTCACCCATTAATATCCGCTTTTTTATCCTGCAGGCACATTACCGGAATCCGGTGGACTTTTCAAATGATGCGCTTCAGGCATCCGAAAAAGGACTTCACCGCTTATTTGAAGGGATGGATACCCTGAACAACCTTGTCCCTTCCGAAAATTCAACCATCGATCTGCCCGGGTTTGAGAAAAAATGCTACGACGCACTGAACGATGATCTCAATACACCGGTTTTGATCTCCCACCTGTTCGACGGGTTAAAAATGATCAATTTTATCCGTGCCGGACAGGATTTCATCAGTGAAAAGGACCTCCTGAAAATGACCGAAATCTTTCACACGTTTGTATATGACATTCTGGGACTTAAGCAGGAAGAACAGGAGCAGTATGATGATCAGCTGAGTGAAACAGTGATCCGGGATTTTCTTACCCTCAGACATCAATTAAAAGAAGAAAAAGACTTTAAAACGGCAGACCGCATCCGGAAAGTCCTTATTAATGCCGGTATTGAAATAAAGGACACAAAAGACGGTTTCGAGTGGAAGATCACCAAGCGATAATGGACCCTGGTAAAGCAAATTATACCTATTCATTCTCCCCGTCCCGGAATGTCAGACGTAAAACAAGGGTTGTTCAGATCGGAGATACTCCCCTGGGTGGCGAATTCCCCATTCGAATCCAGACCATGACAAACCGGTCAACATTGGATACCCGGTCCGTAGTGGAACAATGTATCCGCATTGCCCATGCTGGCTCTGATTATATCCGCCTGGCAGCTCAAAACGTGAAAGAGGCTGAAAACCTTGCTGTCATTAAAAAAGAGTTGCAGCATAAAAACATATCCATCCCCCTTATTGCTGATATACATTTTAATCCGAAACTGGCTGAAATTACTGCCAGAATCGTTGAGAAAATAAGGATCAATCCCGGAAATTTTATATCCACTTTCCCACGCACAGACAAACAGAAGTACTCTGAAAACGACTTCCAGCAGGGATACGAAAAGATTGCTGAACGGCTTATTCCGCTGTTAGCAGTATGCCAAGAACATGGAACTGCTGTGCGGATCGGGGTGAACCATGGTTCCCTTTCAAACCGGATCATGGATCGCTTTGGAGATACCCCTGCCGGTATGGTTGAATCGGCACTTGAATTTGTGACAATCTGTGAAAGAGAAAATTTCCACCTGCTTGTCCTTTCCATGAAATCCAGCAATACAAGGGTAATGGCAGAAGCCTATCGTCTGCTTGTGGAAAAACTCGATGCAAACGGATTCAACTATCCCCTCCACCTTGGCGTTACAGAAGCCGGACTTGGAGAAGAGGGCAGAATAAAATCTGCTGTCGGCATCGGTGCACTGTTGAATGATGGTATCGGGGATACGATCCGTGTCTCCCTGACCGAAGACCCGGAATGTGAAATCCCGGTTGCCCGTAAAATCGTCTCTTTCTATTCGGACAGGAGAGAAAATGATCCTGAGCCTTTCGATGACAAAACAGCAGAAATGCCCGTTCACTTTAACAAACGGAATTCAGCAAGCGTGAGAAATGTCGGGGAGGATAACCCACCCGTGGTGATTTCGGATGCCAGCGATCAGCCATTCAGCCCGGATAAAGTCCTGAAACAAGCGGGTCACCGGTTTGACCCCCGTAAGAAGGAATGGACAAAAGGAGATCAGGGAGCGGATCTTATCTACCTTGGCAAACAGCTGCCACCTCCGGATTCTCCCGATGTTGCCGGTTATATCCTGAATTACCAGGAATGGGAAAAATTGGCGGATCCTCCGGAAAATCTTTTTCCTCTTTACTCAATCAACGAATACTTCTTCGTGGGAAACAGATCAAAAGATATGCACTTCCTGAAGGTTGACCTGCCCCCGCAAAAGCAGCAACTTATAGAACACATCAATAAAAAACAGCAGGAATCCAGGACAGGTTCCTGGCCCATTCTCATTCTTTCTGCCCAAAACCCGAAGGACCTGAGATCATTCGGTCTTCAAATGATCCAGCAGGAATGTAAATCTCCGGTAATTGTTCACACCGCGTGTTCTGATAGTGATTATGAAACATTCCAGCTGAGAAGCAGTTGTGATCTCGGTGTTTTTTTTATCGATGGATTGGGAGACGGTATCTGGCTAAGCAGTACGGTTGACTTGCCGCGTGAACAGATCATTGCCACCAGTTTCGCAATCCTTCAGGCCTGTCGCACCAGAATCTCCAGCCCGGAATACATATCCTGTCCATCCTGCGGAAGAACCCTGTTCGACCTGCAGAAAGTTACCGCTGAGATCCGGAAGGCAACCTTACACCTGAAGGGAATAAAAATAGGGATAATGGGCTGCATCGTAAACGGACCCGGAGAAATGGCAGATGCCGACTATGGTTATGTGGGGTCCGGTCAGGGTAAGGTGACACTGTTTAAAAACCGGAAAATAGTAAAGAAAGGCATTTCATCGGACAGGGCAGTCGACGAACTGATTGAGCTGATTAAAGATTCGGGAGACTGGATAGATACCTGAAAAGCCCCGATCATAAAGAAATGCAGGAGAGTAATTGCTTTTTGAGATAAATGTGGTAATTTTAAATTACGATAACATGTTGAATTTAACTGGAAACAAAATGGAATGGATCAGAAAGATTTTGGCAATAAGTATATGCCTGTTGTTGCTGATCGCATCAACAGCATGCAGCGATGATGAAACAAATCCCTACAAGGACGAATACGAACCCAATAACAGCATCACCTCTCCAACTGACATTACCCTCAGCACAACCTACAACGCCGCCATATCAAAAGGGGATCGGGATTTCTACCGGTTCTCCATTGATAATGAGGGTGTTCTGGAAAACCTTAAGATTGAACTGGGGAATTTCTCGGAGACTCTTGAACTGGAATCATCTATCTATGACGGACTTGGAAACAAGCTCATCACTTACTGGAATGATCCCAGCTTCGGTTATATCGTCTACTATCCAACTGTCGAAGGGACCTATTATCTTGAAATTGGAGACAGAAACAACCAGGAAAAAGGAGATTATTCGTTGAAAGTTACCGATCTGAATGATAGCGATGCCAACGAACCGAACAACACCTTTGGCACTGCCACCCTCATCGATAGCTATCCTACCGGTACGATTTCTGCAAACATCGTAACCACAGCTTCGGCTGAATATCCCGCCGGGGACTGGGACTATTACCTGGTGGTGGTGAACGCCAACAAGAAAGTGGATTTCACCGTTTCACCTCAGGCAACGGATCTGGCAATGCACTTCAAGATCTATAACGAAAGCCAGGCGGAAATTGACCCGGGACTGGATGGCACGCCGGGGCAGTCATTGAATTTCTATCTCAATAACTCAGGCGGCGAACTGATCACGGTGTATGTCAAATTAGGGGGAACATTGGGCAGCAGCTACGAAAGGGACTACACCATCTCCTTTACCGAAACCGATGCGGATATAAAATAACTCAACGGATTAAAAAATATAGTTTACATTGAACATAAACATATCATAATCATTTAATCCTGAAAACATATTGTCACCTTTCCCATCAAAGATTGCCATGGATATAGTCAGTTTAATATTCGGTGTGGCCTGATACGATATCTGGGGAACATAAACGATGGTATAATTGTCTTTAATCTTCTTCCAGTCACTAACAATAAAAGCGCCCCCAATCGGTGCAATGTTGAGCTTTTCATTGAAAAACTTCTTTTCGTATCGCACAAAGAAATAATCATTCAGGTTTTCTTTTCCTCTTTCCTGAATGAATCCGTGCAGGTATTGAATGTTGAGATAAGAACCGTCCCTGAAGAAGTAATCACTGCCAATAAGAAAACGAATATATAGCTTGTCCACTAAAGTCGTATCTTCAGTTACAGGTTCGGGAGACAAGGGATATAACGCCGATAAATCGTTCGTCATGATAACCTCTTCATCCGGTATAATGGCTGCTGCCTCTCCCCATAATCCAATGCCGGCAATACTTGTAGCAAAATCAGCACAAACAGTATGCGATCGCATAAAAGAAAGCTGGGAATGAATGCTCACACCACCAAGAGTGTCAACAGGAATGAATGTATTTCTCGTACCGACAGGGATTCCATCATAACTCCAGAGATATCCCAAAGAAAAATCAACTCCCTTTATCGATCCTTTAAATTTGAAACCGGCAGTAGAACTTTCTTTTAAATTATACTTTGGCACCAGCAAAGTATCTGAAAATTCTTTTAATGTCATTCCCTGAGGCAGGTCCATTGATGGAGTTAGAGCATCTGCAAAAATTCCTGCCGGCATGTTCGCAGGTTGAAAAAAAGGAATATAAACGCCCTGTATAGAAATATTATTATTGAAATAATAATTCGCATTTATAGCATCAGAGCCCCGATGGCGACCAAAATCCAGCATATCTTCCAGGTCATAGGGATTCAGAATATCGGTTGGATTCAGTCTGTCTGATTTCCCCCAGATAATACGCTGGCGCCCGATTGCTATATCAAGGTTTTTCGAAAGAAATCCATATAATTGTATGTACGCTTCCCGTATCTCCAGGTTGTAGGGATCAACGATTCCTTTATTGTACAAATCAGATGATGTGACAATATTTGGTAAACCAATATTGCGTAACCAGACTTCACTGTAAAATTTTGAATTGCCGGTAATTTTTTTATCCAGTTTTAATGTAAGGCGATTCTCATTCCAGGCCCAATCGTGATTATCGCTGAGCAGGAAGCGTTCATCTGAAGTCAGTTCTCCTGATATTTTCACCGTATTATCCTCGGGAAACTGACCCGCTTCGAAAATATCCTGTGATTTGACTAAACCTGAAGCTGCAAAAAGTATAATCATAAAGACATTTGTTCGCTTCATAACGAATAATTTTTATTGTTTTAATTTCCTGACAGTAAAATCATCATCCGTCAGACCGGTATCATACCTCACATCTGACATTTGCATTTTCGTTATGCGATTTGTTTTAAGGTTGGTCATTTCAATCTCATTGGCATTCCAATAGTTACCGATTTTATTAAAAGTATAGCTTGCTGTTTTTACTTTGTTATTGCCCCTGTCATAATACTCCATGGATTCAGGGTAATAATGGGTTTTATTAATGCGGACAACAATTTTAGAATAATCAGATCGTCCATTAGGCGTTAGTTCGAGTATATATGCATTGTTATCGGTATGTAACAGTTTCGGTGTGTATTTCTCCGAATACGATTTTGATTCCATGTCATCATAGGAGAAATCGGTGCCTGCAAAATTCTGATTTTTTGCGCTTGAGGCAATTCTTCTCTCCTTGCCATATGCCGGTAAATAGAGGTACATGATATCATCAGGTAAGGATAGAACGGCTATTCCTGCCTGCGATGCAGGCGATGTGAAGCGAAACAAACGCTCATCCGTTCCCTTTTGTTGTAACGTTGCTTCACGAAACTCCTGTCTCCCGTTCTTTTCAATCATTACGACTTTCATTCTGCCTGTCATGTCTTCAGGCGAAAACATCACATCGTCCATCTTTCCTAGAATAGCATTTGCATCCTGTGAATAAGCAGATATAAGGCTTACTGCGAAAAGGATTTCGACCAGAATCGTTTTTTGAATTATTGTTTTCATGGCATTATGTTTTAATGAATAAATAATTACGCAATTGCCTTCCGTCTTCTGTTCGCTAAAATCAATATCACGGGCAACAATGTAAGCGCTCCAAAGCCCGAGCCGAACATACTGATTGCGATCAGCAAACCAAAATTTCGTATGGGCAGTAATTGTGCAAACAGCAGTACCAGAAATCCCGCGGCAACGGAAGCTACATTAATAATAACAGCCTTACCCTTGCTCATTATTGTTTCTTCAATTGCTTTTTCCGGATCCCCGTGGTCTTTCAAATAAGCATTAAAACCGGAAATTACGTGTATGGAATAATCGATTCCTATACCCAGGGCAATACTGCCAACCAATACCGTTGCTATATCAAGCGGAATACCGGTAATACCCATAAAACCAAGTAATACCAGGATGGTGGCGATGATGGGAATAGTTGCAAATACGCCTTTTGAAAAGGACCGCATGATAATTGCTACAATGAACAGCACCATGATAATGGCAATAATCAGACTGCTGTACTGGCTTTTAACAAGACTTTCATTCAGCTTAACATATATTGGGGGTATCCCTGTAAACCGTATTTCACAATTTTCGTTCGAATGTTCCTCAATGAATTTGTTCATTCCATTCGTAAAGGCTTCTATCTCTTTATTCCTAATTGAAGCAAATTTTGATTGAATGATCGCTTTATCCAGTTCATCTGACACAAGCTGTGGCATAATATCCTGCCCATCAAGAAGAAACCATAATTGTTCAATTTTAGCCTTATCATCAGGTATTTTTTTACCTTCTCCCATGGCATCATTCATTACTTCGACAAGGTCGGCAACCGACTGGGCAGAAAAAATGTTCGGATCTTCTTTCATAAAATCTTCAGCCCTGATCATCATTTTCAAAAACTCCGGTTCCTGAACATCACCTTCAAATTCAACAAAAACAGGTAATGAACCTCCGAATTTTTTCTGCATCACATCTTCTGATATTCTTATTGGATTATCTTTTTTAAAATACTCTGTTATGTTTACACTTGTCTTTATTAAGAATATACTACCTGTGCTTACCAATAGCAAAATACCCCACACCGATAATATGCGTTTCGGATGTTTGAAAAGAAGATGTATGAGTGGTTGAAGGATAATCCGGGATAAGATTTCTTTCTTCTTTCTTCTTTCAGTATTAACTTTCTTTCTATATACAGATAGTGCTGAAATGAGTGCAGGGACAAAGAATATTGATAATAATAAAGCGATAAATATTCCAATGGCAGTGCAAATTCCGAAGTCCTTAACCATACTGAGGTATGCCCCAAATATAAATGAAACAAAACCAATGGCAGTGGTTACCGATGCCAGGATTATTGGTATCGTCGTATGGACCATAGCCTTAACTAAAGCCTGGTTTCTGTCTATCAGGTTACTGAGACTTATGCTGTTCAAAACATGTATTGTATACGCACTGCCTATGGCGACCAGTACAACCGGCATAAAGTTGGTAATAATTGTAACTTCATAGCCTGAAAATGCCATTATACCAAGTGTCCAGATAACAGTAATAGCGGCAGTAAGCAAAGGTAAAAGCATCCCACTGGAGGACCTGAAACTTACTAACAGGATAAAGGCAATGACTACAAAAACAACAGGTATAAGCCAGATCATATCTGATACGAGTAAACCTGTAATATCATTCAGCATAAAGGGTAATCCTCCAAAATATATCGTCTCGGGCAGGTTCAAGGCTTCGACTTTGGTCTTTATTTTCTCTGCAACGACCTGTTTATCAGCATCAGTAAGTACCGTAAATAAAATAACGGTAGCCGTTCCATCTTCTGATACTACTGCCCCTTTATACATTTCTTTAGAAAAAACATACTCTTTAAGGCTGTCTAATTCTGATTGTACATTGGGTAAATCATACTCATCCACCAGATTCCCGATTTCAATTCCCCATTCAGAGCTTCTGATGTCGAGAATATTAGTAAGGCTTGTAACTGTTGAAATACCACCTGTAATTTTCAGACTGTCTGTAACCTGCTTAATGTGCTGTAATACATTAGTTTGAAAAATATCGTCGGCTTCCAGAACGATCATGCCTATTTCATTCCCGCCAAATTGGGCACCTATATTCTTATACAGAAGGCCTGTTGGGTCATCATCGGGTAAAGTGCTCAGTATATCGGAATTTATTGTTAAATGCTTGATTTGATAACCAAAAAAAAGGGTGAAGCCAATTACACTTACAATGATTACCCATTTTAATTTTATTATTTTTTCTGCAAATCTTTCCATATCACCAATAAATTAGCTACTGACCATTCTGGTTTTATTGTCAGTACAATTATAAAAAATTATTTGACTTGTTTCGTTTTTTAGTCAATTTATTTAAAAAAAATATAACTATTTTTTATATGATCGTAAGCTATTCAATATCATCGATACAAGTTCTTCAATAACGTTTTCAAATTCAGCATATTTATTTTGTAAAAACAGAGGAAGTTCTATGCTGTTTATCAGCATCAGTGCAACATTAACGTACGATTCAACATTTTTAATATCAAGATACCCTTCCTTTTTTCCCTGGGTTAATATATTGGTCAGCTGTGTATGTTCAAATTCAG
>Ga0315537_1002650_pt1 | contig 13548 bp, 9 predicted proteins | sample SalMarSW160270MG_FD_203091 | JGI IMG/M metagenome (GOLD analysis project Ga0315537, IMG submission 203091) | Salt marsh sediment microbial communities from the Plum Island Ecosystem LTER, Massachusetts, United States - Salt Marsh Sediment SW1602-70 ... | reverse complement strand
CAATAGACGTAAGCTTGATATCGAAACTATTCACTCTTACTTAAAGAATAATGGTTATAAGTTGGTTTCTCACGCTGAAGACGCCGACAAGATCATAGTGACGACATGCGCTTTTAAAAAGTTGGAAGAAGATGAATCAGTTCAACGAATAAGATATTTCAGGAAATATAATTCTGAAATGGTCGTTTACGGGTGTCTTCCCGATATTGCAAGAGAACGCTACAAGGAGTTTGCAGATGTTCCCAAAGTATCTCCTCAAGAAATTGAGAAGATAGAGCAATTTTTCCCCGGTAATATGAAAAAGTATTCTGAGATTGCCGATAGCAACCTGATGAGCAGTCAGAATGGCAATATTTTCAAATCTATCGCGCGGGTTATGCAGACCCGGCCTAAGATGGACCTCGAATTCTGGCGTCTTACGAGGGTTTCCATAAGAAAAAAGTTTATGGATACTATATCTCCACCGGTGACTCCTTATTACCTTTTTATATGCCGTGGGTGTGTTGGTAAATGCAGTTACTGTGCGATCCGGAGAGCTATTGGTTCGGTATGCAGCAAACCGATTGCAACTGTAGTGGAAGAACTGCAGCGCGGAATCAGGAATGGTTACCGTGATTTTACGATTTTAGGTGATGATCCGGGGTGCTACGGTATTGATTTGGGAAGCTCTCTCCCGGAGTTGATGAAGGCATTGTTTACGGCTGCAGCAGAGGCTGAGAGATCCGAAAGCGCCATGAATTCCATCAAGAAAATCATTGCTTTTCACATTAATGAAATTCATCCTAAATTTTTAATTCCATATATAGAAGAATTATTGGCAATAGAGCGCTTTTCTTCTGTTCATAGCATCCTTTGTCCGATCCAGTCCGGCAGTAATCGGATCCTTGAATTGATGCAGAGGGAGCACACTGCCGAGCAATTCGAAGAAACAGTGAAAAAGATACACGCGAGACAGCCGCAAATATCAATTGATACACAGATTATTATTGGTTATCCCTTTGAAACAGAAGAAGATTTTCAAAAGACTTTAGAGTGTGTAGTACGCTGTCAGTTTAACTACGTCGTTATTTTTCCGTACGATGACAAAGATAGAACCGAGTCCTCGCTTCTTACAGAGAAAGTACCGCCCAAGATCATTGAGAAAAGAATGCGAAAGGCTTTTCAATATTTTGCACATGCAGGTATCACTGCCTATTATAAATGTCCCTAAATAGGAGAAAAAAAATGAAAACGCAATGGATTAAATGTAATGCTTGCGGTGCCGATTCTTACCAATCGCTGTCAACAGTTGGGGAATGGAGTATTGGTAAGTGCGCCAAATGCGGATTGATATATCTCAATCCGGCTCCTTTTTTTGAACCGACTTCGGAATTCTCCAGTATATCTAAGGGATTTCAGTATACACGTTATATGCATGAGAAGATCACACCGAAGATTTTTGAATACGAGCGAGCACAACTTAAGAATCAGCAGCACTTAATTTCCCGGTTAACCGGACAAACATTTCCCTTAATGCGTTTCTTGGAAGTAGGGTGTGGTTCGGGAGCTTCGGTACGAGCAGCAACTGATATCGGATGGGACGCCACTGGTATTGATATTGATCCCGAATTGATTAAAACAGGAATTGAACAACACGGTGCCGATCTGCGTTGCACTCCTTTATTACAGGCGGGATTTGAAGCTGAGAGTTTCCATTTTATACGGTTGCGAGATGTTATTGAACATCTTCCTAATCCATATGATTCTCTAGTGGAGATCCACCGCCTTTTACGTCCGGGAGGACTTAGTCTGATTGTTGCACCGAACGAGAAAGCACTGATCAATCGGATCCGATTTCTATTAGGCTTCAAGCACAAAATGGTTGCCTATGCAGAGCCGCCTCACCATATTCATGGTTTTACTACAGATACAATGAGGCGGATTCTGGAGCGGAGTGGTTTCAAGATACTTATGATGAAAACAACAATTCCGGTCGATCCGGAATATGTCACGTCGAATAACATGCGTTCGGTGAAAAGGCCTGATCTGGTCGCTCTCTGGAAGGTAGCTCGTATACTGGGAATGGGTAACTTTTTGGTCGTTTGGATTCAGAAAGTATGAGTGAGAGAAAAGTCTTCACTATAATAAACATTATATTTCGATATACAGTCAATAACAAACTATTGACCTAAAACAAAAAGTATATTTCTCTTTTCACATTGTTTAGGTAGTTGGAAACGCAGGTTTTTTATTCATTGGCCGTTTGACAGAGTTTGCAGGAAGGTGTTCAAGACGGGTTTTAATCCTTTTCTAATAGGCATTTGTAATAGCTTACCCCAGTTATGGTTTCCCTCGATAAGTACGGGGCCGTCATCGGTAATTGCGATATCCCATCCGATGGACCTGTTCTTTTTATTGTGTAAAGCGGCATCTTTTGCCATTTGTACAACTTCTTTCCAATACGGTATCTTAAAACCTACGATATCGATACCTGTTATCGGATGAATGAAGACGTCCGGCTTTGTAATATCCGAGTATATTCCCGGGCCTTCAACGATTCCGGTTAAAGGATTGATTGGGGCGGCAAAATTTCCTGCACTTAAATTATCGACAACGGAAATGACGGAAATACGAAGGACTGTGATGATGATGTCTACTTGATTATTATTATGCAATTGAGTTACAATTCTTACTGTATTGATAGCCGAAGGAGAAAGTCTCGCTAAATCCCGATGCTGGATAATGCATTCTTCCACAAAATCATTTCCGGTAGGTTTTAGATGTTCAATGACCGCTTTTGTGCCAAGATCCCGGGTCGGTATAATCTCGATTCCATGACCTCCTTCTCCATAAAAGCTTTTTAAAACAATCTTGCCCGATTTATTGTGTAGCACCTTCATTGCAGAATCGTTTTTTTGCTGGAAATCCGCCAACGTTGCGTAGCTTCGCTTGATAAAAGGGGCATATACCTCTAGAAATTTTACCTTGTTGTGTAGTAGATAATTCTCTGATTTTGGATTCACCTTTGCCTGATATTCTTCGATCCATGGACTACCGACATATTTATTTCGTTCTTCTTTATCAAGTGTATAAAAGCCGAATTGAAAGTAGTCCATTATTGATATTTTATATCGTAGCACGCAATAAGCGATATCGATCATAATTCCGATTTTTGTCCGGTTGCATTTCTTCCGGGCATATTTTAAAAAGGATATAAATGTCGGTATATCTAACTTAATGACCCAATGTGCTAAATAGAGAATCTGTTTAAATAACATTTTTTAAAATTTTTGTGATGTTATATTAATTCATTTGCTTCTTATGTTATACCAATTATATTTTAATATACTCTCTATTATAATTATAAAAGATTTTATATTCATAATAAGCAAGTAACTATTTATATCTATTTCTGATTGAATAGAAGCATTTTTCCGAAGGCAGTAAGTATAAATGATACAATAATTGGATTCTGTCAATTAGCGGTAAGTAATTGAAAAAGGCTTATCCAATATCTGCAGAAGCCGATTATCGAGCGATATTGTGTGATTTAATTGTTTTAGAAGATAAAGACAACTTTCTGCGTTCTAATAGTACTCACAAGGCACGGAAAAATCTCAAATTGAGTAATAATAGGGTATAATTGAATGTCGTATACGATCCTTGGTATTTCGGCTTATTATCATGATTCAGCAGCATGCATTATTCGGAATAGTGAAATAATTGCTGCGGCACAGGAAGAACGGTTCACCCGAAAAAAGCATGATCATAATTTCCCTTCGCATGCAATTCAATATTGTCTCAAAGAAGCACGATGCAGTGTAGCAGATCTTGATGCTGTTGTATTTTATGATAAACCTTTTCTCAAGTTTAATCGATTACTCGAGACATATCTCACATATGCTCCAAAAGGATTCCGGTCTTTTATGGTAGCGATGCCGATCTGGTTAAAAGAGAAATTGTGGCTTTCAGATGTCATTGCTGAAGAACTCCATTATGGCGGAAAAGTCCTCTTTACAGAGCATCACGAATCCCATGCTGCTTCGGCTTTTTTCCCGTCGCCATTCGAACGGGCAGCTATCGTAACTATCGACGGTGTGGGAGAATATACGACAACTTCAATAGCGGTCGGAAACGGGAATACGTTGAAAATCCTTTCCGAACAGCATTTTCCACATTCATTGGGACTTTTATATTCCGCATTCACTTATTTTACTGGATTTAAAGTAAACTCCGGGGAATATAAGGTTATGGGACTGGCGCCGTACGGAGAACCAAAATACGTTCAAACAATCTACGACAATCTGATAGAATTACGTGAGGACGGCTCGTTTACGATGAATATGGATTACTTTAATTATTCAGTCGGATTAACGATGACGAATGATCGGATGTCGTCTTTGTTCGGCGGCCCGCCGCGAAAACCGGAAACGATGCTTACACAACGCGAGATGGATATTGCCGCATCGATACAGGCAGTAACGGAAGAGGTTATGATAAGGATCATACGCCAAGCAAAAATAGTAACCGGAGAAAGAAATCTCTGTCTTGCCGGCGGTGTGGCCTTGAATTGTGTTGCTAATGGGAAAATTCTTCGAAGCGGTGTATTTGATTCTTTATGGATTCAGCCGGCAGCAGGTGACGCAGGAGGCGCATTAGGCGCAGCGCTTACAATTTATTATCACTATTTCAAGCAGCCGCGAATTGTTGCCGATCGGCAGATGGGTTCATATTTAGGAACACAATACTCAGATGCAGAGATTGAAAAATTTTTAAAACTTAAAGACATTCCTTTTATTGCTTTTAATAATTCATCGGAACTGTGTGAAAAGGCTGCAGAATTTTTAACACAGGAAAAGATTGTCGGCTGGTTTCAAGGCAGGATGGAATTCGGTCCGCGCGCATTGGGCAACCGTTCTATCCTGGGTGATGCTCGTTCGTCCGGAATGCAAAAAAAAATGAATTTAAAAATAAAGTACCGTGAAAGCTTTCGTCCGTTTGCACCTGCCGTTTTATCCGAACATGTTACGGAGTGGTTCGATCTGTCATGTGAAAGTCCGTACATGCTGCTGGTTGCCGATATTATTAAAGAGAAACAACGCGTGATGACGGATGAGGAGCGAAAACTTTGGGGAATTGACAGATTAAATATTGTAAGGTCTAAGATACCGGCTGTTACTCATATCGATTATTCAGCACGGATCCAAACTGTTCACAGGGAAACGAATCCATTGTTTCATGAATTGTTAACAAAATTTTATAAAAAGACCGAGTGTCCGGTTGTTGTCAACACTTCTTTTAACGTCAGAGGAGAGCCGATCGTAGAATCACCGAAGGATGCATATACTTGCTTTATGCGAACCGATATGGATATTCTTGTAATGGGAAAATTTCTCCTTATGAAGCAAGGTCAACCCCCATTGGCAGACGATGAAAATTGGAAAAAAGAGTATGCGTTGGATTGAAGATATACGAAAAGACATTGTATCGATTAAATCTTCGCCAAAAGAATTGAAAAAATTCGGTCTTTTGGTTGGAGGTGTGCTTATTATAATTTCTGGTTTCGCAATCTGGAAACAATGGTGGACACCGTATTTCACATATACTGTTGTTGTATGCGGAGTAACGCTGGTTTTTTTGGGGATTCTATTTCCTGCCAGTTTAAAAATTATCCATCACTATTGGATGGGATTTGCTATTATTCTTGGGAGTATTATTTCACGAATTATTCTGTCATTTTTATTTTATTTTATACTAACTCCTCTAGCAATAACTGCGAAATTATTTAATAAACGTTTTTTCTTTCTGTATAAAGAGAAAAAACGTTCGAGTTATTGGATAGACCGCGAGAGCACAAAACCAATCAACTACGAAAGAATGAGTTAATCTATGGCTAAGTTAAAAATTATCAAAGAATACTTTTCTTTTCTGAAAGAAAATAAAAAATGGTGGCTGCTTCCGTTCGTTGTCATATTAGTGCTGTTCGGATTACTTATTGTTTTGACAAAAGGAAGCGCGTTGGCGCCGTTTATCTATACGATATTTTAATTTACATAAATGAAGAATCTTTGCTTTGAAGAAGTAGTCTGAAATGTAGATTAATTTAAAACAAGCAAAAGTTATTGAACAACAATTCATTATATTGCATAATAATAAGGAATTATAGATTTGGAAACTAAACGTATCTATCTTTCTCCACCTCAACTCGACGGGCGTGAGCGCGAGCTTCTTCTTCAAGCTTATGACTCAAACTGGATAACAACACTAGGACCGCAAGTAGATGCATTTGAACAAGATATCTGCAAACGTAATGGAATTCCATATGCCGCTGCTCTGGCCAGCGGAACGTCGGCTCTTCACTTGGCACTTATTAATCTTAAAATTCAACAGGGTGACGAAATACTTTGTTCAACGTTCACATTTTCTGCATCGGCAAATCCTATTGCGTATTGCGGTGCTTCTCCGATATTCGTCGACAGCAATACAACAACCTGGAACCTTGATCCTGTCTTGATAGAAGAAGAACTCCGAGAATGTAGCAAGAGAGGTAAAATTCCACGTGCATTAATCGTTGCCGATCTTTACGGCCAGTTAGCAGATTATGATCCGATTCTCAAGGTCTGTGGAGAATATGGAGTGCCGGTCATAGAAGATGCTGCAGAAGCACTTGGCGCGACATATAAGGGAAAATCAGCCGGTTCTTTTGGTGTTATGGGTGTTTTCTCTTTCAACGGGAATAAAATTATAACGACAAGCGGAGGTGGAATGCTTGTTTCAACAAATAAGGGATATATAGACCACGCAAGGTTTTTGGCGACACAAGCGCGTGATAAGGCCCCGCACTATCAGCACTCCTATATCGGTTATAATTATCGTATGAGTAATATTCTTGCTGCTATCGGCAGAGGCCAATTGGAAAATCTTGATAAAAAAATTGCACGAAGGAAAGAAATCAATCTTTTTTATCGAAAAGCATTTGCAGATATCGACGGAATTAAATTTATGCCTATTGCATCATATGGTGAACCGAATTATTGGCTTACTTGTATTATTGTTGATCCTTTACAATTGAAGGCTTCGAGAGAGGATATTCGGTTGGCCCTTGAAAAAGAAAATATTGAATCACGCCCGCTCTGGAAACCAATGCATCTTCAGCCTGTATTTCAGTCTTGCCGCATTCGAGGAGGTGCTGTTTCAGATAAACTCTTTGCGGACGGACTCTGTCTCCCAAGCGGGTCTGGAATGACAACAGGCGATCTAAATCGAGTTGCTGACATCGTGAGAAAAATCTGTATTGGATAATAGTTGTTTGTAACGGACTATCTGTTGATAATTTCATAGAAAAGACCCGGAACTTTTTTTGGTTTTTATGTTAGAAAATTCGGTATTTAATGCATAGTTAATGGTATTTCTATAGTATGACCTGTATCACAGCATATTAATAATTCATTTCTTAACTTTTCACAACACATCGAATTAGGATTTACTTTCAAATTTTTTCAAAGGCTTATGAGACCTTTTTTTATTGATGTTTTTTTTGTATATTTAATTATATCGGTGCTTTTTCAAGCATTGGTATTCGGGAAGAACACCAAGATATCTGATTTTGTTTCTCATTGTTTTTCCCAAGGACGATCCTTCTGTTACAAGGTAAATTATACCGCGGCAGCAGTATCTGCTCTTTATGGCAGATAGGTCGAATGGGGCCTTAATTAAAAATGCTGTTTTTTCCACAAATAAAGAGTTCTGAGTAGTTGCTAATTCTTTATTAGTGATTTCTAATAAATATTAGAAAATTCTAATTAGCATTCTCATTTTTTGATATATATAATGATTCAAATCAAAGAAGCACATTCTTATTTAATTTTACTAAATCGACTATTTGAGGAATTTGGTGTTTTCTAATAAACAAAAGGGGTTCGTAATCCAATGAGTAAGCGTTTCTTTAGTATTATCCTGAAGGCACAAAATCGGCATCTTTTCATCCTGGATATTATTATTCTTTCCGCCATCCCTATGTTAGCTTTGATTTTAAGATTCGAGACTGTTTATGCTGTGAATATCCTTGCCAAGCCGTTGCTGATTTACACTCTTGTATCGTTAATTATCAAATTAAGCATATTTCAACTATGTAAATTTTATAATCGTTACTGGGTATATGCCAGCGTAGATGAAGCTGCAATATTATTTATTGCAACTATGGCATCCTGGTTTTCATGTGTAGTCATATTCTTTGGGATATTAAGACCGTTCGGATTCATTGGAACTGGTTTTCCATAGTCCATACCATTTATCGATGGTTTGCTGACGATTCTGATGATTGGGGGCATACGTGTTATGTTCAGACTTGTGTACGTCTTCAATGAGCGGATTGGCACAGAAGTTAAAAATAAAAATGTTCTCATTGTCGGAGCTGGAATTGCGGGCTCTATGATTGTCAAAGAGCTTAAGACAAATCCTCAATTGGGCATGAGGCCTATCGCATTCGTTGATGACGATCCGAATAAACAGAATGTTAATATACACGGTGTTAAAGTTATGGGTATGCTTGAGGATATCCCGAACATCGTAAAAGGAAATAAGATTAATGAAATCATTATTGCAATGCCAACGGCTTCTGGCAAAACGATCAACAGCGTCGTTCAGATGTGCCAGATGCTCAAGATTAAAAGCAAAACAATACCTGGAGTTTTTGAAATTATTTCCGGATCCGCAGTTGCGCAGTTACGAGAAGTTCAAATTAATGACTTGCTTAGACGCGGGACAATAGAAATCAATGAGAAGAATTTGTGGAAGCTCATTCAAGGGATGCGTGTGATGGTTACTGGAGCGGGCGGATCTATCGGAAGTGAACTCTGCCGCCAGATTATAAATTTTCACCCGAAAGAGTTACTCATGCTGGGCCATGGAGAGAATTCGATTTTCCAAATTGCAAACGAGATCAAAACCCGATATGGTGTTATCGGCGAAGCGATAACATTTAAAACGGTTATTGCAGATATCAGAGATCGTGATCGAATGATTCATGTCATAGAAGAGTCCCAGCCGCAAATTATCTTCCATGCGGCTGCTCATAAACATGTAGGATTGATGGAAAAGAATTGTCTTGATGCTGTAACCAATAATGTTTTAGGTACGCAGATTCTTGTCGAACTTGCAGCTCGTTATGGAGTAGAAAAGTTAGTCATGATTTCATCAGATAAGGCAGTCAATCCGACAAGTATTATGGGAGCAACAAAACGCATTGCCGAGTTTATCGTTCATAATGCTGCTGTAAACCATCATAAAGCATTTGTTGTGGTACGGTTTGGCAATGTTCTCGGCAGCAGAGGAAGCATAGTGCCTATCCTCGAGAAACAAATTCGTGCTGGTGGACCGGTGACAATAACACATCCTGAGGTTACAAGATTCTTTATGACAATTCCTGAAGCCGTGCAGCTTGTACTGCAAGCCGGGGCATTAGGAAAATGCGGAGAGACATTTGTCCTTGATATGGGACAACCAATAAGAATTGTTGATCTTGCACGTGATCTTATTCGACTCAGCGGATTGCATGAAGGAACAGATATCGATATTGTATTTACAGGTCTGCAAAAAGGCGAGAAAATGCACGAAGAACTTTTCTATGCGACAGAAAAGCATACGCGATCGAATCATGAAAAGATCTTTGTTTGCAACAATAGCGATAATTACCGAACTGCAACTAAGGATTATAGAGATTCGAAAAATACCATCAACGAAGAATCACCATCTTTAATTCGTGATATTAATTTGCTTGTTAACGTAGCAAGAGCCGGCAAGATAGATCTTGTTTACCAATATCTGAATAAAATCGTTCCTCAGTACAATGACGATGAATGCTTTCGAATGAATCTTAAGGATATCAAGGTTCAGGAGAGAATTCGTAACTCAACGGCAGAGGTGGCTGCCTAGTGGGCGATAATTAGAGTTATTCTGAGAAAAAAGACGTTCTTTTGTAAATCTTCAAGGCCTCACAAGCATAAATTGTGAGGTTTTTTTATGTACGGAAAAAATGAATTGATCAGTTCAATAAAAAGTAAAAAAGCAGAACTTCTATTTAATCCAGAAACAGTGAAATGCGGTAGGAAATGAACAAAACATTACCTTGTACGTAATTGTTCTTAAAGGTCGACGGTAAATTGTCTATTGTTTATTAAGTTTCTTTTGTAAAAAAGCAGTTATTTTTAAGACAGTATCGAAATTTTCTGCAATGAGTTCATCATCTCCAAATTGAAGCTGGAATTTTTCTTCTAAATAACATATAAGTTCAAGTACTCCTGTTGAATCAATAACTCCCATGCCTAACAGTGATTCATCGTCATTAAGAACGGTCGCAGGATTAAAAATGAAATTCTGTTGGATAAAATCTCTTACCGTTTTCTGAATTTCTTGCTGGTTCATTATTAGATTATCCTTTAATATGCTGGTAATGTGTTTTGAGTGTGATCAATAAATGTTTTGAATTCAATTTCTGCTTCAAGTTTTTGTTCGAATGTTTCGATAAACTGCTGAACAACAATCTGCGTAGACAAGATTCCGACAAATGCCATATTATCTGCGTTGCTAAATAAGCCAGGTTTATGCAGATAGTCGCGTTTTGAGATGCATTTTTCGTACAAGCCCCGGACTGCTTTCGGATTGAAAATTCTGCTTTCTTCAAGCATATGATCCGAAAATAGTTCTTGCACATATTGCGGTGTATCCTGACTGAGGAAACTTACAGCATCCGGCGCACGATACGGCTGTTTATTGCGATGAATGATTGCTTTTGGAATCAGTCCGGCCGATGCTTTTTTTAGGATGCGTTTCTCTTCAAGAAAAGCGAGTTTGTGTTCTGCCGGAAGTTCATTACAAAATTGCATAACTTCGGCATCGAGAAAAGGAAAACGACCTTCAACGGAATGAGCCATCAGCATGCGATCTCCCTGCGATGATATCAGGTATGTTGAAAGCAGCGTTTTTATTTCAAGATATTGTGCCTGTGCGAGAGGATCCCATTTGTTGAAAGCAGCCGGTAAATCATCCAATGCAGAAGGAGACGGATTGTTCTCAAGCATATTTAGGATATCCTTGGATAAAAATTTTTTTAATGAAGATGTGGTTTGCCATCTCGGATCATGTGAAAATCCCGGTGAGCCGGCTCGTTCAAGTCCTTTTCTCCAAAATTCATAGGCTATTCCTCTTGCTCGTTGTGGTGAGCGTGCGAGGTACGGGTATATCCGGTCAAATAATAATGGCCGGATTTTAGAATTCGGCTGATGAGACCAGAATTGACGAATCATCATTTCTCTAAAAATATCGTATCCTGCCAACATTTCGTCAGCTCCTTCGCCAGTTAAGACAGCTTTTATCCCGGCTTTATGCACGGACTTGGAAAGAAGAAATAAAGGCGCAGGGGCTGTTCTTAGAATCGGTCGTTCAGTATGCCAGATGACATCGGGAAAGACCAGCGCGATATCTTTTTTTGTTACAATGATTTCTTTGTGAGAGCTATTCAATGTTGCGGCCATCATTCTTTGGTATTCTGTCTCGTCAAACTCAGCATCATCGAAACGGATGGAAAACGTGTTAAATCGACCTTCTTTTACTTTTCGACCTAACCGTGCAATCACGGAACTGTCTAATCCGCCGGATAAGTAACTTCCTACCGGAACATCAGAACGTAACATTCGTAATTTTGTTGCCTGTTCTAATTTTTCCTGCAAAATATTTGCAGCTTCAGCAAATGTCGGAGAACCGTATTTATGTTCCCATCTATTAGATTCTTGAGAGTACGATGGTTGCCAGTACAGCATTTCTTTCATTTGATTGCCCGGTTTGTAAATCCGTACTGAACCCGGAGGTAACTCTTGAATCCCTTCGAATATGGTTACTGGAGCAATCGAAGCCCAGTATGTAAATGTCTGATCTAATCCATGCGGATTTATAGCCCGTGGAACCTCAGGATCGGCAAATATAGCTTTCATTTCACTGCCAAAGAGGACCCGGCCGTCTTTTTCATAAATATATAGCGGTCGCACTCCGATACGATCTCGAGAGAGAACCAATGATCGAGTTTGCGTGTTCCATAACGCGAGAGCCCATTGCCCGTTGAAACGGGAGAAGCAATTAATGTCCCACGATTCAAATGCATGAAGAACAACTTCTGTGTCTGAATGGGTTCGAAAGCAATGGCCCAGTTTTTCAAGCTCGGTTCTCAACTCAACGAAATTGAATATTTCTCCATTGAAGACAATCCAAAGATTACGATCCTCATTAGACATAGGTTGTTGGCCTGCCTGGATGTCGATAATAGACAGACGTGCATGTACTAGGCCGGAATGATAGTCTCTAAATAATCCAAACTCATCCGGTCCACGGTAACGAATAGCACCTATCATAGACTGTAACAATTTAACAGTTGGTGGGTCATGACGGTCGGTGAGATTAACAATTCCGGCTATCCCGCACATTGAAATTATATTTCCTTTGATTGACGAATCGTCGATTGAATGAAATTGCTAATCTCATCTACGTTTTCGATCAGAAGAGGCGGGAGATGAAGTGCTATTGTTGCACGGCGCTTTTTCTCTATATCCTTATATATTCTCTCCACTTGTTCTGAGGTGAGATTTGTAGCATGAGCCACTTCAGATGAGTTGATTTTATGGTTGAATCCGTAAAGACAAATATCCATCTGATTGTAGGGAAGAGAAAAATAGAACTCTTCTTGAGTCTGCGGGAGAGAGAATGTATCCGTACTCGGAGTACGTTTACATATTTCTTCAGGAATATCAAGTGACTCGGCAAGTTGAAAGACTTGAGTTTTATAAAGATGAGCTATTGGCTTGAAATCAGCATTTCCATCTCCTGATTTCACAAAGAAACCCTGGTCATATTCAAGGCGATTAGGTGTACCACACACCGCGTAATTTAATTGATCGGCAAAGGAGTATTCGATCATTTTCCGCGTTCGCTGTTTCATGTTCGTTGCGGCGATGAGTTGAAGATAAACGTTTAAAGGCATCCGGACCGATTTTTTATCTCCGGCAGGATTTTGAACAGTAAGAAATGAGAGATTTAAACGGTCATTTTCAAGAATAGATGGAAGCGTAACTTTATGTTTCCAGCCATCGCCATACTCGGGAAATACTCGATGTATCGCTTCAAGTTGAGTTTCATAACACCGAGCTCCTTTGAGAATGGGAGTAATATCTACTATTTGTATTTTGACTCCAAGTGCGTCTGCGAGTTTTTGACCAAGTCTTGTCGAATCAGGAGATGAATCGCGTTCAGGTAACGAGAGAGCTAGTATGTTCCCTTTTTCTATTGCTTTTGCACATAATGCGGCACAAACGGAACTATCAATACCGCCTGATACTGCAATAATGACACCCTTCTTTCGAAGGATAATTCTCACTTGATGACGAATCGTTTTTACTATTTTCTCAATTGTTTGCTTCGTTTCAAGATTCAGCCAATTATTTGGATCATCCATGGATCGCCCCGATGAAAAATTCTAAGGTTCTTTTGCTGCATTTGCTATGAAATGAATATTGAATAAACTTA
>Ga0315537_1002649_pt1 | contig 13548 bp, 14 predicted proteins | sample SalMarSW160270MG_FD_203091 | JGI IMG/M metagenome (GOLD analysis project Ga0315537, IMG submission 203091) | Salt marsh sediment microbial communities from the Plum Island Ecosystem LTER, Massachusetts, United States - Salt Marsh Sediment SW1602-70 ... | reverse complement strand
ATTCGCTATACGCTAAAATACCCCCGTTCTTGCTTTCGCACCTGTCGTAATCATAACATACTTGAATCAATAATCAATCATATGGCGGGGGTCATATTTTAATTTGCCCCAATACCCGGGACAAGCTACAATCTTGACGTGATTAAAAGAAGAAAAACAAAGACCGTCAAAGTCGGGGCGGTTAAAATAGGCTCCTCGGCCCCGGTTGTCATCCAGTCGATGACGAAAGTGCCGACGGTTGATATTGCCCGCTGCGTAAGGCAGGTTAATCAGCTTGTTCAGGCCGGCTGCCGACTGGTCAGAATCGCCGTGCCCAGACGTGCGGACACCGCTGCTTTTGCAAAAATTGTCCAAAAAGTAGATGTCCCTCTTATCGCTGACGTTCACTTCAGCCCCAGCCGGGCCATTGAAGCGATAGAAGCCGGGGCCGCCAAGATAAGACTGAACCCCGGCAATATAAAGAAGCGAAAAGATGTCCTGCGAATAATAGATGCAGCCAGGATGCACAGGATCGCCATCCGCGTCGGTGTTAACGAAGCGAGTATCAGAGACCTCAAGGGCCGGCCTGTACCAGCCGGAAAACGCACCGCTTTGATGCTTCAGGAAATGAAAAAATACGTCCGGCTTTTTGAGAATCGCAATTTCACCCAATTAGTTCTAAGCGCTAAAAGCAGCGACACTTTACGAACCATCGAAGTCAACCGCCGCATTGCCGAAGCCTTCGACTATCCAATCCACCTCGGCCTGACTCATGCCGGCCTGCCCGAAGACGCCCGGATACCCTCAGCCGTTACTTTGGGCACTCTCCTTGCCGAAGGTATCGGTGACACCGTCAGAGTAAGCGTCGCCGGCAATCCTCTTGAAGAAACTAAAATTGCAAAACAGATTCTAATCACACTCGGCCTTTACCCCCGTTCGGGCCCGAAGTTGATAGTCTGCCCGACTTGCGCCCGCGCCGAAATTCATGTCGTCAAGTTGGCCCGCAGGGTTGAAAAAGCCGTACGCGATATCGATAAACCGTTGCGTGTCGCTGTGATGGGCTGCATCGTCAACGGCCCGGGCGAAGCCGCTGACGCCGATGTCGCCCTCTGCGCGGCAAAGAATAAGGCCTACATCTACCGCAACGGCCGAAGGGTCGCAATAGTCTCCGAAGCCAAAGCCATCCCTGCACTTTTAAAAGAGCTGCAAAAATTATAATACTATGTGCCCGCTAAAGAAATTAGCAGATGAATCTACAGAACCACTGAAAACAACGATTGTACGATTCTGCATCATTGTCATCTTCAGCATTGCCTTTGGATATATTGAAGCCGCCGTGGTTGTCTATCTGCGAGAAATCTTCTATCCTGACGGATTCACCTTCCCGCTAACCATATTCGGTATAGACCCGCTGTGGAGGCGATTCCTTTTAACTGAAACCGGCAGGGAAGCTGCTACAATGGTTTTAATCTTCACCGGCGCCTGGCTGTTCGGCCGAAACCACCGGCAGCGCTTTGCTTATCTCTTGACCATCTTCGCAATCTGGGACATTTTCTACTACGTCTGGCTCAAAGTCCTTCTTAACTGGCCCGCCTCAATTATGGACTGGGACATACTGTTCCTAATACCGGTCCCCTGGGCCTCAGCAGTCCTTTACCCCGTCCTTATCTCGATTACACTGCTCATATTTGCAGCGGTTATACTCTACAGAGACGCTCGCGGCAGAGACATAAAAGTAACACGGACCGATTGGCTTGCATTCTTTGTTGCTGGGATTATTGTGGTGGTCTCTTTTTGTACGCCCGGCCCGTATGTCACCGAACCGGACTACAAGTCATACTTCTATTGGCCGCTGTTTGCCGCCGGTCTCTTATTGGCTGCCGGGATGTTCCTGAGATGCCTCTTTAAGTCTAAATAGAGACCTTGAAAGTACAAAGGAAATTAAAAGTATTAAAGTGAGCTAAAGTGCCTAAAGTGAAAGCAAAGCTGTCATTCTGAGCGAAAAAAGCCTTTAGCCCTGAGCGAAGCCGAAGGGGAAGAATCTCATCAAGTGAAAGCAAAGCTGTCATTCTGAGCGAAGCGAAGAATCTCTTATTCGTTGGCCAGATCCTTCGGCTTAGCCTCAGAGCTTGTCCTGAGCTTGCCGAAGGGATGACACTTATGTGTCACTTTAGGCACTCCAAACTTTAGCTCACTTTAGGCACTTTTAGTTTTTTTTGTCCCCGGATGTATGTGTTCCAGCCGGCTTTTTCTGTAGTCTGCGCCGAGCGTTTCCGTTCGTCTCCTGCACGAATCCCTCGAACTTGCCGAAAATCATCTTACCAGCCGAGGTTTGAAGCGAGCTGGTTATGCTAATAAGCAATTGGCGCCCAATCTTGTTGCGGGCACCTTCAACAACAACCATCGTCCCGTCGTCCAGATAACCGATGCCCTGATCGATCTCCTCGCCGGGCTTTATTATCTTAACCTCCATCGTCTCGCCGGGCAGAGCAACCACTTTCAGCGAATTAGCCAGGTCGTTTATATTCACCACGTCAACTTCACGCACTTGTGCAACCTTGCTGAGGTTATAGTCGGTTGTTGATAATCGCCCGTTACAGGCCTTGGTAAACATAACCAGTTTCTGGTCAACTCCCTTGACCTCCTCGACCTCAGTGAACATAGTGTCATCAATCTCCACTTCAATAACGGAATTCGACTGCATCTTGTTGAGTATATCGAGTCCCCGTCTGCCGCGGTTACGCTTGAGCTTGTCGGACGAATCCGCTATAAGCTGCAGCTCATTGAGAACAAAACGTGGAACAACTACCGGAGCGTCGAACAGCTTGCTTTGACACAAATCCGCAATCCGTCCGTCAATAATTGCCGACGTATCCAAAACCAAAGGCCGCATGCCCTTGGTCTGCTTGGCAAATTCCACGTAAGGAATCACAAAACGCACATCATCCTTGGTCCGCATCACAATGCTAATCGTAAGATAACATATACATATTCCAATCATCCACTTGATTGCCGCAATTGCCTCTGCATTTAGTAGTCCGGCTTCGCCGCTCTTGAACGAATCATTTATCATATCTACAACAGGTGCCAGCACCCCACTGATAAGCAGACCAACCAACAGACCAAAAAAAACACCCGCTAAAGCAGTAAGTTTTTTCTTGGGCGTAAAAATATCCAGTAGAAAAACAAATATCGCCATCCCCAGACCGCTCCAGACTACGGCCCAGAAATTGGCATCTTTATCCGAGCCGGAAATCGCTTTGGAGCTTACATTAACAAACAAAACCGCCAAAATAACGATAATAAATATGCCTCTAAAAATCAACAGTAACATAGTTATAAACCTCCCAAATTATGACAACATTGCGATACTTATAAATCCGGGCTATTATATCCTGTTTGCAAACCATTGTCAATAATTACTTTATGTTCAAAAAAATAATTTCTTTTGGCCTCCTGACCGAATCGATGAAAGTCCCGACCCGCCTGGGAAACAATCGTAGCCCTGGGCCCAATCACCTATCGGCTATACATCTCAAGATACTTTCCCCCATTTCAGAAGAAAACCGGAATTACCCCCACAAAAAATGAATTTGCTCTGTTGAAAACCTTTGCAAAATGTCATTGCGAGCACCTCACCTGATTCTCAGGATGCATGTAAAATAAACTAAGATATTGGCTGAATTACGCTAACATCATTCTATTACAATACTTACAGATAACATTGTGCCGAATGCGATTTCTTAGTTCATTAGGAGGCCCCTCTTCGGCTGCGCTCAGGGTAAACTCCGCGACGTGGCAATCTCTTGCGCAAAGGGCAGAAAAAGCCCCCTACCGTCTCGTGGCGGAATCAATTGTCCCCCGGCAAAGTCCTTTAGTTGCTTATTCTTCCGAATCGGGACCAGTCTTTAGCAGGCCAGTAGAGATAATCGGCTCTGCCTTTCACCGTCGCCAATGGAACCGGGCCGAAATGCCTGCTGTCGTAAGAATTCATACGATTATCACCCAGAACAAAACAGTGATGCTCCGGGACTGTTATTTTTGCAAAATCAAATGATGTGTAGTCATCAGGGGGCCCGGCTAAGAAGATTTTGTATTTAGCATTACCATTGATCTCTTCAAAAACATCCCCTTCCAACGGCTCACCCTTGACTTCTATTCTTATGTTGTCCGGCGTTGACTGGTCAAGTTTCCGCCGTTGAAGTTTTTCATCATTTACATAAAGTTGGTCATCTTTGATTTCCACCGTATCCCCGGCAACGGCTACGACTCTCTTAATAAAGTTTATTCGCCTGTTTTCGGGATTAATAAAAACTATAAGGTCGCCTCTTTTGGGATCACTTTTTTTGTAGGCAAGCTTGTTTGCAAGAAATCTGTCATTCGGATCTATCGTTGGATAATTGGAAGCAGACGGGACCCTGAATGCCTCAAGAAGATTCATTCTGATATTAAAAGCGATTTGAGTCGAACCGCCCGTGCCCATCATCACTAAAATTACATAGACATACCATCGATTGTAATCTTTGGGTGCGTAACTGTCGGCTGTACGCTTCGTTGTGTACCCAGAGTCAATAATTGCGAACAGCCATACCACCGAAGATGCAACTAATGCTGTGATTATTACTACAATCCGAACAGAAGAATGGCCTACTGACAATATGCCGGAAATTACGGGAATGAGTATACATGAAAGAAACGTCAGAACAAGCCCCTTTACGAATCTTCCACAGTATATATGTCCCAGCCCGGCCATAATCACCGAGAGCGTCACAGCCACCCAGGGCCACCTTCTATTTTTAGTCTGTACTATTGCTTCTGCCATTTTATTTCTCCTTTCGTTCAGCACGTATGAGTTCTGCAAAATTGAGGTTAGGCATACTTTGAAAAGAAAAAAATCGTTTTTTGTTTTTTCTTTTCAAACAGTAAGTCATTGTGTAATAATCAGTTAGGTGATTATTTAAGAAAATCAAAAAAACAGATTTCCTTAAATAATATATGCCTAACCTCAATTTTGCAGAAGCCTTTCAGCACGCCAAAAAGGCATAAACCACAAACATAATTCGAACGAAACCGGTCACAGCACCTGCTGTAACCACTGCTGCTTTTACAAACCGGTGCGCCGATATTAGCTCAATCAGTCGAAGCCCATTGAACAACGGTTTTCTTTTCTCGCTCTCATACCGATATATCTGATTCATCAGCTCATCTGAGAAGTTTTCCCGGATGTCGATTTGACTTTTCCGCTCTTTCCAGGCGTTGTAAATTTCTTCACTTTTCATACCGTATCTCTTTCAGGGCCTTTGCCAGTTCCTTTTTTGCTCTGTTGATTCTTGACTTGACTGTTCCTATTCTTATTCCCTCAATCTGTGCAATATCTTCGTATGATAATTCCTCGAATTCAGCTAAGACAAATGCTCTTTTCTGCGCCGAAGGCAAGGCCTCCAGCCCGGCGTCTAACTTGTCAAAGAAATCCCTTTCGGCAAGCTCGTCGGATGGGTTATGTCTGTCGCTGTTTTGGGGCAATTCACTCATCGAAAGCGGTCTTTTCTTTCTTAAAGCATTTATGCTTTTATTTCTGGCGATGGTAAACAGCCAGGTCGAAAAATTACTTCGTGCCGGGTCGAAAGATGCCAGCTTCCTATAGGCTGCAAAGAACACATCCTGGGCGATGTCCTCGTATGATTCTCTGTTATTGATTATATTTCTTATCATCCTGGCAATCGGCCTTTCGTACCTTTCTACTATGAGTCTGAAGGATTCGATATCACCTTCCACTATCTGACGTATAACCTGTGTTTCCTGTGTCATTACGCGTAATCTGATTTAACACGAAGAACTTCTACTTTTTTATACAACTAAAAGCTGCTATAGTTCCACACAATTTTAACTCCGATTTAGAGCTTTGAACGCTCGGAAAGGACCAATTTTCGCTAAATCTTCTCCTAACCTTAGAATAATCTTGACAAACAGCAACACAGGCAGTAACATTCCTAATGTACCGAACGACGAAAAGCTGCGTTGTGTTGACGCCGGATATCAGATTTTTAGTTGTTCTAAATCGGAGGAGACAATATGTCCAAAGAAACTCAAACAAAAAAAGAAATGAATAACCAGACCGTTGCCCGGAATACCAGCCGTTTGAGTTCGCCACTTGTAGGCCCCATTGGCTTTTTACTCACGGCTGTGTATTTGATACTGTTATCAATTTTCCTTGTGGTCGCCATGGTTCAGTGCTGGGCGCTTTCGATTTCGGACGAGGGAAACCTGCTTCTTGTCGTGGTACTTGCCGGCGCGCTCGGCGGACAGGTACGCTCTCTCCGCTCGTTTGCCTGGTATGTCGGTAATAAAGAATTGAAGAGGAGCTGGTTGACACAATACATCCTCACTCCATTCGTCGGAGCAATCCTCGCGACTATCTCCTACTTCATTATCCGTGGCTGCTTCTGCCCGGCGAACTCAACCGTGCAACAGATAAATATATATGGTTTTGCAGGCTTAGCCAGTCTCGTGGGAATTGCCTCCGAGCCTATAGCGCTCAAGCTCAAACAGGTGGCTAATACCTTATTCACAAAGCCAATACAGGGAAAGGATTCCAATCCTCAGGAATAACCTGACCCGCATCGGCCCCGGCCATAAATTGCGGTTGGTTTCCTGAAAAACCGCCTCTTACCGTTAATGGGTAGCAGTCTGTCAAGATTGAGTCTGTAAGTTCCATGGTTGGGTGGCAGCCTCAAGCTTAATAAAACCCAGAGTGGCACCCTCAAACTTGTTTGGGGGTGGTCTTGCCTATGAATTTTTAGTTTCATTTGTTTTGCAGGAACATGTTCGACGGGTGGCAGCCTCATCCCGATGTCGTTTATCGGGATGGGGATGGTGAATATGCACCTGCTCGCCTTTGCTCAAGAAACGTTTTCGTACCTCCGATACCAGCAATAGCCAGCGATACCGAGCTTTTTTGTCGTTGCGGCTTCTAATCACAGGCAATTGTCAAGTGTATGGCCCAAACCTGTCCGCTGTTTAGTCTGAAAAATACGTAGTCACCACGATTGACCGTTTCCCCGAGCCAGTTTAAGTATAGGTGTCGGAAAAAGATGAATTCTTTCAAAAAGACCATAAACATTTTCTAACTGGCAATCGCCGTACTATATAAAAAAAACATCCAGGTATCTGCAGCATAGATTTCCCGTAGCGGCTGCACCCTGACTTTTGGAGCCAAGAGCGAAGGTTCTAAGACGTTCACGCCGTCTTGCAGAATCCCGACGGGGACGGAGTCTAAGTACATGACTATGATCTATACCAATGCCCTTCGCGGGGGCGGCAAAAGCGTGCGTAGTCCTCCGAACGGCCTCATGAGCAGCACTGTAAAGGCCTCTTATACGGATCTGCATAAGACCCCGGGATAATTCGCAGAGATTTCTGTATCTTTTTGACAGACAGTGGTTAACGGCTGAATCACGATTTACTTGCTGGGTTCTTATATGGAACCATATAAACATAGTTAGCTCAATGACTCTTAGGGTTGTCCCACGGCGATTCGCGTTGGCCGAGGTTGCCCTGTCCAAATTTGAAAGGACGAATGATGGCGAAGTACTTTCCAGTGATTTTCGGCGGGATCGTTGCCTATATCTTGTTGCTTGTTTATGCCGTGACAGTGGTTTCCATGACTAAAGGGGTTATTCAGCATGGGATGGCGGAGGCGCCCAAGGACAAGGATGGAAATACGCTTCCCAAAGAAAAGAAGGAGTTCACACCCGGTGTTGTCAACATTGTTACAATCATCGGTGGGCTTGTTTCAGCCCTGGTAGTCTCCAAGCTGGCGATCACAAAGCCCGGAGAGAACCCCGCTCTGACGCAATTAAGTGAAGATGCTAGCGAAGTGGCGAAGAAACTCTCGACCTGGTTGACAGCTGCGTATCTGGTTGGGTGGTTGGCGACAGGGCTTACCGCTCTGATCGTTGGCGTGATGGTATTCCCCGATTCGAATGCAACATTGGGTGAAATCGGCACAACTTGGCTCGGCTTGGCTGTGGCGAGTGGATATTCCTATTTCGGGATTACCCCGAAATGAGCTAACAAATCGGTGAACCGGAGTTGGCTCGCTTTTGGGTTTTTCAACCTTGTTTCCTTCGATTACGGTTTTCGGTCTTTACGACGTTTACTTCGTTGGTCTGCCAACCCGGTTAACTCAAACTTTAGATGACCGAAGGTTGCTGTTTTTTAACTAACAAACTAAGTAAGGAGAGAAACCATGATACTTAAGAGTAATAAATTTCTTTGGTCGAATGTTTTATTAGCGATTGGCGCATTTCTCTTATTCAGCCTCAATGGTTGTAACAGGGTTGCAACGATTCGTTTATCGATTAATTCATTTAATTCATTTGTGCAATTGGGAACTATTTCGATAAAGCATAAAAAGCCTCAGGTTATAACAGTCGTGATAGTTCGCCACGCAGAAAGGGCAAATGACGCATTAACAGAGGATGGAGAAAAAAGAGCAGAAACGTTAGCCCGTTTACTCAGTAACACAGAAGTATCTGCTATTTTTTCAACCAATACCACACGAACTATAGAAACAGTTAATAATACTGCAGAGCGACTCGGTATCACAATTCAATTTTACAATTCAATCCAAGAAGTTGCCGATTTGATTAAATCAGAATACGCTGGAAAGGTTGTGTTAGTTGTTGGTCATTCCGACACAGTTCCTCAAACAGTAACAGCTTTAGGGGTAAGCTCAGCTCCACAAATTGCGAATGAATTTAACAATCTTTTTATTGTTACAATTCGCCCTGACGGTATTGCATCGTTGACCCATTTGAAATATGACATTCATCTCGATTTGTAATTGGAAAAAATTTTCGATGTTGTTTTGGGACACCTTTTAACAAAAATAACTAAAAAAGTCTTCAGGTTGTGAAATAAGAGCATCTGACAATGCATTGAGCGGACAATGGACGCATGCTTTTTGGGATGGCTTAGTGCCCTCTCAAAAGTCTCTTGGAAACAGTAAGTTAAGTACCCTTAAATCCTTTGCCGCTCATGCTTTTCTTTAGAAGTTTCGTAATTGAACCCTCAAGAGATGAGAACGGTCTTTTGAGGGTTTCTTTCTTTGAAAATTTTTGTGTGGTATGAACGTTCTATCAAAGTATCACCCCCATTCTTTTTGGCTTTTTTGCGCACTGAGATCTTTTGACCTCTTGATAGACAAGCAGGAACTCATTAGAAATAAAGTATTGGAAGCAAATAGTTTATGTGGTAGTGACACAATGGACGTCAGTGTAAGGCGTCAGTTCAAAGGCAAAATCTTCGGATTTCGCATCAATTCTGGAACCTTTGTTGGAATATATCATAGTTTTCATCGCGCTAAGCGACAACCTTGAACAGCCTTACCTTCCCCTTCACCGGCACTTTAGCTCACTTTAGGCATTTTAGCTCACTTTAGCTCACTCCTCACTAACGAGAATCCAGCATACAGCGTCGAGAGTCGAGCATTTTTCAATCAAAAACGCCGATACCTCAGAGCAAAAATCAAATTTTTCAAAAATTTTTTAACTGCCTTGCCGGCATCGAGTTACGAGGATCCCGAATCGAGAATCGAGGACTTTTTTCGCATCAAATACGCAGGTAGCTCTAATTATAGAGGGAGTGTTTTTTTACTCCCTGAGTTTACCCCCAGTGTTTGCTTACTTGCTTTTCTGCCGGGGGCTACTTTTTTCGCCTCTGACAAAAAGCAGCTAATTATTTACGTGCCTATAAGGCCCAGCCAGCCCAGAAGGCCCAGACAATTAACTAATGAACCATGAACTATGAACCTTTTACAAGCATCGAGAATCCAACTTTAGCTCACTTTAGGCACTTTAGTTCACTTTAGCTCACTCCTCACTAACAAGCATCCGGCTTTGTAACATGAAAAAGCCCGTAGTCATTTGACTATGTTTCTTTTCCCAACCTTTCACCGGCCGGAGCATGAAAAAGCTCGTAGTCATTTGACTATCACTGCGCCCTCAGGTGGTACTTTTGAGCTTGAGACAGGAGCCTTTCCTGCTTGCCATCCGGAGCTTTAGTGAAGGTGGGAGCCTGCCGAAGGGATAGATTTCAAGCATCGAGACTCGAGCATCAACCATCCAACTTTAGCTCACTTTAGGCACTATAGGCACTTTAGGCACGTTAGCTCACTCCTCACTATCCAGCATCCATCTTTGTAGCATGAAAAAGCTCGTAGTCATTTGACTATGGATCGTTTCCCAACCTGTCACCGGCCGGAGCATGAAAAAGCTCGTAGTCATTTGACTATCTTGGGCAAGTCGAGTGTACCTTCGCCAAATACTACATCAGCCAATAGAAATCCGTCCTCGTATTCGCAGACTGCCATGTCCTTCAGATGGACCGAGTGCGCCCACGGGGCATAGGCTTTCACTGTATCCATGGGGTTTTCCAGAAGGGAGAAACTGTTGCCGTTATCAATGCAAACACCCACGTACTCGTTGCTTATGCGCTTGAGCATCTCCAACATGTGAGGGATGAGCCAATCTTTGTGGTTCTCAATCGCCAGGGGAATTCGGTGTTTTTCGACGATGGGCGCAACCGATTCAATCGTTTTCCACGAGCGAACGGCGAACTCGTCAAACTGTTCACGTTTGTCGAATTGCTCGTAACGTCGACCGCCACAGAAACCGCGGATTGCTCTGGCACCGGCTGCTTTAACGCTGCGGACGCCGGCCTCAAAGCGCTCCAGGTCCACCTTGCCACCCAGCCATACCGAATCTTCTATGAACAAATCATTGTCTTCTACGTAGGCTCGCAGCTCTTTTGCATACGCTTTGTCTCGCCTTCCAATGACGCACTGGAGGCCGCCGGCTCCAACTGAATGGCAGTACTTGAGGAAGGTTAGAGGATCATGTGTTACCTTGGGTGTGTATCCGGCTTGTTCTGCGCGACTGCGAATATTATAGGAGAAGTCATCAATGCCCAGGCTTGTATTCTCAGATATTACAGATTCGATTGCCCATGCCGGAGCTCTCAGTGTCGATGCGGCTATGCAACCTCCGATCGAAAAAAGCATTTCCCTTCTATTCATCATTATTTTCCTTAATTTTAATATGATTAGCGGGATGACATCACTTGTTTACCCTCTCGCTTAATTCTGATCGCCTCATTTGAGGGTGTCCTCCCTCTATTTAGCCTCCCATATGTATTCAGCGCCGGAACTTAACATTAAGGCCCAGCCGACAAGTATGTACACTGCTATTTTAATTGGCTCGCTTAGAAACGCAAGGCCGTGAGGAAAATCCTATCGCTACAGATCGGTCTCGACTGCTAAATTATCGAATAAGATTCTTCTTAACAAATCTCTCTTTCACCACATGTATAGAGACTCGAAAAGTTTTTTTCTCTATCTTTTTTTATTAAACTTGCAGCACTGTCCCATTATAAGTCAAATAATAACAATTGGTTATGAAACTGACTATTTCTGTTTTGCAAAACATGTTTCATAAGTACTTGTGTAATATGGACTTTCTCGAAAAGTACAATGCTGAGAATTTGCAAGATTTCGCTCAAACTCAGTTCGATTTTGAGTTCTTTCCTGACGATTGCGACCAGAATGTAAACGCTGATGGCAATCCAGATTTGAGTCTTCATCGCGTTCCCGCTGGTGCCAAAAAATGTTTTGATTCGAAGATATTGTTTGATCCACTTGAAAAAGATTTCTATCCGCCAGCGGCATTTGTAGAGTTGAGCAATTGTCAAGGCTGGCAGAGTAAAATTGTTCGTTAGGAATATAAACTTTTTGTCCGTTTCGACGTCGAAATAACCGATTCGTCGCAGAATAGCAGGATAATCCTGTGAAGCATAAAAGCCGTTGAGTCTTATCATTTGATCGCATCGAAGGCCAGTTGTCTTGTCGACCTTGCGATAGTAGAGACGTCGGTAATGTCCAATCTCGATTTTCGTTCGCATTCGCCAACGTGTTGCGTGACACGTTTCCGCGAATACCGCAATGGTAAAGCTTGGATTGCATTGCCCGCAGGCATGTCTCGATGTCCCGAAGACTCTGCCGATATGTTATCTGAGCAAAAGCCATGCACAGATACTGATCGAAACATGAAAAGGTCTTTGTTCGATAGTTGCCTCGGTATCGTCGGACGCACTTGTCTAATTGATGTCTCGGTAGAAAGTCTATCAGCTGCGAGAAAACAATTCGTCCCGTATACATTGGCCAACCCTTTCCTGTTTGCGGCAAAGGTTTTTTGGCCAAAGTCTATATCCGAGCTCAAATCGACAACAACCATTATTTATCGTAACTTATTGAATTTATTTACCTTACAACACTTGGGTTATAAGTTAATGGGACAGTAGTGATATTTATTATTCCGAATACATTCATTTGTCAAAAATACTATGTAAAGCATTATTCTCATTTAGTGGCTGCAACACGGCGGACAGGGGATTCGACAGTATTTTTTTACTTATGCTTTCGGCTCTGCATGGCTAGAAGCTGAGCGATTTTTGGCAGGCGGATCAGCGTACGCGGAAGCAGGCGCAATGCGCCGTTGCGGACACCCTTTCGCAACAATCGTAGCAATTGAGGTGCGGAATAGAAGGCCTTTAACATGCGGCGGCGGAGCTGTCTGATCTGCTTGCCGGAGCACTGGTCGGAATAGACCTTTCCAGCGGACGAAACGTGGTAGCCGGGACTGTTTGCGACAAGCTCTTCGAGGCCGGAATGCACGCCGACGCGCAGTGTGGACAGGCCAATTGTATCGAGACCCAGCTGGTGAGCGAAAGTTGGGATGCGAAGCATCTCTTCCATGCTCTCGCCGATATTACCGACGATGAAATAGCCGTGAATGAACATGGAGCTTTTACGGAGAACTTTGAAATATTCGCGAAGGCCTGCCGTATCGAATCCTTTTCTCATGGAACGAAGCGTCTTGTCACAGGCGGACTCGATCCCGAGCATAAGCATCAGGAATCCTGCCTTTTCCATTTTGCGAAGCACGTCAGGACGGCGGGCGATCTCGACACGCGCGTTGACAATCATCTTCTTACGGATGCCCCGATCAATGATAAGGTCGCAGATTCTCTCGACGCGATCGATTTTCAGAGTGAACAGGTCGTCGGTAAAGCCTACGATAGGGGCATCGATTTGGGCGAGTTCGTCGACGACGGATTCGGGCGAGCGTGCGGACCAGGCCCGTTTGCCGCCCCAGGGATTGCGACTGAAAGAGCAGAACACGCAGTTGAACGGGCAGCCGCGTGAGGACGATAGTGTGTCGATCGTCATGCCGGTGCGCAGGCCTTGGAAGTCGATTTCATACTTGTACCGGCGGCGGCTTCGGTTGGGGCGGATAGTGTCACTGACCGAGCCCATGGTGCGGTTGGGATTGTGGTACACGTCGCCGTTCCTGCGGAAACTGAGACCGGCAATTTCTTCGAGCGGCAGGCCGCAGCATAAATCTTCGGTTGCTTCTTCGCCGTCGGCGCGGATCAGGACGTTTATGTTGGGGCACTGGGACAGCCAGTATTCGGGATCCTCGGTGGCATGACGTCCGCCGACTACAACGAGAG
>Ga0315537_1002647_pt1 | contig 13549 bp, 6 predicted proteins | sample SalMarSW160270MG_FD_203091 | JGI IMG/M metagenome (GOLD analysis project Ga0315537, IMG submission 203091) | Salt marsh sediment microbial communities from the Plum Island Ecosystem LTER, Massachusetts, United States - Salt Marsh Sediment SW1602-70 ... | reverse complement strand
TGATTTATCGTATGAGATCATATCATTATTTAACTTCACATAATAAAGGTTCGGATTTCCCCAATATAGATAGGCTTGTCCATCATCATTGATAAATACTGTAGGGTCAATATCTCCCCACTCATCGGCGATCAACGGATGTCCGAGAGCATCGGTAAATGGGCCGGTCGGGCTGTCTGACACGCCGACACCGATTGCGGCTCTACCGAGCACAGTACTGGTTATCGGGACATAGTAATAAAATCTGCCATTTCGATAAATACATTGACCTGCCCAGGCATCACCTTTTGCCCAACTGAAAGTTTTATAAGACATCATGATTCCATGATCTATCCAGTTTACCATGTCGGTTGAGGAATAACACCGCCAATCATTCATCGTATAATATGTTGAGCCATCTTCATCATGGTCGGCATAAAGATATACCGTATCATTATACACCATCGGGGCAGGATCGGCAGTGTAAATGGTCTGGATAATTGGATTTTGAGCAAAGGCGTTTCTCATTATCAGAAATGCAACAAATGCACATATAAAAGAAATTTTATGAATTCTCATTTTCCAATCCTTTTAAGACAATTACTTACTTCAAAAAAAGCAGCTTCCTTGTTTGCCCAAAACCTGTATTCGTTGCTAACTGGTAAAAGTAAACCCCGCTTGATAGATTCGACGCATTCCATTGGCGAAATTAACTCGTCATCTGATTTCCTTCGCAGCGACAATCCTTCAATCTGGTTCAATCTTCCACGCGTTGTTTTGATTCACAAAATCGTCGGGTTGCGCTCCATTGTCGTTATAGGTCTGTGAATGAGCTCCGGACCATTTTTCATTTCAAGGGTTTTGCAATACCACTTGAAGCACATGCCCGGAACGGTTCCAGGATATCCCATGCTAATCTGATATTCTCTCTCAAACTTCAACTTACTGAAGACGCTTTAGTCTCCCAGCCAGGCGGAAAGGTTTTCCGAGGGGATCAGGCTCCTGGCGATGTTAGGCCCCTGCCATGCGACGGATAAATTGTCGCCGCCACCACCTTCCTTGTGAACTGCTTCAATATAATAGGATTTCCCTGCTTCCAGTTGTAAACCAGCGGAATGCTGGAACGTAAATTTGGTGTATTCCTGATAGTTGGTCCATTCATCAACCTTGGCGATCAACGTCTTTTGGTCCGGATTCTCATTCATACTGAGAAAGAGCTGGGACGCATCATCGCTTGCGATCCAGAAGGAATAGGTGCCGCTGGTGTCCGGACGAACGAATCCCCTCAGACGCGACCCATAATTATCAGCGGTGTTTAGCGGTCCATTCATTTGATTGATGTATTCCCTGCCGCTCGGGAAATCCGGAAATCTCGGATCGGCAGTTAAACTGCTTATCGATGTTCCGGTCATGTCGCTCCACCATTCCCGAAGAATGAACCCATCGTAAGATTTGACGGCTTGGATCAGAACGGTATCCGCGAATTCGTTGGCCGTGTCTCTGACGATCAAAAGCGTATTGCCTTCGGCCCCTGCAAGGAGGATGACCTCAGGGAACCCGGCTGCGACCGGCTCGACAGTCATGATTCCCGGATTTGCAGAAGACCACTCGTACACCGGAGCGGCGCTTCCGCCTTGGGATAAAGCTTTTACTGTTCGGGGCACATTTACACCGATAATCAGGGTGTCAATTCCCTCCGGTTCGGCCGATGTCCAATTAACGGTTATTCCCGTTTCCAAATCCTCAAATTGGCTCGCATCAAACGAGTTTTTCATCGTGGAGCCTGGTCCATTATAAGCATTGGCAGAAATGGACATTTCAACTTCCTGCGCATCCGTTCCTCTCAACGAAGACTGATAGGAGACCCAATAATAACTATCCGCAAATTTGGCGATTGATGCCTGTATTTGAGTGAAGGCTTCGGTAAGTTGGCTTACATTAGAGACTATCAGACATCCGCGGTTTCCGGCCCGGTTCAGGAAATCCTGATCCAGATCACCGCCGAGACCGATGGTGTAGACATTGGTTAATTGGGAGGTATAGATAACCTCTTCTTTGCTCTTTTCATTTTCGGTGTCATCCCCGGCAGTAAAGACCACCAAAACCCCTTGTTGAACGACGCCCAGGTTATAAACTTCATAGTATAGATTAAAACCCCGCGAGATGGCGCCGTACAAGTTTCTCTCTGACGAACCAGCTACGATCCCCTCAATTGCGCTAATCAACTGGTCGAGGTCACTCGTAAAATCTTGGACCATATTCAATGTACTCGAAAAAGTATAAACCGCGATGGATTGCATCGGGTCAATATCGCTTACAAATGCTAAAGCGGCTTCTTTTAAGTCATCCAGGCTGACTCCCGCGCTGACATCCAATAGCAAGACCGTGTTCAAGCGGTAGCCGAATATATTTCGTTTGCGGACTAACAAGGCCGCTTTTTTCGGATCTATGGAAACCCCGTTTTCCTTGATTGAAAAGCGGTCAACAGTTAAAAAATCCGCTGCCGCGCCGGAAGTGTCAACCACATTGCAGAACAGGTGCACTTCATGTGGGGTGGAGGTCGCCACACCATGCGGCAGGATGATGTACACGCCCACATCAGGGGTCGGATTCTGGTCATTAGGCCCTACAGAACTCCCCTTATTGCACCGAATGGAGCAAAGGATCGCTATGACCAGCATAAAAAGAATTGCATTTCTCATCTCTTACCTCCAATCTGACATCAAACGCATAATGTCCTTTTCTAAAACGTCGCGCCGACGGTGAACATGGAATAATTGCCCAAGAGACCCATCGTCTTATAGGCATAATCCAACTTTAATTCTTTGTTGTTCATCAAGGCCCAATGGATGCCGCCACCGTAGGTCAATCCGTATTCCGATCTGTCCATAAAAAGACCATGATAGCCCACCCTTAAGAAGAATTTAGTCATGCCCGGCAGAGTCAACTGATATTCTCCGCCTAAGTTGGTCGATTCGCTGTTATTGTTAGGATGAAGCGCGTCAGCGGCCAGGATCAATTGACTGTGCCTGTTTTTCAAGGCGATGAGGGAGATTCCAACCCTAAAAATCAATGGCAATTCCCATGACTGGAGACGGTATTGGCCCTCGACATCTTTGAAGTTGCCGCTTTCATCAGGAGAAATATCAATGGGTTGCAGCAAATCCATCCCATCATATTTCATCCGGGTTCCGTAGTTTGAGATACTCATGCCGATTGAAAGGCCATTTTTCCTATTTCCGTCAGGAGAAAAGAAAGCCGTGTTGACCATGACTCCCAGATCCAGCGCCGCTGCGCTTGCGCTCATGTGCCAGATTCCGGATCGGATGTATTTTATCGAACTTCCGAATCCAAACCACTCGGCCAATTTCCGGGCATAGGAAAGACCGATCGTCATATCCATTGCCGAATAGGATTCGCCCGTCCCTTCCTGCATGTCCAAGGTTGTAACCTCGATTCTGCCGAAGTTCATACCAGTATACGACACGGCAAACGTGCCATACCGGGGCAGAATAATTGCCGCTCCCGCGTAACTTAAATTAATGCCGGCAATCCACGGTTGATACACAAATTGAACTTCATTCATAGACATATAGGAAAGTCCAGCCGGATTCCAATAGATGGATGAAAGGTCGCGCGTCACGCTGACAAAAGCCTCGCCCATCGCACAACCGGCACTTCCAATGCCCATTTCAAGAAAATTCGCGGATGTGGTACCCACGCGATAGGGTTTGTTTTGTGCCAGAACTTTAAATAAGCACAAAAATCCCATGACGAGCAAGAAAGTAAGCAATTTCTTTTTCATAACGTATCCCCTTTTCAATGCAATGATTTGTCCGTCTATTCGGGACAAATCATTTAATCACCGCGAATTTACCGACCTTTTCATCCCCGGTCACTTTCGATCTCACGTGAAAGATGTACATCCCCGCCGCGATTTCAAGTCCTTCATGAGATAACAAATTCCAGTGAACCGTGCCATTGGTCGGCTCGTTTTGGACGTCGATTTTATCTACAAGAACCCCGGATGATGTAAAAATCCGAATGATGCAGTCCGCAGGGATGTGGGTGAAAAGAATCCGACGTCGCTGGTTTAAATACTGGTTGGCTACAGCCGTCTCCATCATATTAGTTGCGATATACGGATTAGGTACTACCTTGATTGAATCCATGGCAATTTTTAGCTTGGATTTGTTTATATTTATTGCTGGGTTGACCGTAAAAATTAAGGAATCAATTTCCGAAAGCGGCTTATGAAAGGAGATTCGATAGGTATCACCTGCTGTCGCAGGATTACTATGGCTCCCAACCTGGGTGAAATCGAAAGCGAAGATTGTCCCGCCCCACCAGTAATTGGTTCCATCCTGAGTTGTATAACCCACAAGGATTCTATCAGTATCCCAATCAAGTATGCCATTTTCATTGGCATCATATAAAACACAATCCAATTTCTCATAGCGGTTGAAACTATCCGTGATCATTTTATTAATGATATAAAACGGGTATTTCAAGCCCAATACACGATATTTAGTTGGTACCCCAATGCCATCCAAGTCATAAATGTAACTTGGTTTATTGGTTAACGACTGGTATTCTTGGGTAGGATCAAATACAATTTCGTATTGATAAGCAAAATATGGAGCCGCAGGACCTAATTGTAAATTTATTAGTGCCTGTCCCTGAACCCAACCGGTGTTTTCCAGATCCAATTGGACAGAGTCATCCGGAATCGAGACTGTACACTGCAGTCCCTGGAAAACATCGGTAGTGATATCGCTGTTGGCTGGGTATATCCAGGCTTGTTTATCGGCATTGTATTGCAAGTTGTAATCCGGAAAACCGCTCTCGACATTCTCTACATAAACAAGTTGAGTTGTTTGGGTAATGTCATAAACCTCAATGCCCGAGGTCATTTGCTTTTCATCCCTGATTGATCTTCTCGCCAGCACATTTTGATAATAATCTATTGGGTTACTTTGAAATGCAAGCTTATAAGTATGGCCTTGCTGAACCAAATCCTGATCGATAATTGCAGGGATTATCTGACCACCTGTCAGTCGCTCCGATGAATGCTCTACATCAATGGAGATTTCCGGCGGCACGTAACCTGCCGCTATTTGCCGAGGCATCACGATCTGGATGTTTTGCCCCACGCGAACAATGTTTTCCGATTCGTCCAACTCGATATCCAACATGTTTTCGGCCGGTGCAATATTCAGGTCCTTAATACCATAATCATATGCTACCAAAGCATAATAATAGGTTCTGCCATTCTGCACGTCGGTATCAATAAAATAATGCCGGATTCCGGTGTCATCGCCCAGATATGCCAGGTGGCCGTCCTGTTCCCCGCCGAAATCGCAGTAACCGGTAATCGTGTCAATTTTATCACATTGGAAAGTCGGCGCCCGGAATTTCTTGGACCCTTGACCATCAGTAACAATTTGGGGATCGGACATGAACTTGTCGGTCGATTTATACAGTTTATATCCCTCAAAATCATTGATGCCCTCCAAGAGGGGTTCGCGGGTCTTCGTGTCAGCAAAATCATCCCAGGTAAGAATCACCTTGCCGTCCCCCGGAGTAGCCTTCAATGTTGGCATGATTGGTGGCTGGGCGAATTGATAATCACGCTCGTAGATGATCTGGGCTACCTCCTTGAGACGGAACAGGTTCGACGCCCGGTGGTCCGAAGCGTTAAGCGCTGCAAGGTTTTCATACGCGCACATGAACGCCATCGAAACCCTTTCCGTGCGGCCCTTGTAGAACGGAAAAGGTGAAGAGGCAAAAACCAAATACATTGATCCGACGGATCCGGCAACAAGATATTCGGCCAATGAATCGGATATCATCACGCTCCATACGTTTTTGTCTTCGTTGAGCGTCAGATAAAGGGTTTCCTTCCACTGCGCCCAGTCGAACATGAGATAACTAGTCAACCCGACCATATCCGATTCGTCAACGTCCGTCGCATCGAAATTTGGTTCGCATCCTACACCTTCTCTGTAATCCGGTTTGTGGTTGCATTCGCCTTCATCTGGTCCCTCGTAGTTCAAATCCCCGGGCCCGACGCCGTCCAACCCGACATCATCGCCCACGAACGCGCCATTTTCTAAAACCCAATTCCCATATTGATCCTGATCGGCATATCGTCCGTCATTGTCCGGATCAATGCCGTCCCGCCAGTCCTGGTTTTCGTCGCCTTCCCAATGCGATTGAGGCTCACGGTGGTAGAAATTGCGGAATTTTTCCTCATCAATTATTTTTCCATCCACCCCAATATTAGGACCGACCCATTGACCTGCCGGATTGTCCCTCTGTTCGTCAATGATGCCGTCATCGTCGTTGTCAATCCCGTCATAGGGCATACCCGGACTTTCCAGGTATGCGTACCCCATTGTCCCGGGCATTCGTCCGCCTTCACCCGCGCCATACCTTTCCCAGACATAGGATAAATCAAGCAATTTGTCGCGATAACCAACCTCATTCTCGCCGCTCTGGTCGCCTCCGATGCTGTTATCAACAAAATAACCAAAGCCGCTCGTTGGCAGGTTATAATCAGAAACATTAGCAACGTTGTACTCCCAGAAAACGATATCCTGAGCTTCGGTGTTAGCCCACTGATATGCCCGAGTTTCAATGCGGATACCAAGACCGCCCCACGGCAGACCCTTCTGGACGGTGACGTTGGGATCGAAATCCCCGATGAATCTTCCGGACCTGGGGAGGTATCGGGGTCCAACGGTGATGAGTTTTTGCTCTGGATCATTGCGCTGGATAATGTATTCCATGTCCTGTGCATCATTGGCAACAAAATAGGATTCCAGGGATGCTTTCATTATGCCGCGACCAAAACGCCCATTCCATTCGCCCGGCCATTTTTTCTCAAATCCCGTGGATGGCCAACCACCCAGCGGCCAGGAATTGGGTTTGTTGCTCATGGCCGGATAATCCTGGGATGGATTGCAATACCCGGGTACCGGGTAGAGACCCCACTCAACAGTCCCATCATAATTCATGTCCGGATTGGCATCGGCATAAGAATGGGATTGGACAAAGTACAACGTGTCGATGGCGTCGGGCTCATTGATAAACCGCGGGTCGTTCAAATCGTCGATGGGGATGGAATCCTGGTAAATATAGATTTGACTGCCTACCAATACCGAGGCGACGTCGATCATCCGTTGACCCGTGTAATCATTCGGCCAGCGGCTCGTGCCGATTGCGGGGAAATCCGCGACCTGGGTGTTGTTCTCAAAATAGAGCAGCAGCCGGTTTCCATTCATATAACCGGAACGGATGGCGGAGATGTCACCTGCCGGATCTTCGGGTCCCATGTAAGGTTTGCCCTGCGCCAACAGATTGGACACGCATAGCGCCAGCCACAAGCATACTGCAAAAAATTTAGTCCATGTTTTCATGCTCTTATCTCCTAAATTCTCTGATTTGGTTCATCCTGATAATCAAAACCTTACCGACCATGTATTAAAAGGTATATCCAACGGTAAGTTTGACCGACCTGGGATTCGAATACATGGTCGGATTCTCAACCTGGTCATAATAATCGTTATAATCGCTGCGGAATTTGCTCAAATCGGACTGGGTAACGATTCGGGTATAGGGCTGCCCGGTGTCACCATACACCCAGTTGGCATTCAGTTTGTCCAGCAGATTGTACACGTTGAGCATGAATTTGATCGAATGCCCGTCAAACAAAGGAACCAGGTACGAAGCCGTCAGGTCGAAGCTCACGGACATTGGTTTGGACGAATTATTTTCATAGAGATTGATTCGATAAAGTGAGCTGTAATCAGGGGGATCATAAGTGTATGGTGTCCCTGAATTGAGATACCCGGTTATTCCGACATTCAAGTTCTTTGTCGTATATGAGGCACTGGCATTTAGCGTATACCGTTGATCCCACGACATGGGGATCAGTCTGGTGATTGGATCCATGCTGTTGCCAGCGCGCGTGTACGTCTCGCGCGGATTGTCCGCATTCCCCCGAGTGAAGGAATAAGTGAAATTGACCTGCGTGAAGAATCCGCCCAGTTGATAATCCCAGGTCAGCTCGAAGCCCCGGGCATTGCCGTAATCCTTATTAGTGAATAACCCGTATTTAATCTGGTTGTAGGTAGTCACGATTTTGGTACTGAGGAGGTTGTAAATGTCCTTATAATACAGTGAAACCTCCAACCCCATGCCCGTCATGAGCTGTTGCCATAGACCGATCTCATACTGGACGGTCTTTTCCGCTTTGAGTTGGGTATTGCCCATGGTGGTTTGATAATCGAATGGGGGTACCCGGTAGATGTCGTTTTCAAACAAGGCGTACATTTGCGGCATTTGGAAAAAATGCCCATAGCTAAAACGGAGAACCGCCTGATCACTCAGCTTGTAAGATAAGCCCAGGCGCGGGCTGAGCTGCGTCTGCGGATCGTTTGGCAACATCATGGACATCATGGAATCCGGAAGCGACAACTGGTTGGATGGATTCCGCCAGTTAGACGGGTAATGATAATTGGAGTTGAAATAGTCATAGCGCAGCCCCAACTTAATCACCATTTCGTCAAGTTCCATCTTATCCTGGACATAGGCCGAAATCTCATACGGTCTCACCCGATAAATATCTATAGTATTATCTGTGATTGGGACAATTTCAAGTAAATAATAAGGGAAATCAATTTTCCCCGTCACCAGATCCACGATCATCTCGTTAGCAACCGGCAGTCCCTCATACTGGTTACGCACATCAACCCGAAAGCGATCAACGACATGGGATGTGTACAAAAAGCCTGCTTTGAAACCGTGAGTCTTATTGGCTTGCCAGTTCAGATCAAACTTGGCGTCTCCCCTCAAGAACGTATCTTTTCTTTTGCCGGGGTTCACCATGCCACCGGTGTAAAAACCCGTGGTTAAGTCCCCCCGGTAATTCGGACTGAGATAACGCGGATCCAACGGATCCTTGTATAAATACGACTGTTCCACCCTGCTGGTATAAGAGAACTTTAGATCATAGAAAAGGGATCTGGAAATCATATGATTGACATCTAACGATCCAAAGTGGATCGTGCTGAAATTCCACCCTAATCCGCCCGGATTATACTTATACATAAAATCGTACTGCTTGCTCTTATTCCCGTTGAACGTGTAAAGCAGGTTCACCTTGAGATTGCTGGTAATTTTATAGGTCAACTTTCCCATGGCATTGTGATAAAAATCCTGCTGCATGGCCACAAATTCATTATCTCCGGTATGCTCGATGTGCCAGGTCGAGGGACCTGTTGATGGATAGACGCTGTAGTCCCAGGGATTAAAACGATGTATCCCATTGATTGGTCCCCGGTTGTTCTGATACCGATAGTTCATAAAAACGGTCAATCTATCTTTGATAATCGGGCCGTCGAGTTGAACCTTGTAATCCTGGCTCAGATTGCGTTCCAGGTAACCGGATTTCCCAAGCCCGATAAACACGTCGTTATGGGAAGTAAAATAATTGCTATACCCACTCGATAGAAATCCATGCCAGAGCTTACCTCCCTCTTTCGTTACCGCGTTGACCATACCACTCATGGCCTGGCCGTATTCCGCATCAAATGTGCCTTTGATTACTTCCAGATCCTGAACCACCTCTTTTTCAACATAAACGTTGTGTCTGGTATACTCGCTGAACGAGTTGACAACCGGCAATCCATCCACCAGGTATGACACCTCACTGCTACGGCCGCCACGGAAATGCCCCTGCACGACGCCAGCCTGCATATTCACAACTTGATCAACCGACTCAACCGGAAGCTTGGCTATCTGCTCAGCAGACACGTTGCGGACCGAACTGGTTTGATCCTTCTTAAATGAAACCGCGCTCGCGGTCACTACCACTGTCTCGCCCTGAAGGACTGTTTTTTCCAATTCAAATTTCAGACTAGTAGTAGAATTGACGCTAACGCGGACGTTTTTCATTTTGACAGGCGTGTAACCAATCATACTCGCTTGGACGTCATAAGAGCCTGGTGGAATGTTAATGATAAAATAGTATCCATTCGCATCCGCCGCAGCTCCGGACAACGTATGAAGCAACATCACATTTGCGCCGGTGAGAGGTTCACCAGTGTCTTTGTCTACAACCTTTCCGGCTATTTTTCCCGTTGTCTGAGCAAAGCACAATCCGAATACCTGAATCAACACCAAAAGTATACCCATGAACAATTTTTTCCGATTCAACATACAACCTCCTTCCTGAAGAGAGTGAGGATTGATTGACGATTGGCATTCAACTTACTCGTGTTAGTTACGTTAGGTAATCGTACAAAAACATCAACAAAAAATCAAGTTCTTTCTGATGAGAGCAATTAAATTGATTTACTTATATCACTACCCCGATTCATTTATCGTAATCCAGGTGCTCATAGTACTGATAGTAATCAAATTTCCAACGATGCGTTTTTCTGCTATAGTCTTTTTCCATAATTTAAACGGACTTTGTTGGTAAGTATTGGAAAAGGAGGAACCGCCTCTAAATAAGGAACGTTTTGGTTCAATGCGACCATATCAATCCGGGTCAATTTGATATCCTCAAGAACAGGGACATTGATACGGATTCTATTGCTGTATTTTAAAAACAGACTGTCCGAATAGGCGTTCAAGTAACCCTCAAGGATGCGATCGACATTCGCAGCTGACACTTTTCCGGAAGGCACATCCGTGGTTTTGGTTTGCAGGTACGTGTATTGTTGATACTTGGCAATCAGGGCATCCTGCCACATATGGGTATGGGCTTGAACGGATGGAGATTTATCGATCCTTTTGCCATAGGCTTTTTGATTGATGACCTGATCCCTCATGAGATCCACAACCGCGAATTTAAACTGTTCTGGAAACTCGCTATCACTAACCTTACTTTTTCGAAAGACCAGCGGGTGTGATGCATAAATCTTCATGAAATCTGCCACAGTCCACGTTTTTCCATCGAATACAAAAAAAGGTCGGGCTTCAAGATCCTGTTTTTTTAATTCGATGCCGACGGAATCAATCACCGGCTGCGGCGTTTCCTGAACCGCCCCGGGATTCATGAAAGGCATGGTTTTCGGATTGGACCGCATATACAAAGGCCGAAATAGCTCGGCCATTCTTTCAAACGTATCCCGGTCAAAGTCCAATCGCTTGCTTTTCATAAGGTCGAAAACGTAGTTGTTCCAAATGGCTTCCGCCTTTTCGCGTTCCCAATCTTCGTACACCTCGTTGTTTCTCCGCTGGATTTCTGAGTCAGTGACGGCCGGCCGGTCAATCCAACCGAGCACTTTCAACATCAGGAACTGATCAGCATCTACCCGGAGCGGTCCAATTACCTCGTCTTTTACCACAGGTTCGGAAAATAAGGCCCGGTGAACAGCCTGGCTTTCCTGCGACTTCCATGAGACTATCTTTTCTGTCGGGGAACCCAGGCCGCCTGCCTTGCGGTACACTGCGTCGAATAAGTCAACCTGGGAATACTTGGTTTTCTGTTCCATGGCAAATTGGGCGACTTCCTGGCCGATCGAACAATACGCCACCCGATACTCTCTACCGGCTAGCCGGTATCTTTTATTCAGTTCGGAAGTGTCCGGCTTGATTTTTTTTCTAACGATTTGAGCAAATAAAACCTGTCGCATGATCTGTTCTTTTCTGCCGCGAATGTAGGCTTGGAATGTTGCGCTGCGGGCCAAAGGATTGTTATCGCCTGCTTCAAAGGCGTACAATTTTTCCGCGATGATCGAATTGAGGATGATCTGCTTATCCAGGTTGGAATTCCGTTTACAATAAGGGGGGCGGATCGCATATTCCGCCCGCCGGATGAATTCATCTACGGTGATGACCCGGTCCCCCACGATGGCGAGGATTTCTTCTTTATTTTCTTTTTTCGTGCAGTCAACCAACACCACAACCGATAACAAAAACCACGTCACGGCGATTACCCATGTTGAACAGGAGGCTCTCATCGCATTCCCGTACAATACTTGCCGTTTATAATGAAGCACATCGAAATTAATCTGACATGTAAATAAAATCTATAGTATTAATCCGAAATCCTGTCATTCCCTCCATATCTTGATCTGTAATCCACCTGTTTAGCATTTTTTCAGAATATCTAACAGAGAATGCACTAAAATGGATTATCCTATTCAACACAAATCAAGAAGAAAGAAATCCCGTCGCTCTTTCCACAGAAAGCCAAACTCTATTCCCTTCACCTCATTTCTCTATGTGGTTCACAATCACCTTATCGCAAAAATACAAGTTTCTTTGTCTCGGTAAATGAACCACACTGTAACCGATAAAAATAGACACCGCTTGGTAAATTTGACGCATTCCATTGCCGAAAGTGATTCCCTGCCGCTAACTCCTCATTAACAAGTACGGCTACTTCCCGACCCATCATGTCAAATACTTTTAATATGACCAATGACTTTGACGGCAGATTGAATGAGATAACTGTATTGGAATTAAACGGATTAGGATAATTCTGGGAAAGGGCAAAGTTTTTCACGACAGCCGACGGTGGGGAAACAGCCGTTGTAATAGTGGGGATGTAAATCTGTGGATCTGGATAGGCGATCGAAGGATCCACTAAACTTTCCGCCACATAATTTATTTTGTGATCGGCTAAGAGTTCCATATAACCCATATAAGTGCAGTCAGTCCATACAGCGTCCACAAGACTTGCAGCCCATTCAATGGAATTGTCCCTCGCACTTGCACCATTGTCGTTGTCATGAATCGAGACGGCAAAACCGTAAGTGTCTCCCGCCGTGGGATAAATGGGACCTTTACTGCTGGTGGCGACCCATTCCCACTTGAGCCGGCATTCCACAATATAACCATTTTCTGTCAAAGCGCGGGCATAGTCTTCTGAAGTAGGCCTTTCGGTTCCCGTCCAACCGCCGCCGACGGTTTCGACGATATTCCCAACACCGGCATATAGCGACGGGTCAATATCGGCACTGTCCATGCAGGTCATTGCGAAACAAAAGACTTCACTGGTTATGTTCACGTAGGCATCCGGATCAATTTTGGCATCGAAGCAGTCGTTCTTCCAATAGTCCGGCTCGCCAGTCTGGTAAACCATATCGTCAACAACGTCTACGTAGACATAAAGATACGTCTCATCCCAGGCTGAGTACCAATTCGCGGAAAGGTCTATTTCGTCAACAGGCCCCGGATCAGTGTCCGATCCATTATCGTTGAAGGCCTCGGGCGGTAGATAGAGCCAACCGTCGCTGGGACCGGTCAACGTGTTGTAGTAGGCGTCTTTCTCCGCATCAATTCCAATCTCGAAGTCGCCCCCAGAGACCATCAATGAAAAAAGCAACAAAAAGCAGAAAAATGTCCATTTCGATTTCATGATAATACCTCCTTCTATTATTTGATGAACATCATTTTCCGGGTAATGACCTGGTCAGCCGCCTGCAGCTTGTAGAAATAGATGCCGCTGGTCAGGTTTGCACCGTCAAATCGAACCGTATGCGTAACCGGGTTGAACGGATTGGGATAGTTTTGCTCCAAACTATAGCTTTGCGGAACCGAAGAAAACAAT
>Ga0315537_1002646_pt1 | contig 13553 bp, 11 predicted proteins | sample SalMarSW160270MG_FD_203091 | JGI IMG/M metagenome (GOLD analysis project Ga0315537, IMG submission 203091) | Salt marsh sediment microbial communities from the Plum Island Ecosystem LTER, Massachusetts, United States - Salt Marsh Sediment SW1602-70 ... | reverse complement strand
ATCACTGGGTTCTCAATCTCGAATTGACGCGCCGACTATCTAGTATACAGTATGATGTTGCCTGTCGTGCTTTCTGCCCTCGTCAGAATGTTCAGTGGTGCTCTGGCGCTCGTCAGGCAGTTCCGCCGCCCGTACATTGCTCTTAACCTGGCCTACTACGGCCTGGTTATCGGAGGGATGATATTCGTCACCTTCCGTCCGTCGGTGCAGCAGTTCCTATTGGAGGCTGTCGCGGGCGCGTTCATGGAAGGCCCACTTTCAGCGGTCGGCAGCGCCTACGTCGGGGGCCAGGTTCTGGTGGCTATGGTGTTGACCTTCATAGTCAACCTGGTGCTGGCGAGTATCCTGTGTATCACGCTGCCGTCGCTGGTAATTCCCTTCAGCGGAATCGTGGCAGGGGGCTTGCGCGCAGTACTTTGGGGGCTCCTGCTATCCCCAGGCATGCCGGAGTTACGTATGGTGATGATCCCTCATTGTGTTACTCTCGTCTTGGAGGGCCAGGCTTATGTGCTGGCGATGCTGGGTGCCTACATTCATGGCAGAGCTTTCTTGTGGCCAGACGCTGTGGGAGCTGCAAGCCGTGGGCAGGCTTATCTTGGAGGAGTCAGATCTGCCCTTTATCTCTATGTGCTTGTGGCGATTGTGCTGGCTGTGGCGGCCATCTACGAGGCTGTAGAAGTGATCTTCATCATTCCCTTGCTCTGATGTCACGGTACGTTGTTCTGAGTGGCCTGTGCTCGATCACCAGTCAAAGTTGAGTTGGCTGGAAGGCCTTTCCGGACGTAGTCCCACGACTTCTCTCAACTTGCCCACAATGCGTAGCATGCCTTCGGTGTCCAGTCCACAGTATTGCCTCAGGTTTTCTCTCACCTTGCTCCTTTGTTCCTCATCCGCGTCACCGTAGGTAACCTGCTGAAAGGCAATGCTTGCGTCTTGGCCGTTGTTGATCCCCATTCTCTCATAGCTTATCTCCGTCAAGGCAGGTAGGACTTGCTTCAGCCCCATACTTCCCCTTTGCTTAGGATGGTAGTAATAGAAGCTCCTGAAGGGCACAATCAAGTCCACGAGTCTGCCACGTGCGTTGTCTATCCACTTCCCGTGGTCCGGCGACGCCTGGGCGAGTTCTTGGAAAACCCCATCTTCGAAGGCTTGATTGTAAACCACGATGCTGCCTCGATTGCCAAGCACCCTCTTCAGTTCGAACAGTAGCTCAGGCCTCGGGTCTTCAACGCCTTGAGTCAGGAAAGAGAAATGCTCCGGACAGGATGCATCATCTCTGGCAACGTGAAGAGAGAACTGGAAAGGAATCGCCTGATATGGTCTGGTACCGTCAAATAGCGGTACGGCTGGTCCGAAGGTCTCGAAGTCTAGGTAGTACAGGGGATACTGTAGGGTTGTCAGGAAATGCTGGATCTCCTTCTTATTGACATAAGGTTCGCGACCGACGACGCAGATCCTTTGTATCTCCTGTTTTTCAGTCAGCGAAAAGGTGTCTGGGATGTCTGCGATGGCGAGTATCCCACTTTCGAGTAGGTCAAAGGAATCGTGGCCTCCCCGGTACAGCTCAAACACATTGTGCTCGGGCAGGAAATCCCAGCACGATGCTACAGGGCACTGATAGGGGTCGTTACACTGCCTGCCAATTGATATGTTCGGACATTCTCCACCTGCGACAATGGCGAACATGGCGTTGATTCTCTCTTGTATGCCTGCGCTCAGTTCCTCTGCTGCGGCTGTGGTGTCCTCGATACTGAAAAAGCTGTTTGGGTCTATTTCGCCGTGTTTAATGTAGCGGTTGTTGATGTACATGAGGAGGCATTTTCTAATCTTCAGCCCGGCTTTCTGGCAGCAGTGCTTCTGGAAGGAGATATCGTGTCTATGTACGTCCTTAGCACTGGTGGAGCTTTTCACCTCGACGATGTCCCACTCGTCCTCGCCGACGGGATTTAGGATATCAACCCTGGCATAGATGTCTTCAGCCAGGATACCTGCTTCGAAAAGAGGCACCCGCTGATGTAGGAGTTCCTGCGTTTGCCAGGTATTGCGCATGAAGTGTTCGGTGGGGATATCGACCCCTGTGGGATACAGTTTCTTGGCCAGTCGCCCCACCATGTGCCCTTGGCTAAAGGCGTATTTGGTGGCGGCATCTGGTTCAGGTACCTCTTCCGGCTGATGGGTCAGCATCCATAGATACTTCGGACACTGCAATCCGTTCAGGTACTTGGTCTTGGATAGCAGCCTTGATGTCATCGTTCTACAGTAACGTGGTGGCGGATGCTATGATATGTCCATTGTAGCAAGCTAGCGGCGGATTGAGAATACTGGAGAAAGGGAGTGGTAGCATACCCAGGACTACGGAACGCAGATAGGGGGTCTGCTGAAGTGGAGGGCATGGAGCTGTGTCGCGATATTGGGTCGGGATAGGCGAAAATAGTCGTCCCTGACGAGGATAGCAGACTTGACGTATGCGAAGTTGATTGTGAATCCCTGTGCGGGGGGAGGAAGAACGGCCAAGAAATGGCCTCAGATCATGGATTTATTGAGAAGCATGGGGATGAGTTGCGAACATGACCTGACGGAAGCTCCCGGACATGCGCTTGAACTGGCCAAATTGGCAGCCAGGAGAGGCTATGAGGTGGTGGTGTGTGTGGGAGGAGACGGCACGATAAATGAGGTGGTGAACGGGCTATATGACGGTGGTGGTATCAGGGATGTCACGCTGGGCATCATAAGCACAGGAACAGGTAGCGACTATGTTCGTACTATCGGCGTGCCGCTCGACTACAAGCAGGCCTGTCGGCGCCTTGCTAACCTGAGAAGGATTGTGGTAGACCTTGGTGTTGTGGAGTACGTACGTGGGGGCGTGATGGCGAAGCGGCTGTTTGTCAACTTTGCCGGCCTGGGCTTCGATGCCGAGATAGTCAAGGCCACCGGAGAAAGATTCAAAGCTTTCGGGAGTGTACCTTCTTATCTTCTAGGGTTGTTGAATACTGTCCTGTTTTACAGGAACAGGGAAGTGTCTTTGAGCTTGGATGGGAAGGCGGATCGGAGGAGGATTTGTGCTATTGAAGTAAGCAACGGAAGATACGGTGGCGGCGGGATGTTTCTTGCTCCTCAAGCCGATCCTGCGGATGGCCTCCTCGATGCTCTGATAATAGGCGATTTGAGCAAGCCAGATCTTCTATGGTCGCTGCCCCGGATCTACAGGGGAACTCATCTGACTCATCCCAAGGTCGCTGTGAAGAAAGTGAGGAAGATACATGTGCGGTCTGAACGGCGGATGGCGGTGCAGGCTGATGGTGAGCTTATAGGTGAGACACCTGCCCGCTTCTACGTGTTGCCCGCCGCCTTGACTGTTGTCGCCTAGTACGCAGTACGATCCTTTGAGGAAAAGGGCCGGGCGGTGAAATTGCCAAGCTTGCGCCAGACAGTTGATACAGTGACTCTCTGGTCTGCGAGGTCGTCAATGGACTCTCTTGTCATAACCGGCCCACTCTTTTTCCTTCAGCACGTATTTCATGATCTTTCCGGTGGATGTTCTGGGTAGCTCCGCAAACTCGATATTCTTGGGCACTTTGAACTTGGCCAGCCTCTCTGTGCAAAAGGCAATAAGGTCCTCTCTTGTTGGGTTCGTGCCTGGTTTGGGATTGACGATGGCCTTGGGCGCCTCCCCCCACTTCTCATCAGGCACGGCAATAACTGCGACCTCAAGGACATCAGGGTGTTGGTACATCACATTCTCTATTTCTACGGTGGATATGTTCTCTCCTCCGCTTATGATTATGTCTTTGCTGCGATCCTTTATCTCGGCGTATCCATCTGGGTGCACCACCGCCAGGTCGCCACTGTGGAACCAGCCGCCTCTGAAGGCCTCGTTTGTCTTGTCCTGTTCCTTGTAGTAGCCTAGCATTACATTATTCCCCTTCATCACTATCTCTCCCATCGTCTGACCGTCATGCGGAACTTCGTTCATGTAGTCGTCCACCACCTTCATGTCAAAGGAGGTCACATACGGGACGCCCTGCCTCGCCTTTAGGCGGGCCCTTTCCTCCAGGGGTAATGAATCCCATTCGCTGTGCCATTCGCAGATGCTATAGGGTCCATAGGTCTCGGTCAGCCCGTATGAGTGGGTAATGTCGCCGCCGAGCGACTCGATGCTGTCTATCAGAGTGGGTGAGGGTGGTGCACCGCCGAGAAAGCACTTCACCCTTCGGGGGAATTTTATGTTGCTACGTTTCATGTACTCAGATAGCCCAAGATAGACGGTAGGAGCGCCGCCCATGTGTGTTATGCGCTCCTGCGGTATTAGCTCGGCAATTCTGGCAGCATCCACTTTTCTCAGGCATACGTGCTTCGCCCCCACGGCGGTCACTCCCCAGGTGAAACACCACCCGTTGCAGTGAAACATGGGCACTATCCAGAGGTATGCGGAGTCAGAGGTAATACCGGCTTCCAGCACATTGCCGAGGCTATTGAGATATGCTCCCCTGTGCGAATACATAACCCCTTTAGCCAGTCCGGTTGTTCCGCTGGTGTAGTTTATGGAGATCACGTCGGTTTCATTAGCTACCGCTATTTCTTGCTCAGAAGGCGAGCTATCAGAGAGAAAGGCCTCATATTCTGGTCCCTCAATCCTGTCTCCGCCCTGAGCATCCACGATGCTTACGAAAGCCTTGACCTGTTTCAGCTTATCTTTTATTTCCCTTATCTTGGGGACAAACTCGCTGTCCACGAATAGCACCCTGGCCTCAGAGTGATTGATGATATGGTCTATCTCCGCTGGAGATAGCCTGGTGTTTATGGTCACCAGGATAGCTCCAATCCAGGGGACCCCATAATGCGCTTCCAGTAACGGAGGTAAGTTTGGCGAAAGGAAAGCTACCTTGTCTCCTTTCCTGACGCCAAGTCTCCCTAGCCCATTCGCCATGCGCATAACTCGCTCATAGAACTGGCTGTAGGTATATCGCTTGTCATCGCAGACCACAGCTTCTCTATCAGGAAACGTGTAAACGCTGCGCTTGAGGAAACTCAGCGGCGTTAACGTGCTGAAAGATACTTCTTCGCTCCTACTCATTGCACTGTCTCCCGTACTTAGAAATTCAATTGGCAGATTCAGGGACACCCAACTGTCAACATCAAAGTGGTAGTCAGGATGATGATCTCTTGGCTCGGCCACATCTGTTCATCGACTATGACATGGCTGTGCCGCCAAGATAGGGATTCTGCCGGCAAAATGGCACGCTTGCGTTTCTGGATAGATGAGTCTCCAGATTCTGTGACGAGAGCCTGTCCTTATCTGCCGGCCCTCACAATTCTGGCTTTCTTGAAGCCGATGAATTTGAACACGCTGGGAGCGATCCGCTTCAATGAAGCAAAGCCTCTGGGGGCATCGCCCGGGGCATCGACTTCAACGTCAGTCGTCAGCAGGGCTGACTCTTCCGCGCCAGGCGTGTTGTAGTACTCCGGTAGCAGGTCATATCTGAGGACGCTCTTGATGTCTTCCACAGTGAATGCAGCGTTACCTTTGTCTGCCAGGACAAGCCCGGCAATGTAGTTACCCCACTGCTTGAACAAGAATGTCTGAAGAAAAAGGACTTTCTCCTCCGGGTCAGCGATGTACTTCTCCGCAAGCGAAAGCTTGGCCTGTTCCAAGGCCGTCAACTCTTCCTCGCTTTCACCCGTTGGGGTCGCAGGCTCTCCTGAGTTGCTTGGGGATATTGGAAGTCCAGCCCTTTCGGCAGTTGTGGGGGACGACGGAGTATGGCTCATCCACAACTCCTTAAGCCGCTCTATTATCCAGATCCTGGCTAGGGTATGGGGGTCTTCGTCGAACTCCCGAGCCAAGACCTGGAGTTGCCCGGCCTTGTCCAATGGAAGGTTCACCCGCAGCCCGATTGAGTCTCCGTTGCCACTGTCACCTATGAGGCTACTATCCGCTGCATCCGCGTCGGTTTGAAGAGTATCGCTGCCGTAGTTCTTCCTGAGGGTCGCCATGATATTCTCGTACATGTAGCGGTCAATCCCGTTGCCACTCCCTCCCGGTTGCTCAGCGCCGTTCTCCTGGCGCTTTAGATATCTGGCAGCCTCCCTCGTATGTGGTCTATCGAAAGGGATTCTATCCTTCTTGTTTCTCCTGAACATAGCGACCTCGCTTGTCTCCCCTATTCTGTGTGGTTCAGCAAAACACTATGCTAACAAAACGAGCTTAGGTTTGCCAACCTTGGCCCCTAAATGGGCCTTCCGGACGATGAAACGCCACACCAGAGTGAACGCGAGAACCTGTCCTCGGTGGCAGCCTCTGACTCATGATGAGCTTAGATGCCTGTCTATCAGGTAGCATATCCCATTTCGGCGGGCTAGTGAACCTGGGGTTATTGACGGCTGTTCGCATTTGGGCTATCCTTCCATGGATTGTGCTTGGCAACTGACAGGTGGAGGTGCACGCGATGTCTAGGGATCTGATTACCGGTGGGCTTGGATACATCGGCAGCAATCTCGCCAGGCGTTTGCTGGAGAACGGTGAGCAGGTGGTTCTTTTCGACCGATTGCCTGGGTCCAGGTCAATAGAGGACATCAGGCAGGACGTGCAGGTAGTTCAAGGAGAGCTTGGTAATCTGTCTCAAGTCTTGAACGTGGTTGCGGCAGGCAAAATAGACTACATCTTTCACCTGGGCGCTATGATTAGTATGCCCGCGGAGGCAGATCCATGGGCTGCGTACGATGCCAATGCCAATGGCACCTATCATGTGCTCGAGGCAGCACGGTTGTTCAACGTCAAGGGCGTGATTTTCCCCAGCGGCATAGCTACCTATGGCCGCGGCTCTCCGGAGGTTGTGAGCCAGGATGTGTTTCAGTCGAATCCGTCGCAGATGTACGCAGTAACCAAGATCTTTGGCGAGAGGCTTGGCGAGTATTATCATCGCAGGTTCGGGGTCAATTTCCGTTGCCCCAGTTTTCCTGCCTTTTGTGGGCCAGGCCGGCGTGAAGGACTGGCGGCATATGCCAGCCTGATGGTACATGACCCTGCGATGGGAAGGCCCTGCAAGCTGCCTATCGATGAAAAGGGCCAGTTGCCTTTCATATATGTCAAGGATGTCGTTCGTTGTCTCACTCTCTTGAGAGATGTTAGCGAGGAGAGACTCCACCGCCGCGTCTACAGTGTACAAGGGTTTTCCATGCCGGCGGGCGAGATGGCCGAGACCGTACGCAGGCATATCGCTGGAGCACAGATTGAATTCCTGGCGGATGAGACTGTGGTGAGGCTCGTTCGGGATATGCCCAAGAGGGTCGATGATGCCAGGGCTCGAGAGGACTGGGGCTGGGAACCGGAATATGACTGGGATAGGACAGTGCAGGACTTTGTTGCTGAAGTCAAAGCTCATCCCGATTTGTATGAATAGCGTTATTTTGAAAGGAGCAGAAGATGCTGGACAAAGCGAAACTCCGTCTGGTAACACTGAGCGAGAATACGGCCAAGTGGCTGTGGCTATTGGGAGAATGGGGGTGGAGTATCCTGGTGGAGGCCGATGGCCTGAGACTTCTGTTTGATACTGGGCTCAGTTTCTCCACAGTGCACAACGCGGATGCTATGGGTGTGGACCTCGCCACCGTTGACAAGATGGCCCTGAGCCACGGACATGTGGACCATACGGGAGGGTTGCGTGATGTCTTGGAGAGAATGCGTTTAACGGTGGGTCACTCGAATTTCTTGGAGATGAGACATGGTGGCATAGAGGTGATTGCGCACCCTGAGGTGTGGGGTCCGAAGTTCATCAAGCATCCCGGCGAGGAAGAGTATAGCTTCCGTGGCATACCGTTTCAAAAGAAGGAGCTGGAGGAGAGGCAGGGGGCCTGCTTCGTGGAGAGCAGGGAACCTGTTTGGATCACCGATGATGTGGTATGGAGTGGCGAGATCCCGATGCTCAATGACTATGAGAAGATTGTTGGTATCTGCTATCTCCAAGAGGAGGGCAAGCACGTCGGTGGCGGTGCTGGATTTGTGCCTGATCCACTCCCCGATGATGCCGCCCTTTATATAAAGACCGACTTAGGGCTGGTAATCGTCCTGGGATGTGCCCACCGCGGGATCATCAACACCATTCACCACGCCCAGGCGCTTACCGGGATGGAGAAGGTACATATGGTTATTGGTGGGACGCATCTCATAAAGGCCTCTGATTACCAGATGGAGTCGACTGTCCGTGAGCTGAAGAAGATGGCTGTGGACAGGGTAGGTGTGTCCCATTGCACCGGCCTGGAGTCATCTCTCAAGCTGGCTGCAGGATTGGGCATGGATGTCTTCTTTTTCAACAACGCTGGCAACGTCATCACATTGTCATAGGATAGAGTCTTGCTAGGGCAGCCTGAGCACCTACTCCGGGAAATCTGTCTTTCAGTGCGGCGTCCAGGAGACTGACGCCACAGCGGTTGGGCTGCCTTGACGCATCTCTCAAGAAGCAATAAACTTACGGGTCTACTGCTAGTTTAGTTGGCGCATTCGTCTAGGGGTTAAGGACACCTCCCTCTCAAGGAGGAGATCACCGGTTCGAATCCGGTATGCGCTACCAACTGACTTCTCCTGTATGGTAGACTTCAGTGATACACAGATGGCCAAGCGCGTTTTCACTGGCTTTCGCCCCACAGGCAATCAACATATTGGCAACTACTTTGGCACCATACAGAACTGCATTTCCCTTCAGGATGAATACGACTGTGTTTACTGTGTTGTCGATGTTCATGCTCTGACCACTCTGGAGAACACGGCCACACTCCAGGAAGATATTCGGGAGATGGTGCTTGATTGGCTGGCCGCAGGCATTGACCCCAGGAAGAGCATACTGTTCGTCCAGTCTCATGTTCCTCAAGTGATGGAGTTGCACACTCTGCTTGGCATGCTTACCCCTTTGAGCTGGCTATTGCGTGTCCCCACTTTCAAAGAAAAGGCCAAGATGCAGCCCCAGAATGTGAACTATGGATTGGTGGGTTATCCCGTCCTTATGACTGCAGATATTGCCCTGTACAAGGGTGAGATTGTTCCTGTTGGGGAGGACCAGCTTCCTCATCTGGAGTTGGCCAGGGAGATTGTCCGTCGCTTCAATTCTCTTTTCGGCCCTGTATTTCCCGAGCCCCAGGCGAAGTTGACCTCTTACCCTCTGATCTTGGGTCTGGATGGGAAAGAGAAGATGAGCAAGAGCGCCGGTAACCATATTGAGATAGCTGCCTCACCCGAGGAGACGATGGAGAGGGTGAAGGGCGCATTTACCGACCCGGCAAGGGTCTACCGCTCTGACCCCGGGCATCCGGACCTGTGCAACGTGTTCGCTCTCCACGGAATCTTCACCTCGTCCCGCGTGGAGGAAATCGCCTCCCAATGCCGTAGCGCCGGCATTGGTTGTACTGATTGCAAGAAGCTCCTGGGAGAGAACATCGTGTCCTTTTTTGCGCCTTTTCGAGATAGGCGGGCAGAGTTGGCGTCCAGACCCGGCTACGTAGCCGATGTCATTGGGGAGGGAGACAGACAAGCCGAATCCATAGCCAGGGAGACTATGAAAGAAGTCAAAGAGAAAATGAATCTCCTGGGCTAGCTCTCTATCAACTCTAGAAGCTTCTGCGCAGCAACCTCGGCTGCTATAGCACAGGTCTTGAGACATCCAGTCTCTGTGTGTCCGCCGGCTGCCAGGAAGGCCTGCTGTTCCTTCTCATCCGCCAAGTCAAATGATCTGCCATAGATCCTTTCCTGAATGTCCCTGCATAAGGTGGTTGATAGGGTCGTGTGGAAATCGAACTGCTTTTGCAGAGCCGCCTTGAACCCTTCGACCACGTCTTGAGAGGTATCCATTGCTATTCTATATGCAGGGGTGTCTGACATCTGTTCTCTGCCAAGAACAAGGCCGAGGGCCATCAATGCTCCGATCAGTGCGCCGCAGGTTTCACCGCGGCGGGCAACCCCGCCTGAGAGCGCTGTGGCTGACTTGAATGACTGCACGTTGCCTATCCCGAATTCCTCCTGCAGAGCTCCGAGCACAGCCTGTGCACAGCCGCTGTATCTGTCGTTGTCCAGCGCTTTGGCCTTTACCCTGCGTATCACTTCATCGGTTGTTGGCATCTCATCTCTCCTTCAGGTGGATCTGGCCTTTGGGATTTGTGGGTGGTTGGGTAGCGTATCGCCTCTACTGTTCTCATTGCAGTGGTGGTCTTTTCTTGTGCCAGTCTGTGGCTTGCTCGTAGGCGAAGGCAATACGGAGAATTGTCTCTTCGTCGAAGGGCTTGCCTATAATCTGCATGCCGACAGGCAAGCCATCGGCGAAACCGGCGGGAACGGAAATAGCTGGAACGCCTGCGATGTTTATCGGCAGGGTGCACACATCGCTGAGATACATCTGCAGAGGGTCTTCTAGCTTCTCACCCAATCTGAAAGGTACCGTCGGCGAGGTCGGAGTGACCAGAGCATCGAATTCCTGAAACGCTTGGTCGAATTCCTGCCTTATCAATGTGCGTACTTTTTGCGCCTTGACATAATAGGCGTCGTAGTAGCCAGCGGACAGGGCGTAGGTGCCCAGCATTATGCGCCTCTTTACCTCTGTCCCGAAACCGAGTTGCCGCGTCTTTTCTGTGGCGTCTATTACGCTACTGGCTTTCACTGCCGAGAAGCCGTATTTGACTCCGTCATAGCGGGCAAGGTTCGCTGAAGCCTCGGACGGAGCCAGGATGTAATACACTGCTAGAGCGTACCTGGTGGATGGTAGGGATGCCTTCCAGTCGATAGCCGCTCCGATCTCTTGCAGCTTGTTTATGGCTGTCTCCAGTGTCTCTCTGACCTCGCCTTGCATGCCCTCCACGAAATACTCCTGGGGAATCCCAATTCGCAACCCCTTGAGGTCAGGAACCAACTGTGTAGTGTAGTCTGGTACTGGATACCGGGCTGAAGTTGAGTCTCTGGCATCGTGTCCAGCGATGCAGTTCATTACCAGAGCACAGTCGGTGACATCCTTGGTGAGCGGGCCAATCTGGTCGAGCGAGCTGGCGAAAGCGACTAGGCCAAAGCGACTGACGCGCCCATAGGTGGGCTTGAGGCCAACTACACTGCAGAAGCCAGCCGGTTGTCGGATGCTGCCCCCAGTGTCGGAGCCAAGAGCATAGATAGCTTGATCGGTAGCCACCGCGACGGCTGAGCCTCCGCTACTGCCTCCGGGTACGCGGTCTAGATCCCACGGGTTGTGAGTGGGGAAGAAGGCAGAGTGCTCTGTGGAGGAGCCCATGGCGAACTCGTCCATATTCGTTTTGCCTATGATTACTGCCTTTTGCGCCTTGAGTTTCTCTATTACCGTGGCGTCGTATGGGGGAACAAAAGTCTCCAGCATCCTTGAGCCGCAGGTGGTCCGTATCCCTGTGGTACATATGAGGTCTTTGACCAGGACAGGTATTCCAGTTAACGCTTCGGCTTGTCCCTCATTGGCACATGCGTCGGCCAGTGCTGCTTGCTCTAGGGCCAGGTCGTTAGTGATGGTGAGACAGGCATGGACTCTATCTTCGGTCTCCGCAATACGCTGCAGGGTGGACTCAGTCAGTTCAACGGAGGAGATCTCCCGTTGCTGGAGAAGCTGATGTGCCTCGTGGATAGTCAGCTCACACAGCTCATTCACTGGTTCTCACGACCTCTCTTCGGCGCTGTTGCATACGGTGACCCCTGTGCCAAACGGTACGGCCAGCGATGGTGTTGGCTACTTACAAATGGATCTACTCAAGTATTGCTCTTACCTTGAAGCAATTCTCTTCACGGTTGGGGGCATTGGCTAGGATCTCCTGTTGGGGATAGGATTCTGCTGTATTGTCCTCTCTAAAGACGTTTTGTGAGGCGGTGGTCTGAGTCGCCGGCAGAACATCCGTGGTATCAACTTCCTGCAGTATCTCGAAGTTCTCCAGTATATGGGAAAGCTGTAGCTTGAATCTCTCGACTTCGGCTTGGCTCATAGCCAGTCGAGCTAGCCAGGCGATGTGCTTTACCTGTTCATCACTTAGCTTCATTGTGGTTCTAGGGCACTGGGATTATACCATCTTGATTTCTTCGGCGACAATTGTGTGCGTTGGCTGCCTTGCCTTGGGGGCTCCTAGTTCCGTGCCTCGCAGTGTGCTCCTTCTTAGTCACTGGGGTTTGTGCTATCCTAGTACAGCATCGTCCAGGATGAGCTTGGGCGATGTTCAGTGTTCTGTGGCGGGAGGAGACGCTAACATTTGATGTGTCCCGCTGGGGGTGGTGAAGCTATCCGCTGATGTATAGAGTAGAGGTCTGTCTCAAGAAGCACTTGGCTGATGCCCGGGGTGAGAGTCTCACCCGGGATATACAGGACCTGGGCATAGCTAAAGCATCAAGCGTCCGGGTGGTTGATATCTACTGGCTGGACGGCCACTTAGAGTCGGGGGAACTGGAGCTTGTGTGCCGCGAACTCCTGGCCGATCCGATTATCCAGGACTACTGGTGCGGCAAAGCGCTTGAGCCCGCAAGAGGCGTTAATACAGTGGAAGTGACCTACAATGCCGGAGTCACGGATCCGGTGGAGCAGAGCATAGTCAAGGCAGTAGCTGACCTGGGAATAACCAGTCTCAGGGCGGTCAAAACGGGCAAGTGCTATGTTATCGAAGGGCCACTTGATGCACAGTCCCTGGAGACAATCACGAGGAGAGTGCTCGTCAACCCGATTGTAGAGCATGTCGTTGAAGGAGAGATAACGACACTGCTTGACAAGCCCGGATACCAGCTAGAGCTGAGACATGTTGAACTGCTTGAGACAGATGGAGGAAGTCTGTGCCGGCTGGCTCAAGAATTCGGCTTCAGCGGTGATGAGATGAGTGCCATTACTAGCTACTTCCGCGGGGAGAACCGTAACCCCACAGATGTTGAGCTTGAGACACTGGCCCAAACATGGTCTGAACACTGCTGCCACAAGACTTTCAAGGGAAGAATCAAGCTTGCTCACAGCGAGATTGACAATCTGCTTGAGAGTACTATTGTGAAAGCTACCAGGGAGCTTGATAGGGCATGGTGTCTTTCCGTATTTGAAGACAATGCTGGAGTTATCGATTTTGATGGCAGATGGGCAGTCTGCTTCAAAGTGGAAACCCACAATCATCCTTCGGCGATTGAACCGTACGGAGGAGCCGCCACCGGCATAGGTGGCGTGGTTCGTGACATATTGGGTACTGGTCTTGCGGCGAAGCCAATCCTTAATACCGATGTGTTCTGCTTTGCTCCACCTGACCTGCCATATGATAGGCTGCCGCCCGGGGTATTGCATCCCCGCTCCGTCCTCAAAGGTGTGCGGGCAGGCGTCGCTGACTATGGCAACCGGTTGGGCATCCCTACCGCCAACGGCACCATCAGGTTCGATGAGAGATATCTGGCGAATCCGCTGGTGTTCTGCGGCAGCGTCGGTATCATGCCTAAGCAATGCGCGCCGAGAGGCCACCATAAGTCGGGAGAGCTGGTGGTGCTTGTCGGTGGCAGGACCGGACGGGATGGTATACACGGCGTCACCTTCGCCTCGGGGAAACTGACT
>Ga0315537_1002643_pt1 | contig 13563 bp, 8 predicted proteins | sample SalMarSW160270MG_FD_203091 | JGI IMG/M metagenome (GOLD analysis project Ga0315537, IMG submission 203091) | Salt marsh sediment microbial communities from the Plum Island Ecosystem LTER, Massachusetts, United States - Salt Marsh Sediment SW1602-70 ... | reverse complement strand
GACGCAACTATATGTTGCCTGACATCCGAACAAATCACCGAAAATATTATTCCAGAAGATGCTGTTGCTGATATTTGGCTGAGAACCGGTATATGCAGCAATACCGAATCCGTTATCCACAATTGTTACATTGGTTATTGTAGGTGAGCTGCCATCAATAAAGATTGCCATAAAGCTATTTTCTATAACAAAGTTCTTCAGGATACTGCCAGGCCCTTCGCCGCTGCAGAATAAAACTGCGAAATAATCCTGCGCCTGCAGTATCGCTGCATCCTCAGCACTTTGGACTGTTATGGCCTTACCCAGAAAATCGATCGTCTCATTATAGACACCGGGATAAACCAACACAATTTCATCATTCTCTGCCGAGTTGATACCTTTCTGAATGGTTGCAAAAGCTGTTTCCGGGCTTCGGCCATCATTGTTATCATCGCCATTGACCCCATCGACATGCCAATCGAGCCCGAATACATAAGCCGAGCCGGAGTAGTCTCCTTTGTCGTCATCTCCCAACGCCCCCACGATAGCGAAGTTGCCGCTTATAGAAACAGAACGGCCAAACTTGTCGTATGTAGCACCGTCAGCGGCAGCGAGTTTTTGCTGTTGAATCCAGCTTGTCCCATCCCACTTGAATATATAAGCCGAGCCGGAGCTATTTCCTTTGTCGTCATCTCCCAACGCCCCCACGATAGCGAAATCGCCGCTGATAGAAACAGAAGAGCCAAAGCTGTCATCTTCAGAACCATCAGCGGCGGTAAGCTTTTGCCACTGAATCCAGGTTTCACCTTCGCGCTTGAATATATAAGCCGAGCCGGAGCTATTTCCTTTGTCGTCATCGAAAAGTGCCCCCACGATGGCAAAATCTGCGCTTATGGAAACAGACCTGCCAAACCAGTCGCCGGTAGAACCATCGGAGGCGAGAAGTTTTTCCTGCTCAACCCAGCTTGTGTCCTCTCTCCTGAATATATAAGCCGAGCCGGATTCGGTTCCTTTATCATTATCGCCATCCGCCCCAATGATTGCCAAATCGCCGCTGATAGAAACAGACGAGCCAAAGTCATTGTAGGATGCTCCGTCTAATGCAGTAAGCTTTTGCTGCTGGCTCCAGCTTGTCCCATCCCACTTGAATATATAAGCTGAGCCAGACCGGCTTCCTTTATCATCATCGGCATAGGCCCCCACAATTGCATAATCGCCGCTTATAGAAACAGACCCGCCAAACATATCCCCAGCAGCACCGTCCGAGGCAAGAAGCTTTTGCTGCTGAACCCAGTTGGTGTCCTCTCTCCTGAATATATAAGCTGAGCCGGAGTCGGATCCTTTGTCGTTATCCCAGTGCGCCCCGACGATAGCGAAATCGCCGCTGATAGAAACAGACGAGCCAAACTCATTGTAGGATGCTCCGTCTAATGCAGTAAGCTTTTGCTGTTGAATCCAGCTTGTCCCATCCCACTTGAATATATAAGCCGAGCCGGAGTAGTCTCCTTTGTCGTCATCGCCATATGCCCCCACGATAGCGAAATAGCCGCTTATAGAAACAGAATAGCCAAACAAGTCTTCTTCAGAACCATCCGAGGCAAAAAGCTTTTGTTTTTGCACCCAGGCTGTTCCAGCCAGGGGCGAGCTATGATAGCAGACATTACTAACTGACGGAGCTGACACCACAAAAATCAGCAAGACAACAAGATTTAGTCCGATTATCCTTTTCATTCCCCTGTCCTTTCAATAATTTATGATAAATATATTATGACGACACAGGTCGCGCGCCTGTAGCCGACTCGTTCAAACCGATAATAAAGATGCACAAAACAGCATTACTGTTCCCTGAATCTTATATTTCTTTTTACGCAGGGTAAGCCAGCACAAGGCCATAAATGCAAATTACGGCCAGAGATGCTCTTCGAGCCAGTTATCGGCGAGGATGGCAAAGTCCCTGAAGTTAATCAAATCATCGGCGTACAAATCAGCCGGCGACATAAGCGGTATATCGAAGATGCCGGTGCCATTGGTCGCTGCGTATGCAACCTCGGGCTGTGAGAGAACATAATCATAAATGCGGAAGTCGTCAATCAAGCCGTCATAGCCGCCATACCAGCCCGAACCTATTTGAAATGAGGTTATTTCAGATATGAATGAGCTTGCACCGGTGCGGCTGTCGCAAACAAGGCCGTTGAGAAAAATCTGCATTGTGCCGGTATTGAAATCCTTTGTAAACGCCCAGTGATTCCATTGGCCCGACCATTCACCTTTATACCGGTGGCTTCCGCTGAGCCGATTATCGAAAGACCAAGGATAACCGCAATCCCAATTATATCGGCCCGGAGACCTCCAGCAGCCAAGATTAATAGCGAGCGCAGGGGCTTCAATAATCGGCCTTGCATAACCATTGGCATCATAAGCATAGTTCGAGCAACATACCGTATCGTTAAGATGCGGCGAATCCTCACCATATTGCCAGAAGGCGATTGTTATACCGGCGCTGATTTCACCGAACAATTCGGCAGCATCCGTTATCGCTACAGAATCCTCGTAGCCATCAAAACTAATTGCACTGCCATAGACGCCGGTAACATATTCCGGACTGCCACAGGGGTCGCCGTGGTAACCGTTTGCTGAACTGTCGTCGGCGTTGTCCTCAAATTCATACCAGGCAAGCGGCTCGTTGGGGGCTGCAACCGGATAAATATTATACCCTTTATTAAGCCAGCTATACGCCAACTCTTGGAGGTCTTCAAAGTCAACAGCACAATCCCCGCTGAAATCCGCAGCCGGCCTGTTCTCCTGAAGGCATCTGGATGAACACACGCGGACATCATCAAAATACACGGTCCCCTCATCCCAACTGTATGATTCGGTCATCGCAATAGTAAAGCCGATAGTAATACTTTCTATGCAGGCCAGGTTCACATCGTTTAAGCCCTGAAGGTCAATTCTCCAGGGATGCCACGTTTCCTCCTTCAGGTCATTTGCATCTCCCTCATACAGCACGAGCGTATCGGCGCTGCCATCATTGAGAATAATATACATCTGACCTCTCGCTTTATTGGTTGTTGTGCCATAGAAATAAAGCTCCAGCACCCTGGCACCGATTGAGGCCCAATCCTGCGCCGGACTAAACGTGCGAGTAACACCGGCATCAGAATAATCGTAACAGTAATAATAAAACATCATCGACTGCTCGCAGCTATGACTGATATTCTCCGAAAAAGCCAAGTAAGTCGCTCCGCTCTCTATCCAGGTATTATATATGAGATTGTAGGTGTCGTTGTAGAACTCAAAATCGTCCAAAATACAACAGTCGGTGACCGTAAAGCTCCAGATATTGCCCGTCCATACACAGGGGTCATTAATTTCATCAATCCGCCAGTAGTAATGCTCGCCTAATTCAAGGCCGCAGGGGTCGAAGTAATTGGCATCCTGCGGCTGGGGATTAACAGGAGCTGTATTCATATCCACATCGTTTAATCCTGTGCCAAAGTAAACGGAATGCTTATCGGCGAAACATCCCGGCGACCAGCCAAGAACAGCATCGGCAGGCACATCCTCGACTCCATCAGCAGGGATGGGATAATTCGCAATATCGCAACAATCGGTAACAGTTCGCACACGGATACTGCCCAGGTCAAAGCCGGGCACTCCTCCTCCCATAGTTACCCCAAGAACGCGTATTACGGATGGTGTAAAAGGCAGGGAAACATCGGGCATATTAAAATTAATCTCCGTAGGAATCTGTTGATTGGACACTCCTACCATACCCATACCAATTAGGTAATCCTGTCCGGCACCATCAGTGATAAAGACCAGCGCCTGTTCGCCAACAGTCCCCCATTCGATAATAAGTATATCATCCCCTGGGCCATCTACGAGTCGGCCACAAAACTTCAATTCGACCCAGTGGTCTGTGGGCAAAGTAACCGCAGAGAATTCTGCCGGCGGCGGGCCGACAAGCCATTCTTCCGGAACCACCGGAACCGGCCAATCAGACAAATTATGAACGCCCATACCTTCCCAACAACTATCGTCGGCATCATAAGCATCGAGCAGATAACAGGGATATTCAAATGCACCTTCCTCGGCCAAAATTACACAACCAAGCACGAGAACCAAAGAAACAGCCAAGGATAGCAGGCGGAATTTGTCCATTGCTTACCCTCCAGCGAAACATAAAGCCGGCACGTAAAATATAATGATAAAATATCCGAAATTATTAAAAATATTATATCATTATCGAGCCAGCAATACAAGAGAAATCCTCTTTCTCAAACGAACAGAACAATATCAAAATGGAATCCATTTAGGAAAAAATGCTTGATATTTGAAAAATTGCCGCTAAACTACTCGTGTTTGTTCATGCCCTTGCTTTCGTTCAAAGTCAGGCGTGCGTGCAATGTTTATTGTTTAAAAACAAATGCAGGAAATAAATCGAATTATGAAAAGAGGGATTAACAATGCCGGATTATTCAATAAGTCCAACAGGTGAGCAATTTGATATACCCAAATCCGAAGAGTACACTGCGGAGTATAAGCGAATCGAGTCACTGGTAGATGCGGCACGCGGTGAAGGTAAGGAAATCGTTGTAGTGATGGGAGTCGGTTTTGTCGGAGCAGTTATGGCAGCCATTATTGCCGATACCGTTGATAAGAATAGCGGCAAACCCGGTAAATTTGTCATCGGCTGCCAGCGCCCCAGCGCCCGCAGCTACTGGAAGATTCCCATTTTGAACCGAGGCAAGTCGCCGGTAAAAGCCGAAGACCCCGAGGTCGAGCCGATGATTTCCCGCTGCGTACTCGAGAAAAAAACGCTTATTGCCACCTACAACAGTGACTGCCTGAAGCTGGCCGACTGCGTAGTCGTCGATGTCCAGTGCGATTATACAAAAAAAGACCTCGGCAATATGCGAACCGGCACTGCTGAAATGGCTGCGCTGGAGGCAACAATCAAAACTATCGGCGAGAAGGTGCCGACACACTGTCTTACATTGATAGAAACGACCGTGGCGCCGGGGACAACGGAGTTTGTGGCGTGGCCGATTATGAAAAAGGCCTTTACTGGGCGTGGCATCAAAACAGAGCCGCTATTAGCACACAGCTTCGAGCGTGTTATGCCCGGCAGACATTATGTTGCCTCAATACGAGATTTCTGGCGTGTGTGCTCTGGCTGTAACCAGGAAGCAAAGCAGCGCGTTGAGAAATTTTTGCGTGAGGTTCTAAACACTGAAGAATATCCACTAACCGTTATGGACCGGCCCATCGAATCGGAGACTACCAAAATTGTCGAGAATTCCTATCGTGCGACAATACTGGCGTTCCTTGACGAGTGGAGCCTCTTCGCCGAGCGCAATGGCGTGGACCTAACCAAGGTCATCAAGGCAATTAAAACTCGGCCTACACACAGCAACTTAGTATTTCCCGGCCCAGGTATCGGCGGATACTGCCTGCCTAAAGATGGAGGACTGGGATACTGGGCATACAAACACATCCTCGGTTTCGATGATGATATATTCAAGATTACTACAACAGCTATCGATATCAACGACACGCGCGGGCTTCATGCAGCGGAACTGACACGAGATGCACTGCGCAATATGGGTCTGCAAATAGCCGGCGCAAAGGTACTTTTGTGCGGCGCCAGTTACCGCCAGGATGTGGGCGATACACGCTACAGCGGCTCGGAGATAGTCGTTCGAAAGCTGACCGAAATGGGAGCTGAAATGCAGGTGCATGACCCGTATGTAGAGCACTGGTATGAGCTGGAAAAACAAGAAACATACCCGGCACCGGGTCATTCTTTGGCAAGATTTTTCCGCAACCAGAACGACCTGGTTAATATTCACGTCCAGCACAACATCGCTGTAGCACTGTCTGGCGCACAGGCAATAATACTGGCTGTGCCGCACGAACCGTATCTGCAACTCGACCCGGATAAAATAGTCGAATGGGCAAAAGCTCCCCTGGCGGTAATCGACTGCTTCGGAATACTGGACGACGATAAAATCCGCAGATACTTCGAACTCGGCTGCGAGGTAAAAGCTCTGGGCAGAGGACATATCCAGAGAATAAAAGAAGAAGTGAGAAAAAACAAATGATATGGATATCAGGGAGAAACGGATAGCAATTTTATCGCCGGTGGCCTGGCGGACGCCTCCGCGGGCTTACGGTGCGTGGGAAACGGTGGCCAGCAATATTACAGAAGGCCTGGTAGCCCGCGGGTGGAAAAATGTAACGCTTTTTGCCACTAAAGAATCCATTACGAAAGCAAAACTCGTCGGCTGGGTCGAGAGGGGTTATGAAGAGGACGAATCGCAAATTCCGCTGGTCTCGACCTGCCTTCATATCTCCAAGATTATGGAAAGGGCAAATGAATTTGACCTGATTCATAATAACTTCGATTACCTGCCATTGACATACCTTCGGCTTATCAAAACACCGATGCTGACCACAATCCACGGCTTTTCCGACCCGGATATACTGCGAGTCTATCACGACCATAAAGATACTTACTATGTTTCTATCAGTGATTCCGACAGAAATAAAGATTTGCCTTATCTTGCTACTGTTTACAACGGGATTGACATTTCCAACCTTACATTTCGAGAAACACCGGGTAACAAGCTCGTCCACTACGGACGGATACATAACGATAAAGGAACACATCTGGCGATTGAAGTTGCGAAAAAGTGTGATATGGACCTGCTTATAGCCGGCATAATCCAAGACCAAGAATACTTCGACAATCTTGTCAAGCCGCACCTTGATAATTCTTCTATCCAGTACATAGGGCCTGTAAATCCCACAGCACGCGATGCTCTTCTCAAAGAGGCCTACGCCGTTATTCATTTAAATACAATCCCCGAGAGGTTCGGCCTGGTGATGGCTGAATCTATGGCTGCGGGTGTGCCTGTTATCGCGATGGATTTGGGCTCGTGCCGCGAAGTCATTTCAGGTGGTCAGACCGGCTTTTTGGTTAATAATGTGGAAGAGGCAGTAGAAGCCGTCGGCAAAATCGGTAAAATAGACCGCAGGAAGTGCCGCCGGCATGTCGAGGAAAATTTCACTATCGACTGTATGGTCCGCGGCTATGAAAAGGTATATGAGCAAATCTTCCGGTTAGAAAAACAAAAGAACAAAAAATAAATTTTGCAGAGACACGTAAAATGAAAAAGACATTTGTCACGCGCTATAAAGGCAATCCAATTCTGACAAAGGACGATATCCCTTATCCGGTCCAGACGGTTCACAATGCCGGCGTAACGAAATTTGACGGCCGATATATAATGCTGTTCCGCTCTCACCTCGATACAGGCAGGTCGATAATCGGCATAGCTGAAAGCGAAGACGGCTTCAAGTTCGAGCCGCGTCCGGAGCCGTTTATGGTACCAGGCAAAGAGCCGCCTTTTTGCGAATACGAAGAATATAGCATCGAAGACCCGCGCATTACCCGGCTGGAGGGTGCATACTATATAACCTACAGTGCATATTCGGCAAATGGCGTCCGCATCGGCTTAGCTAAAACACTCGATTTCGAATCAGTCGAAAGAGTTGCACTCATAACAGAAACCGATTACCGAAATACCGTTCTTTTCCCCGAGAAAATCAGTGGCAGATACGTTCGGCTGGACAGACCTCACTGCGAGATTAGTCCCTGGTCAATCTGGATAAGTTACTCGCCGGATTTGCGCCACTGGGGCGACTCGAAACTAATAATCAAACCGGTCAAATACCACTGGGACGAGATGAAAATCGGCCCGGGCGCTCCGCCAATTAAAACTGATAAGGGCTGGTTGAATATCTATCACGGTGTTTTCCCGACGATGGACGGCCACGTATATCGGCTTGGAGTTGCTCTGCACAAGCTCGATGACCCGGCGGTAGTTCTCGGCGTATCTGACCGGTGGATTTTACAACCGGAAGACCCGTGGGAGGTTGTCGGCTATGTGCACAATGTCGTTTTTAGTTGCGGCGCGGTAGCGGAAGATGACGGCACATTGAAGCTCTATTGGGGCGGGGCTGATAAAGTAATGTGCGCCGGCACTGCTGTAATCAACGACCTTGTCGAACTCTGCCTGACCAATTCGAGAACTGCAACTTAAAGCATATATCATAATGATTTCAGTAAATAAGAACCGATACAGCGATTGTCAGGCTAAACTATAACAGTTCCGGATTCCCGCTTTCGCGGTAATGACATTAATGGTTAGTCGGCTCTTATTAACTATATTTGATATCAGATATAACACTTCAAGTTATAAAGGTCGGTAGCGTTTGTCCACCCCGCCCGTGCCATGGGCGGTTGTCCATAAAGAGGATGACTTTGTCGTATTTCTCCGGCGGCAGGGAGTCTTTTAATATCTTACGAATATCCCTCATCGGAGTCCGCAGGGTTGCGTGCGTGATAATAATGTGCTCGTTGTTCAGCTTATCTAATAATCCCGCGAATTCATCGATGTGCATATGTTTTCCGGCTTGCGCTCTTGTGGTATGCTCGCCTTCATAAAAAGTGCACTCGGCGATTAGAATTTTGCAATTGACGATATATTCCAATTGTGAAAAATCAACGTATTGGGTGTCGCCAAGATAAGTAACAATAGGAATCTCCAGCGGATTATCGATTTCAATTCCCTGTTTTTTTAACTCAACGATTTGCGGCCCGGTAAGCTTAGAGTACTTTGCTTTTAGTTTTTTTCGCTTTTCAATCACGGTATATCCGACAGAACCTTTTGTATGCTTCGTCGGAAATACCCTCGCGAATAAATTGGGCTTAATCTGATATTCGTCACCGGCTTTCACACCGACAAGATTAGCAGGTATTTGATTACCGTCCAGCCGAACCCAGCCATCGAGAATCTCCCGTATCGGGCCTAAAAGGTTTTTAGGCGCCAATATCGTGCCGGCTGACTGGCCGCAAAAGTTCCGCTGAGAAAGATAATATGCGATACCGGCGGCATGGTCCATATGTCCGTGAGTCAGTAAAACATTGTTTATGGAAATAATCTGGTCGGGGGCCTTGCCAACATCAAAGCAAACGTCAAGCTGAGGCACTGCCACGACGGTCTCTTCGCCTGCGACCGAATAGCCGATGATTTCCAAACCACCTATTTTTAATCGTGCTAAATTATGGCTGGCCATTAGAAGCTAAAAAGTTAAAAGTAAAAAGTCAAAACTGTGGAATTCCTTAATTTTACACTTTGCATTTTAAGTTTTTAGTTTTCTCAATAGTAGAGACAAATGTCAATTATGTCAATTCGTTTTTGACATTATCGCAGATATGTGTAAACTTATATCAAAGCATCAAGGAATTAGTACATAAACTCTCATATAACACTTTGCTCGTATTTGCCAAATGTCTGAAAAACAAAAGGACAATAGAAAAAACCGAGATAAAAAAAGCCGGACAACATATCCGTCCTGGATATTCGGCATTATCGTTCTCCCGATATTTTTTATCACCATAATTGGCCATTTCTGGCTGATTCCCGCCAAAGTAGGCCTGGAAATAGAAAAGACACTTCTGAAATTCTGGGATGGGCAGATAAATATCGAAGACGTCGAGGTAAACTATTTCGGCCCGATATACTTCGGAAAAGTCGTTTTCTTCGACAGGGCCGGCCGCGAGTGCCTGCAAACAGGCAGAGTAAAAATGGTTTTTGAGAAATGGCCTGGTTTACATCCTGTCGTAACAGAGATTAAAATTGAAAAATTGAACATTCAGATTACAACAGCCGACGGCAAATTTACACTGCCTTTTATCAATCCCTTTCAACAATCGCCAACACCAAGAAAAAAAATGGATATCCGAAAGCTTACTATAAATGATGCTGAAATCACCGTAACTGATGCAAAGGGAACAAAAACGCTTTATGAGAACCTGCAATTACAGGCCTACAAAAAGGACAATTTCTACGATTTTTCCTTAAAGCGAACCGGCTCTGAACCTATGGAATCACTACTGGCTAAAGGCAGGCTTGATTTAAAGACACTTGAAACAGAACTTTCTTTACAGCTAAAACACACAGTGAAAAAACCGGAGACGGCCTTAGTATTTGCAGCATTGAATATCCCGAATCTCTCAGCTGAGGGTAACTTCGAAGCGGATTTGAAAATAAGCGGCTGCCTTAAAGAACCAGGCGGATTAGAGCCAAACGGCATAGCCAGCATTGACGGATGGATAGTGGCAAAGAATGGTAAAATCATCGCCAACAATCTCACAACCAAAGTCAATGTGTCAGACGGACGTTATGCCTTTGAGAATCTTACGGCAAACATCTGCGATGGCAATGCCGCCGGCTCATTATATGTGGAAACCGAACAGAACCAGCCGACAGAATTTAGCGGTCGATTAATAGCGCAAGATATGAGTTTTATAGAGCTGACTTCCATTCTGGGTGGTCCGGGCAAAAAAGCAACAAAAGGCACGGTTACATTTAATTATACCTTTTCCTGCAAGGGTAAAGATTTGCAAAACCTTATTGGCGAAGGTCAAATTTTTCTTGATGATGCCGACATCACCGTCATACCGGTAGTTCCCCACTTATTCAACATTATTGGCTTATCGCAGCTTGACCCACTGAAGATGTCTGATGCCGAATGCTCATTCAGCACTACCGGCCCTGTTGTAACCGTCAAAACCGCTCACATAGCCAATCTCTTTGCCGCTGTTAGAGCCGAACCGGGCGGGACAATCAACCTGCAAACAAAACAGATAAACATATATGTCAAAGCAGTAATGCTAAAGCAAATCGATGCTATCGTCAAAAACGTTCCAATTATCAATATTATCAACAATCTGAAAGACAAACTCACACGTTTGAAAGTACAGGGAAACTGGTCTGACCCGCCGAGTAAACTAATAAAAAAGGAACCAATCAATGACATCAAAGAAGCTACGGTCGGTTTTCTTCAGGATATAGTAAACAGCGGCGGCCAAATCACACAGGAAATGCGTAAAAGATTCAGAGCTTATCCCAAACCCAAATAAGGAGCAAATGACTAATTAAGGGGAATCAATTTAATGCCCGATAAGCGAATTCACAGAGGTCCTCATCCGGCAGATGAAAAATTGTTTGCCGAGAGCAAAATCGACGATTTGCGCTCGGCACTTGCCGATTTTTCGCTTTTACTGACAAAGGGGTATGCTAACAAAAGCGCCCTTAAATTAGTCGGTGATAAATTCAATCTTACAGAAAGACAAAGATTGGCTGTTATGCGAAGCGCCTGCTCCGACCAGCAGTTACAGTCTCGAAAGCAGCGCGAAGTTAAAATCTCCGATTTAACCGGCCAGTCAATCGTCATCGACGGCTATAACATTCTAATAACCATCGAGGCAGCGATTAGCGGCGGCGTAATATTCAAGGGGCGCGACGGCTGTTATCGAGACCTTGCAAGCATCCACGGGACATATCGCAAAGTAACCGAAACGATACCGGCTGTGCTACTTATAGGCGAGTTTCTCAAAGAAACCGGCACAGCTAAAGTCAAGTGGCTTTTAGACAGCCCTGTCTCCAACAGCGGTCGATTAAAAACACTTATTGGTGAGCTGGCCAAAAAAAATAACTGGAACTGGGATATCGAGCTTCTGCTAAGCCCCGATTATGAACTGGTAAGAACAGAAGAAATTATTGCAAGCAGCGACAGTGCCGTCCTCGATGGTTGCAGGAAATGGGGCAACCTAGCGACAGAGATAATAAAACAAAAGCTGCCATCAGCCAAAGTGATAGATTTATGTGGCGTTGAGTAAGAAGCCGTCATCATAATTTGCTCACATTTCTTATCAACAAAGATACTTACTTTGTGAAAAAGATAAAACTCCCGATTTTTTTGCAACGTTTTTGTTGTATGCGCATTTATAATGGTGATGATAGCTGGTACTGCTAAACTCCGGAGAACAGTTATTGTGCAGAACATAGCGGATGACGGTCAATTGATAACAGAGGCCCGGAATAATCCTGAGGCCTTTGCCCTGCTGTATCGCCGACATTATAACGTTATCTGAAGGGCCTGGATTCAGGAACCATCAATTGGCGTTTAGATAAGAATGCAACCTTACAGTTTTTTTGAAGGATACTTGAGATGCTAAAACAAATGATTTGCCTTCAGGATTTATCCTTTGAGACGCATAAAAAGGCCGTGGGGCCCCGCTATTTATACATGGTGAAGCCAAACGGCGGGGTCAACCCACGACCAACGGCTCCTACATATCCATCCCCTAAATGAATCCTGAATATATATGTCAGCAATTAAAACAGTCAGGCAAAGAATCATTTAGGACAGGATTTGCAGGATAAAAAAGATATATAAATCTTTTCGGCCCACCCCTTCCAAAGGGTGAGGTCAATCCTGTTATCTTGCCAGGAAGCCGTAACCGCTGCGCCCTGCTGCTAATTAACCCTCGCTTTGGTTACGTCTTTCTTCGAGCTTTTGCTTCAGAATCTCGCCGACACGCAAGGCGGCATCCTTACCAAAGTCAATGCACTTGTGCATGCCTGTATTAAAAGATTTGGCAAATTCGTCGGATTTTAACGAAGAAAACGCAAAGCTTCTTTCACTTTCACAAGTTACAGAGGTTTGGCCTTCGGGCGCCGGCCCAAAGCAGTAAATTGCTGTCGCAAATCCGGCAAAATAGACGATGAGCAGAAATATGAGCTTGATTCTCCATCCCCTCATTAAAAGCTCCTCCCTTCCAAACAAGAATTGTTATCGGCCGTCTCCCTCACCCGGCTCTATAGGTTTCTCTAATAAATACATAACATAAAAAAACCACTATGCCAAATAGAAAGTGCAAAAACGAAGAATTAAAAATTGAAACCACAACCCAACCGAAAAGATATGACAATCAGTGCGGCTCAGGAACGAACTTTATCCGCCTGAGGCGGATTTATCCAGGGCCTGCACCAGCTTCCTGCAGACAATCGCCACTTCGTCCTTAGTCAAATTATTATAAAACGGCAAAGCAATAGTCCTCTCACAGACAGACTCAGTTATCGGGAAATCGCCCTTTTTGTAGCCGAACTGCTTAGCCATAAACGGCTGCAGGTGGACCGGCGGGAAATAGTTGCTGACCTGGATGCCTTCACCTCTCATAGCTTTTATAATATTATCTCTTTGCCGGTCGGTATATCCTTCTGCCAGTCGAACCACAAATACAAACCAACTCATATCACAGCCATCCGGTTCAGTGGGCACTATCAACCGGTCATCGTCGGCCAGCATCTCCTGATACCATTTTGCCACCCGGCTGCGTTTTGCCTTGATTTCCTCTATCCTTGAAAGCTGTGCTATTCCGAGCGCGCAATTGATATCGCACAATCGAAAGTTATAACCCAGCCGTTCGTGACTTAACCAGCCGTCGCCTTTGCCTCTGCCCTGGTTACGAAGCGATACACAAATATCCGCTAAATCATCATCGTCGGTCAAAATCATTCCGCCTTCACCGGTAGTCATCTGCTTATTGGGATAGAAGGCAAAGACGCTCATTTTTCCGAATGTCCCCACCTTTTTCCCATTTAACACTGAGCCAAGCGCCTCGCAGCCATCTTCGATTACTGCAAGATTGCGCTTATATGCAAT
>Ga0315537_1002642_pt1 | contig 13581 bp, 12 predicted proteins | sample SalMarSW160270MG_FD_203091 | JGI IMG/M metagenome (GOLD analysis project Ga0315537, IMG submission 203091) | Salt marsh sediment microbial communities from the Plum Island Ecosystem LTER, Massachusetts, United States - Salt Marsh Sediment SW1602-70 ... | reverse complement strand
CTGGGGTTGGTCGGCGTAGCGCGTCTGCGTCGCCGTTCGTAGGGAAAAACAAATAACCTCCTTCGGTCGAGTTCTCTCTCCTCTCGACCGGGGTGACAATCAGGTCTGAACAAGAGAAGCCCGGTTTCGCGTGAGGTGGTTTCCTCACCGAAGCCGGGCTCTTCTTTTATAGGACAAGAGGTCACAAACTTGAGGTCACAATTTGTGACCTCAAGTTGGGGAGGGCGCAGACACAGCTTAAAGGTTGCGGAACTTGCGCTCGTAATCGAGCTCCATGCCGTACGGGAAGTCTTGGTAGGTGTAGAAGATCACGGGGATATCGGCGTCCGAGTACTTCAGGAGCGCCTTGGTGAAGCGGCGGCGCAGGTCGTCGGAGAGGGTGGCGTATTTCTTGAGCTGAATCTCGAGGGTCTTGTTGTCTTTGTTCAGGTGGAAGTACCCCGTCGTCTTTGAGGCGACGCTGAAGTCTTCATAGAGGCCTTGCTTGATCTCTTCGGGGTAGACGCGCTTGCCGTTCGTCTCAAGGTACCGGTCTTTGCGGCCGCTGACCCAGACGAGCGGCAGGTGTAGGTCGGGCATCATGGCTGAGAGGCTGAGGTCTGCCAGGATCTTCGTCATCGTTTCGTAGGGGATGATGTCTCCGCGGTCCCTGGAGTTGTAGCGTAGAAGCGGGATGAGCATGTGGGGGGAAAGCATCGAGAAGACCAGTTCCTTATCCGTGGCGTCTTCTGGCAGCGCCTCCAAGAAGAGTCGGTGCGGGTAGTAGTGAAAGAGGATCGGCGGCACTTTGGCATCGGCGCCGAAAAGCGCGTGGCGGAGATTTTCGTCCGTCTGTGCCTTGCGGCGCAACGCGATCGTCTGCTTCGATTCATGGAAGAGGTTGAGGTCGAGCTCGGCGATGCCCATGGTGGCGCCGATGAGCCGGCCGTCGGGCGCGTCGGGGTTGAAGTCCATGAGGTCGCCCAGGTAGGAGCGGAAGGACTCCGAGAACCAGTCTTCGCCGGAGATGAGGCTGACGTTGTATTTTTTCCAGCTGAGACCTTGCTCGATGCCGTCCTCCAAGATTTTTTTCAGGAAGTGCGGGTCGCTGACGATGAGAACTTGGTCGAACTTGGGGCCGAATTTTTTTAAAATGGCCAGCGCCATGTCCGGCCGGACGCTCGTTTCCGCGAGTTTGAGGCTCGTGTGGACTTTGACCCCCATCGGGATGCAGTTGAGAAGGAGGGTTTTCTTCTCGCTGATGCCAAAGACGTACTCGAGCGCGGTGTCGATGGACGTAGCGGTGTCGCGGTAGTTGCGCGGGGTGTTGATGCCGAAGGAAAAGGCTCCGGAGAAGCCGGAGCTTGACATCGCCAGTTTCATTTCGTCGATGCCGCCGTCCATGCAGAGGTCTTCGATCTCAAAGGCGGAAAAGGTCTCGTGCTTGTCGATGATCGGCACGAGTTTTTTGTAGTCAGCGGCGGTCCGGACGGCGCGCCAGTCGATGCGGCGGTCGGCGAGGATCTTTTTGTAGGCCGGCACGCGCGTGGCCGCGCGCTGGAGCGCTTTCAGGAGGAATTTTTCGCTCAACGCGGCCAGACGTGCCGGCTCAACCGAACGCAGCAGCTCGATCATTTTTTTGCGTCGGCGGCGCCCGAGGGTTTCGGCAAGATTCATCACGTCAGCACCTGAGGAGGTGTTCGAAGTTTTTGGAAAATATCTTTTTTTTGATCTCTGAGGAGAGGCTTAGGGCGTTGATCGCCTCGACATAATCCTTCATCCGGTGGATTTTGCCTTCGTAGGGCATGGGGAAGTCGGTGCCGAAGATGACTTTGTTCTCCCCGATGCGCCGGACGAGCTCCGGGGTCAGGAGCTCGGCGATCTCGTATGGGTAGGCGGCGGTGTCGATGAAGACGTTCGGGTTCTTTTCGACGACCATGAACGCTTCGTTCTGCCATAGCGTTCCTAAGTGCGTGAGAACGATCTTCAGGTCTGGGAAGGCGATCGCGACTTCATCGAGGAGGATGGGGTTCGCCTGCGTGAGCTTAACCATGCTCCCGAAAGGGGTCGAGCCCACGTGAAAAACCACGGGGATGTCCAGGGCCGCGGCCTGCTGGTAGAGTGGCCACACTTCTTTGTCATTCGGAAAGAAATCCTGGAGCGGCGGGTGGAGTTTGAGGCCTTTGAGCCCGAGGTTTTTGACCGCGTCTTCCAGGATTTTCGGCGCGTCTTTCCTTTTGGGGTTGACGGAGGCGAAGCCGGTGAGCCTGTCGCCGTGTTTGCGACAGGTCTCGGCAACGAATTCGTTGGAGGCGTACAGAATCGGCGCTTCACAGGCGAAGAGGACGCCCCTGGCGATGCCGGCCTCGTTCATCTGGCCCAAGACCGTCTCAAGTGAAAGGAGGGGGATCGTTTCCTGGATTCGCTTGAAGGACGCGATGCTCTCCAGGAAACCGAGGTATTTCTCTTTTTCTTGCATGACCCTGTCGATCTCGATGAGATGGATATGCGTATTGATGATATCCATTTGTTAGGTCTCCTGTTCGGGGATGGTGCCGTTGAAAGGGTTGAAGAGCGCAAAGTGCGGGGCGAGCGCAAGCGTTCCCCACTTTAGGGTAATCTTGATGGTTTCCAGGCTCATCAGCACCGCGGTCAGCCACACGATGGGCGCAAAAGACGGAATGCGGCCCGCCCGGATCTTTTCGACGGCCGCGGGCGGATAGAACGTCTCGACGCCCTCGATCTTCTTCATGCGCGCCAGCATGGTGATCTTGAGCTGCAGGTATTCTTCGTCCGTGATGTCCTTGACCTCTTTGCCGATCGTCGGGAAGCCGTAGACCTCCTCCAGCGAAGGCGTGTCCCGGGTGATGACCCTCACGTTGCCGTACGGGATCGCCCATCCCTCGACCAGCGGGATGCCGAGCCGCCTCGCCGCGCGGCTGATGATGAGGCACGGCTTGGCGCTGTCGATGGCGAGCACCGCCACCGCCGCGTCCTTCAAAATTTTGTCGATGTTCTCCTCGGTCACCTGGGTGAAGGCCTGGAGTTTGAGCTGCGAGTCGATCTTCTTTAAGAACGCCTCGGCGATTTCGGTCTTCAGTTTCCCGACGGTGTCGCGGAAGCAGAAGATCTGGCGGTTGAGGTTGGTCGGCTCGAACTTGTCGTTGTCGATGATCTTAAGCGATCCCACGCCGGCACGCGTCAGGACCTCGGCGATGACGCCGCCCAGGCCCCCCAGGCCGAAGACCGCGACGGTGGTCTCTTTGAGCGTCTTTTGTTCCACTTCAGTCACAAGGCCGGCGTTCCGGTCCGTCAGTTGGGCGTAGAGATTTTCAAACATAGCGTCTCCCTAGAAGAAGAGTTTGGCTTCGATGTAGAACAGGTTTTCGTAGCCGGCGAATTCGCTATCGGCCCGCTCGACGAAGAGCTGGGCGCCGGCCGCCACGTCCAGGTTCTCGCGGACGTTGTAGCGTATTTCCGGGTTCAGGAAGGCACTTTCTCCGTCGATGTCGCACAGGATCGTCCCCTTGAGCTTGATCAGGGGCGTCAGGTCGTAGGTGGCCATGATGCCGATGAGGTTCTTTTGAAGCGAGAGCCGGCGGCGTTGTTCGCTCAGGGAGCCGGAGAAGGCGCCGGTATCGCCGTTGGCCAGGCCGTTGTAAAAGTACTCGGCCGCGACGTAGGTCTTGGTGCCGAAGTTATAGTCGCACCCCAGGGCGACCCGCAGCCCCTCGTCGCCGCCGTCTTTCGTGTAGGTGAGCTCGCCGCGGAACCCCGCGTCCTTGAGGTAGCCGTCCCACCCCAGGCCGAAGACCAGGTCGTCCTGATGGTCGGCCGCGATGAGAAAGAGGTCATAGGTGCCTATTTTCTTGTAGCCGCGGACGCCGAAGCTCGTGCCTTCCTCGTCTTCCCCGGGGCCGAAGACGAAGCTCAGGCCCGAGAAGTCCCCGCCGAAGAGCTCGACGTTGAACCCGTCAAAGCCCACGCGCTCCTGGGGTTCGATGTCCGACGGGAGCGGCTGGTTGAAGATGTCCAGCGGGCTGTAGAAGCGCATCCGGCCCCAGTCCACGAGCTGTTTGCCCATCGTCACGCGGAAATCCTCCCCGTGGCAGGTGAGGAAGGCGCGATACACCGCGTATCGGAAGAAGATGTGGTCCTTGTCCGTGACGGTCCTGTCCGTGTCCCAGAAGGCGAGGTCCTTGTAGTCTTTCCGGCGCAGGAGAGTGAACTCCGGCGTGTGGGCGAAGTCGTGGAGGAGGAGTTCGTTGTCGACGGTGATCTGGGCGTCCCAGTGGGCGTTTATCTGCGGTTCCCAGGTGAGGCGGCCCCGCTGGAGGATGCTGAAGAAGCCCTCTTTGGTCCCGGCCGTCTTGGAGAAGGAGGCGAGCATCTTGTAATAGCCGGAGAAACGATTGAGGATGGTCTCGGAGGCCACATCGGCGGCGAAGGCCACATCGACGGCGGAGGCCGCATCGACGGCGGAGGCCGCATCGACGGTCCGGCACCATCCGGAGGCCGGGACGGCCAAAAGGAGGAGGAGGCCGGCGGCCGCAAGGCGTCCGGCGGCCGCGAGGCATCCGAATGGGTTGGGAAACGGTTTGCTCACAGGGTGGTCTGTCCGATGGGAAACAGTTTCCATGATCTATGCCTCGGATCTATGCCTCGATGCGGCCGTCGTGGAGCTTGATGAGGGTCGTGGCCTTGCCCATGACCATCCTGTCGTGCGTGGAGAAGATGAAGGTCATGCCTAAGTTCTTGTTCATGCGGAACATGAGGTCCATCAGGCCCTCGCCGGTGCGCGAGTCGAGGTTCGCGGTGGGCTCATCGGCCAGGATGATCTTGGGGCGGGCGAGGACGGCGCGCGCGACCGCGACGCGCTGCTGCTGGCCGCCGCTCAGCTGGGCGGGCTTGCGGCCGGTGTAGCCGTCCAGGCCCAGGTCTTTCAGGATGCTGATGGCGTCGTGTTCCCGGTGTTGGCGTGTCGCGCCCTGCAGGAAGGCCACGTATTCGGTGTTCTCCAGGGCCGTCAAGGTCGGGATGAGGTTGTAGGCCTGGAAGACAAAGCCGATCTTCCTCAGGCGGAACTCAGCCAGCTGCACCTGGCTGAGCTTGTTGACGTAGACGCCGTCGACCATGATGTCGCCGCTCGTCGGATAGTCGAGCCCGCCGATGAGGTTCAGGAGCGTCGTCTTTCCCGAGCCCGACGGCCCCGCGATCGCCACGAAGTCGCCTTCCTGGATATTCAGGCTGATCCCGTCGAGCGCCTTGGCCTCGATCGTCGAGCCCTTGGGACGGTACGTGCGCGAAACGTTTGTGACTTCTACGGCTAAGCCCATGTTTTCCTCTATTACTCTATCAGCCGGCGAGGGCGTCGACCGGCTTGAGCCGGGCGGCGCGGTGCGCCGGCACCATCGAAACGGCGACACTCACGACCAGGATCACGCCGACGTATAATCCCACCGAGGCGAGGTCGGCCTTCGGGTGGATGACCGAGCCGATGTAAAAACTGTTGAGGGCGTCCGAGATGGCCGACAGGTCGATGCCGCGGGCGCCGAAGAACCGCGACAGGCCGTAGCCGGCCAGGCCCCCGGCCAGGGCGCCGACCGAGCCCAGGATGAACGATTCCATCGCCACGAGAAAGACGATCTGGTCGGGCTTGGTGCCCAGGGCCGTCATGATCCCGAATTCGCGCTTGCGCTCCAGGACGCTCATCAAGATCGTGTTGAGGATGCCCGTCGAGACGATCAGGAGCACGATGACCAGGATCAGGCCCGTGAAGACCTGGTCGAACTGCAGCCACTGATACGTCATCGGTGATATCTCTTTCCAGCTCAGGACCTCGAATTGCTGGCCGTCTATTTTGTCGCGCAGGGCCTTGACGGTCCGGTCGACTTCTTCCAGGGACGTGGCCTTGATGGCGATCTCGGAGATCTTCCGGTTTAAGACGAGGAGGTCCTGGGCCGCGCTCAGGGTGATGACGGCCAGGCTCTTGTCGACCTCTTCGCCGCCCGCATCCAGGAGACCCGCGACCGTAAAGGCGCTGGCCGACAGGCTGCCGTCCGCGCCCTGGCTCATGACGACGATCTTGTCGTCGAGCCCGACGCTCAGGTTTTCGGCGAGCTGCCTGCCGATGACGATCTTGTCGTCGTCGCCTTCTTCCAGCCAGCGGCCGGCGCGCACGCGCTCGTGCAGGGTCGACAGGTGCCTCTCGTTGATCGGGTCTATCCCCATCAGGAGGACGCCGGCCGAGTTCTCGGCCGAGGAGACGAGCGCGAAGTCTTTGACGCGCGGGGACCAGGCCTTGACACTGGGCACGTCCAGGAGCGAACGGGCCAGGCTATAGGGGTTGTTGATGCTTTTGTCCAGGCCCATGTTTTTCTGAAAGCCCAGCTTATGGATCTGGATGTGGCCGATAAAAAGGTCCGTGTAGTTGGCGACCATCTGGTGGTCGGCGCCGGTGACGAAGCTCTTGAGGAAGATGAGGGCGGCCAGGCCGAAGGCCACGGCGCCGATCGTGATGAGCGAGCGGGCGGGGTTGCGAACGACGTTGCGCCAGGCGATGCGGATGAAGATCGTCATGAGTTAGGCTTTAGCGGTCTCAAACAGTTTCTTCGTAAGCGTCAATTCTTGATGTTCTGCAGGGTGAAGACGCCGTCGTCGATAGGTTCATTATATACCAGGTCGTCGCTGACTTCAATCATGGTGCGGCGGCCCGGTTTTATCTCGGAGACCATCTCCCAGCGCGTGGGGATGAGGCGGCCGCCGACCCGGCGCACGTCGCGGTAGGAGAGGACCTTGACGAGTTCGTCGTCCTTGCCGTAGAACTCGTCGCGCAGGGGCACGAATGTCTGTGTGTCGATCACCATCACGCGCCGCTTCCAGACCACGCCGGCGCGGGGCTTAGGCACAAGCTGGATGCGCACCAGCGGCATCCCTTTGATGGTCTTCCTTGCGATGATGACGTGGTCGTAGTCTTCGACGATGCTGCTCTCCTTGACGAGGTCGTCGTTCGCGAAGTCGCTGCCCATCCAGGGCTGGAGCATCATGGAGGGCGGGATCTTGATCGTGCGCTCCACCTGGGGCAGGTAGTTCCACATCTCGTTGCCGACGCGGAGCGTGGTGATGCCCTTCTCCTTGGCCGGGGAGAGGATCTTCAAGAGCATCCTGTCGCGTCCCTTGCTCTGGACGCGGATCTCCAGCTGTCGCCGCCAGCTGGGCGTGATGACGGTCATGGTATAGTGGCCCTGTTGCGTCTGTCCGCGCATGAGGTCATCCGAGCGCTTGACGATCTCTTTGGCGTTCTGTTCTTCCTGGGTCTGCACGGCGGCCGCAGGAGCGGCCGCAGGCGAGACCTTTCGTGCCTGGACCGTGGGGCACAGGAGGAGGGCCAGGATAAGGGAGGCAAGGGCCAGGATACGGGAGGGGAGGGTCAGGATACGGGAGAGGAGGGCGCCGTTTTTCATCCGCCCTTCCTGATCATGGGGAATGACCCCGTCACAGGCGGGGTCTATTAAGGCAACACGGATCCGACCGGGATGTTTCATATAACCCATTATACCATTATATTTTGCCGGGTTAAAAAGTCAAGTTGACCAATCAGATAGGGTATGCTATTTTGAATATGAATATGTTTGATTCAGAAGGCATGTTTTTCAGAAAAATCGACTCGCCTGATCTCCTCGAGGACGTCTTCAGGCTGCGGTATCAGGTCTACTGCAAAGAGCGGCGGTTTTTGAGCGAGTCCGAGTATCCGCACGGTGCGGAGAAGGACGCGTTTGACGATTTTGCCATCCACTTCGGCGCCTTTGACCAGGCCGGCATGCTGGTCGGCGCCGTTCGCCTGATCCTCTCAGAGTGCCCCGTCTTTCCGATCGAAGAGCGCATCCCGACCCTCGCCCTGGGTGAGAGTCTGCCTTTGCGGGGAGAGTGCGCCGAGATCTCGCGCCTGACGATCAGCAAGGAGTTTCGCCGGAGCCTCTCTTCGGGGGGACCCGGCGGGCCTGCGGGCCTTGCGCAGAGGCCCAGCAGTATCATCCGCAAGGTCAGCCCGGTCACCCTGGGGTTGTGCCACCTCATGTACGTGGAGTGCCTCGAGCAGCAGATCGGTTATTGCCTTGCCCTGATGGAGCGGCCGCTACGGCTCTTGCTCAGGCTCCACGGGTTCGTCTTCCGCCAGGTCGGCCCCGAGATCGACTACTTCGGCCGGGTCGCGCCCTACATGATCGACGTCAGCGCCATGGACCGCCACGAGCTCTTCTACAGCCAGCCCTTCGGTTTTGAGGAAGTCCAGCAATGACGACACAGCAGCCTGAGACGTTTGAATTCCGGCGTATCACCTCGCCCGGGGTGATGGAGGAGGTCTACCGGCTGCGGTATCAGGTCTACTGCAACGAGTGCCGCTTCATCGACCCCCAAGGATACGAAATATAAAATTAATTGCTTGGGCCGCTGATAGGGATCCTGAAACAGCATATAAAGCAGGAGTTACAGGCCCTAAAGTCCCTGAATAATCGGTTGTCATTCAGGTTGTCATTTAGGTTGTCATTGGCTATAATAGTGCTATGCCCTTTGAGCCAAAATATAAGATCACCAATAAAATCCTTAACAATATCTCCCGTATTATGGCGGGTAGAGAGGTTATCGAACAGTCAAAGCTCATACCTAAGTGGGAGTTGAAGTTAAAAAAAGAAGCTCGGATCCATAACGCTCATTCATCCACGAGTATTGAGGGGAATAACTTAACGCTTGAGCAGGTTGCCGCTTTAGCGGAGAATAAAGATGTTATAGCCACAGAAAAAGATAAAAAGGAAGTTTTAAATTATCTCAAAGCATTAGATTCGATCCCCGAATACGCAAATAAGAAGCTAACGAACATTAAACTTTTGCTTGAGATCCACGAGACTCTTACTACCGGCACCCTGCGGGATAAAAAAGATTGCGGTGTCTTTAGAAATCGTCAGGTTTTTGTAGGCAGGCGTATCTTTGATGGAACAAGTTTCAAGGAGATTGTAGAGTATCTGCCTCCCAAAACAAAGGATGTGCCGCGGCTGGTATCCGAGTTCCTGGATTGGCTCAATTCAACCAAGATACAAGAGATCAATCCTGTGATTCTTGCAGGTATTGTCCATTACGAAATCGCAAGGATCCATCCGTTTATTGATGGCAATGGCAGGACAGCTCGATTAATCGCAGCATTGGTTTTATATAAAAGCGGCTTCGATCATCGAAGATTTTTCGCCCTTGATGATTATTATGACGAAAACAGGGCTGTCTATTACGCAGCATTGAAAACAGCCCAGACAAGAAAAGGCGATATTGCTGAATGGCTTGAGTATTTTACAGAAGGTGTTTTGTATTCGATAGACAAGGTCAAAGACTTTATTGAAAAAACAGGACTTTCTCCAAAGATAGAAAAAGGGGAAAGGATCGAATTAACTCAGAAGCAGATAAAAATTTTAGAGCGGATCCAAAAAAAAGATAAGGTTGGCAATAAAGATTTGAGAGATATGTTCGGCATAACACGTCAAGCGGTACTCAAAGAGATCACTAAATTAATAGATGCAAAACTGATCGAGCTGGTAGGGAAGGGCAGAAACGCCCATTATAGGATTTCGGATTAATTCAGCGGTTGCCTAATAGCTGCTTTGAGTGCCCCGCGCATGCGCGGGGGTATCTACATAGATAAAACCGCGCCTGTAACGGCGGTCGGTTTTGAGGAAGTCCAGCAATGACGACGCTGCAGCCTGAGACGTTTGAATTCCGGCACATCACCTCGCCCGGGGTGATGGAGGAGGTCTACCGGCTGCGGTATCAGGTCTACTGCAACGAGTGCCACTTCATCGACCCCAAGGATTATCCCGACGGCATCGAGACCGACGGATACGACAGGCACTCGGTGCACTTCGGCGCCTATGACCTCGAGGGGCGCCTCGTCGGTTCCGTGCGCCTGATCCTGCCGTCCTCCCGGAAGTTCCCCATCGAGGAGCACTGCCCGACGCTGGACGTCGACCCGCTCAAGGTATCCCCGCGAAAGAGCGCCGAGATCTCGCGCCTGACGATCAGCAAGCTCTACCGCCGCAGGGCCCAGGACGGTCTTTACTATGAGCCCCAGGCCCAGGACGTGGCGGTCCGGGACAAGGGGCAGTATTTCATGCGTCGCGTGCGGCCGATGGCCTTCGGGCTCTACCGCGAGATGTACCACGAGTCCAAGCGCCTGGGCATCCGCTACTGGTATGCCCTCATGGAAAAGACCCTGCGCACCCTCTTGAAGATCCACGGCTTCGTCTTCGACCCGATCGGCCCCGAAGTGGACTTCTACGGTCTCGTCACGCCGTACCTCGCGGACATCGTGGAGCTTGAAAAGAACGTCCACGAGAAGTTCCCGCAGTTCTACGACTACTTCATGGAGCACCTGGAACCGCAGTTGCAGCCGAAGCTCTGAACCTCACCAAGGCTTAGCCATGGCCCCCAACATCTTCCAAGCCTTCGAAGAGAGCTGCCGGGCGCATCCCGCCGACGTCGCCGTCAAGCTCAAAAAACAGGAAGGATACGAGACGCTGACCTATGGCCAGCTCCTGGAGCGCGTGCGCGGCCTGCGCGCCGTCTTTTGGCGCCGGGGCATCAAGGCGGGCGACCGCGTCGCGCTCTTGTTGAGCAACGGCCCGGACTGGCCGGCGGCCTTCTTCGCGGCGATGTCCCTTCAGGCCGTGGCCGTGCCCATCGACGCGCAGATGTCTCCTCAAGAGGTCAGACAGATCATGGGGCACGCCCACATCAAGCTTTTGGTGACACAGGAGAAGTTCGGCGTGGCCCTGAGCGAGATCCTGGGCGACGTCTCGGTCGAGGTGCCTTTTTTCCTCGACATGCCGTGGGAAGAGCTGGCCGGGGAGGCCGTCGGGCCGCCGCCGGCCGCGGACTACGGGGCGCACAAGCTCGCCGCGCTCTTTTACACGTCGGGCACGACATCGGCGCACAAGGCCGTGATGCTGACGCACGCGAACATCCTGTCGAACGTCGCCTCCATCCGCGCCGTCCATCTCCTGCGGTCCGACGACGTCATCCTTTCGGTCCTGCCCCTCCACCACACGTATCCCTTCATGGTCACGTGTCTCGTGCCGCTCCTGGGCGGCGCGACGGCGGTCTACCTGCAGAGCCTGATGCACCACGAGATCTTCGCGGCGCTCCAGGAGAACCGCGTCACCGTCTTCGTGGGCGTGCCCCAGCTCTACGCGCTCATCGCGCGCACCATCGCGGAGCGCATCAAGAAGTTCGGCGGTCTCGTCACGTGGTCGGTGGACCGCGTGATGGACGTCTGCGCGCTCGTCTCGCGCCTGAGCGGCCGCAACGTCACCAAGAACGTCCTGCGCAGGCTCCACGAGACGATGGGCGGCCACCTGCGTTTCATGGCGAGCGGCGGCGCCAAGCTCGAGCCGGAGGTCGCGCGCAGTTTCTTCCGTTGGGGCCTGCCGGTCGTCGAGGGCTACGGCCTGACGGAGACGGCGCCCGTCGTGACCTTCAACCCGATGAACGCCGCCAAGTATGACTCGGTGGGCAAGGTCCTGCCGGGCGTGACGGTGAAGGTCGTCGAGCGCGGGGAAGACGGGTACGGTGAGCTCGCGGTGCGCGGCGGCAACGTGATGCTCGGCTACTACCGTGCGCCGGCGCTGACGAAAAAGGTCCTGCAGGACGGATGGTTCTTCACCGGAGACCTGGGCACCCTCGATAAGGACGGCTACGTCTACGTGACGGGCCGCAAGAACGAGATCATCGTCCTGCCGAACGGCAAGAAGATCAATCCCGAAGAGGTCGAGGCCCACTACGGCGCAAGCCCCTATATCAAGGAGCTGTGTGTCTTGTATCCGCATGGCGGCCAGGAGGCCGGGCACCTGGTCGCGGTCATCGTCCCCGACGAGGACCTTCTGCGCGCACACAAGCACGTCAACATCGGCTTCAAGATCCGCTGGGAGCTCGACACCTATTCGCAGAAACTGCCCGCCTACAAGCGCATCCGCGGTTTTGTCCTGACGCCGGAGTCGCTGCCGCGCACGCGTCTGGGCAAGCTCATCCGTTATCAGATCGAAGAGAAGTACGCGGCCGGCGGGTACATGGAAAACATCAAAGAGCGTAAAGAGGAGACGCTGACGCCTTTTGAAGAGACCGCCTTGAAGCACCTGGGCCGCCTCCTGGACCGCGAGGTCCACCTGGATGATCACCTGGAGCTTGATCTGGGGCTGGATTCGCTGGGCCGCATCGAGCTGTTGAGCTCGCTCCAGGAGCTGGTCAAGGTCGGCATCGATGATTCGCTGGCCCTCGAGCTCTTCGAGGCGCGCACGGTGCGCGACCTCATCAACAAGGCCCACCAGGCCCTGCCGGAAAGCGTTTTTGAGGGCATCATCAAGAGAGACGAGACCGTCTTTTGGTCGCAGGTCTTGAGAGAGCCGCCCAACGCCAGGAGCCTCGAGCGCCTCAAATTGTCTTTTGACGCCTACGAGCGCGTCATCGCCTATATCATGGCGTGGGTCCTCAAGCTCCTGATGCGCGTCTTCTTTTCGGTGCGCGTCAAGAACAAGGAGCGCGTCCCGGAAGAGGGTCCCTATATCGTTGTCTGTAACCACGTCTCTTTCATCGACGGTTTTTATCTTTTGTGCGCGATGCCCAACCGCGCGATCCTCAACACCTACTTTGTCGGATTCGGCGCGATCTTCAACAAGCCCCTGGTCGCCTGGGCCGTGCGCTTCTTCCGGCTGATCCCCATCGATATAAATATCGACATGGCCGAGACGTTGCGCGTCTGCCGTTACCTCTTGGCAAACGGGAAGAACGTCGTTTACTTTCCCGAGGGCCAGCGTTCGGGTGACGGCAAGATCAAGGAGTTCCGCAAGGGCGTGGGTATCCTCATCAAGGAGTCCGGCGTCCGTGTCCTGCCCTTTTATCTTGAAGGGGTCTTTAAGGTCTGGCCGCGCAGCCGGCCCCTGCCTCTTCCCGGCCGGGTGAGAGTCCACGTGGGCCCCGTCGTCGACCCGCAGGCCCTGGGCCTGGGGGTCTCCGGAGATCCCTATGTCGCCGTCGCAAAGGGGCTCCAGAAGCGCGTTGCGGAGCTCATCCCCGATAACGAGTGACGGCTTCGTTCCCTCACACCTAACCCTTTAAACTATATACACTTTTGCTCTTGACAAAATCGTAATCATATGTTATATTTTTGCACCTTACCTAAATATGGGGTCTCACTCTTTAATGGAGCACATGACGTCCCCCGAAGAGATCAAAGGAAAAAAGATCAGTGTCGTCGCGATTTGGAGAGCGGCGGTCAATCTCGTCGTCTCTGAGCCGCGCGTCCTCGTCCCCTTCGCCGTCCTGGCGGCGGTCGAGATCGTCCAGCTCTTCATCCTGGCCAACAGTCCTCACTTTCCCGTCAACAAGATCATGGCGCCGCTCATCCAGCGCATCTGGGGCGGCGTTTTTCTTCACTATCCCTATATCTACGAGTTGCTGCCGCGGCTCGTTTATTATGCCAAGATGGCCGCGGGGGTCTTCGTCGGCGGGGTGACGACCGCGATGGCGTGCCTGATCGTCCTGCAGGTTGAAAGAGACAGGAGGGTCTCG
>Ga0315537_1002640_pt1 | contig 13587 bp, 4 predicted proteins | sample SalMarSW160270MG_FD_203091 | JGI IMG/M metagenome (GOLD analysis project Ga0315537, IMG submission 203091) | Salt marsh sediment microbial communities from the Plum Island Ecosystem LTER, Massachusetts, United States - Salt Marsh Sediment SW1602-70 ... | reverse complement strand
TCTATCAGACTCGCTTGTTCGGTTGTTCCGGTCTTCTGATCTGCAAGCTGCTGCAACTGATTCTCAAGCTGCGCCACTCGTTCTTCGAGAAGGGCATTCCGTTTCTGCAACTCCTGAATCGCAGCTAAGGCAATGCCGTCAGGGTCAATCGTGGAAATGCCGAGGCTATCATCGCCAATGTGGAACAGCTTCCAGAAATCCTGCGCCATCGGACCGATGTGGCGAATGCCGTTGGGATCATCACGATAGCTCCACATTTCGACCGGAAGACGCGATACTTTGTCAAGAATCTCCCCGCCGTCTACAGGCCCGTAGCGGTGCTTCTTCGTTGAGTCGCAGATGGCCACCCACGCCGTCCCGTTAGCAGGCAGCGACACACCCAAAGACGCGCTCGCGTTGGAATAGAAGTAGGTTCCATTCGAGGCGATGGCGATGAATCGCCGCGGCTGCGTTATTTGACCGATGTTGCCACCGTATCGTCCGTCGTTGAACACAAAGGAACTGTCACACATAACATGCGCATTATTCCCGCATACGAAAGTGAAATCGCGCGAACATGTGTTGTCGATGCCGCCCGCCACCGTGCTGTATTGGCCCGAACATGTGTTGTCGGTGCCGCCTGCCACCGTGCTGGCTAGGCCTGAGGCTATGTTTCCGCGGCCGCCGCCCACCGTGGCATTATCGCCGTGGGCTCCGTTATAATCGCCACCCCCCACTGTGGCAGCCCAGTTCCACGCAGTGTTGTCCGTGCCGCCGCCCACCGTGGAATAATGGCCGGTCGCAAAGTTGTTCCAGCCGCCGCCCACCGTGGCACCGCTGAGCCAGGCATCGTTGTCATAGCCGCCGCCCACCGTAGTGTAGTTGCCGCTGGCAGTGTTGCCTTTTCCACCGCCAATGGATGAATAATCGCCGCTGGCAGAATTGCTGTCGCTGGCCGCTTCGCCGCCGCCGCCCGCAACCACGCTATATTGGCCTCGAGCAACATTGTTTCGGCCGCCTGCCACTGTACTGGATCTGCCCGTGGCTGAGTTGTTATAGCCACCGCCCACTGTGGCACCCCAGTTCCACGCAGTGTTGTCCGCGCCACCGCCCACCGTGGAAAAGAAGTCGGTGGCAGAGTTGTACTGGCCACCGCCCACCGTGGCATAATACTGGCTGGCTTCGTTCTCATAGCCGCCGCCGACCGTGGCATAATACTCACTGGCTTCGTTGTCATAGCCGCCGCCCACCGTGGCATAATACTGGCTGGCTTCGTTGGAATAGCCGCCGCCCACGCTGGCATACTCGTCTGTGGCATGGTTGTTTCGCCCGCCGCCCACCGTGGAATAGTTGCCGCTGGCAACGTTGAATTGGCCACCGCCCACCGTGGCAGTCCAGGCGCACGCAGAGTTGTACCGGCCACCGCCCACCGCGGAATAATTGCTGTCGGCATGGTTGCCGAAACCTGATACAAATGCGTAGCTTCCAGCATTCGTGTTATTTGAGCCCATGTTGACCTTACCTGTGATTGTTCCACCCGTTGAGCCATCCACGGTGCCCACGCGATAGGCATAGCCGACCGAGACAATGCGTGAACGCGGAGACATTTCGCTGTCACCACCAACTGTGATACCCAGCCAGACTTCAGCATAGTTGAGCACAGTATCATCCAGAGTCGTAATCTGCCCAAGGCGAACATTGAAGAGTCCATCAGCCACTATGACCGACGGTCGAGTTTCAGTCCACAGCAGACTCCCCGCCGTGGAATCCGTGTAGAGTTTGAAGGTCATGGCTACCGTGGTATCCAACGCCTCACCGTTTGTGTCCGTCAAATACCCTTGATAATTGATTTGCTGCGGCACCGCCGCCATGACGCTTGCAGCGCTGATAAACAGCACCGCGATCGAAACCATGAGTAACTTTTTCATCTGTGGTTCTCCTCGATGGTTAGTGTTCCTGCATTTTGATCCGAAAATGTAGTTTGCGTATAGCCATTTTGACCGCGCGATGCGAGTAGACCTTGCATGAGTGCCTCCAATCGCGCCACTTTCTTGTTCAGAACATCAATCTCATCGCTTTTCGTTTTCAGCTCCTGAGTCATTCGATGCAGCTCCTGTATCGCCGCAAGGGCAATCCCATCCGGATCGATCGTGGAAATGCCGAGGCTGTCATCGCCAACATGGAAAAGTCTCCAGAAATCCTGCGCCATCGGGCCGATGTGCTCAGTACTCGCATCCTGAGATTTATAGCTCCACTGCTTGATCGGGAGCCGCGCAACCTTGTCGAGAATCTCTCCCGTGTCCACGAGGCGAATATTGCGCTTCTTCGTCGAGTCGGAAATCGCGACCCACGCATTTGCACCGGAGGCGAGATGGACGCCCGCTGAACAGTTTGCAGCCGAACATATCCAAGTACCGCCACTTCCTCTCATTCGGATTTGGTTACTGCCATCAGTGAAAACGCTGTCGTTCGTCGCATCTCCCCATACGAAACAGCCATCATGATTCGCTTTGGCTTGGCGGCCTGCGGCGAAGGAAGAGCTACCCCGTGCTGCGTTATCTCGTCCGCCCGGCACTGTGGCATAATAGTCGCTGGCTCTGTTGTTCGAACCGCCGCCCACGACGCAGTAGAAGTAGCTGGCTCGGTTATCCGCACCGCCGCACACCGTGGCATAACTGTTACTGGCTTCGTTACTCCGACCGCCGCACACCGTGGCAGAGCCGCCACTGGCATTGTTATCAGAGCCGCCACCCACCGCGGCAGATGGACCACTGGCGTCGTTATCAAAGCCGCCGGCTACAATGGAACGCCAGCCGGTGGCATGGTTGTTGTAACCACCACCTACTGCTGAGTGTTGTCCGCCGGCGGTGTTGTCATAACCACCGGCAACAACCGCGGCGCTATCACTGGCCGTATTAGAGTAACCTCCACCAATGGCTGAATGCTCTCCAGAAGCGCAGTTGGAATCCGCTACTGACGAACCGCCGCCACCTGCTACCAGTGAGTAATTTCCTCGCGCACGGTTGTAATTCCCCCCACCTATCGTAGAACGACTCCCCGTCGCAGCGTTTCCAGCTCCTCCACCAACGGCAGCGTAATAAGCACCGGCTGTGTTACCTCCGCCGCCACCAATTGCAGAGTAGTTCCCGGAGGCGGAATTGTTGTATCCGCCACTAATGGTGGCATATACCGCACCCGTTTTATTGCGTTTGCCTCCCCCGATGACTGAATTATTCCCAATGGCCGAATTGGAATCCGCTATTGATGAACCTCCTCCGCCAGCTACAACAGAGTAATCTCCGCGCGCACGGTTATTATAACCGCCGCCTACGAAACCGTATTGCCCCGTTGCTTCGTTTGCGAAACCACCGCCGACCACGGAGCACCATTCAACGATGTTTCTCGTGCCGCCGCCCACGAAGCCACCTCCATCAGCCAAGTTGCTATAGCCGCCGGCAATGGTGGAGAAATACTCCCGGGTATGGTTGCCACGACCGCCGCCGATAAATGAGTAGCAGGAGTCTGTGACATTGTATCGTCCGCCGGCGATGGTTGAAGCGGAATCGCTGGCGAAGTTGCCATAGCCGCCGCCGATATGCGTGTAATGGCCCTCGCATGTGTTTTCTCGGCCCCCGTTCACGTCGGCGTACAGACCGCTGCAGGTGTTATTGTTGCCGCCGCCGACGAAGCCGTAGCTGCTGGAGACCGCATTGTTATACCCGGCGGCAATCCCGGATCCGTAGGCTGTGACTTCATTGGAATACCCGCCGCCGATCGCAGAATACGAATTCTCGGTATGGTTGTACCTCCCGCCGCCTACCATATTGTAGCTGCCGCTGGCGCTGTTCTCGTATCCGCCGCCCACGGCGGCTGCGTAGCCGCTGGCATCATTCTGAGCTCCACCGCCTATCGCCGAATAATCGCCAATAGCCGAGTTGGAATCCGAGACTGACGAACCGCCTCCTCCTGCCACTACAGCGTAGAGTCCGCGGACCCGATTGTTACGACCGCCGCCGATAGTGGAGTAACCCTCATAGGCTTTGTTAGAGACTCCTCCACCTACCGTAGCGCCCAAGTCATAAGTCGTGTTGAACTGACCACCGCCCACCGTGGAAGCATCAGCGACAGCCGTGTTGTCTCCGCCGCCGCTGACAGTAGCGTTCTCTCCCTCTGCATAATTCATCTCCCCACCGCCAACGGTTGAGAATTGGGCGGAAGCTGAGTTTTCAGATCCACCTCCAACGGTCCCGAAACTCCCGTCCGCTTGATTCTCATCACCGCCGCCTACAGATGAATGATCGCCGTCAGCGGAATTGCTCGAGCCTACGACAAATGCGTACGTTCCCAAGTTGGTGTTGTAAGAGCCAACATTCAACTTACCTATAATCCTTCCTCCCGATGCACCATCCACCGTGCCCACGCGATAGGAGTAGGCAACAGAAACAACGCGTGTTCGCGGCGACATTTCGCTGTCACCACCGACGGTAATGCCCAGCCAGACATTCGTATCGGCAAAAGCCGAATCCGGAATCGCATTCACCGAACCCAAAAACACATTGAACAGTCCTTCTTGCACGGTCACGGACGGCTGACTCTCCATCCAAAGTTGCGTGCCGTTCGTGGCGGCGTCGTAAAACGCGAAGGTCATGGTAACCGTTGTATCCAACGCCTCACCGTCTGTGTCTGCCAGATAGCCCTGATAATTGACCATGTGCGGCACCGCCGCCATGACGCTTGCAGCGCTGACGAAGAGCACCGCAATGGAAACGACGAGTAGGTCTTTCATTTGTGATTCTCTCAGTTGGTCAGGGTTCCCTCATTCTAATCCGAAAACGTAGTCTGCGAGTAACCATTTTGGCCCCGAGACGCAAGCAAGTTCTCCAGAAGTGTCTCAAGCCTCTCCACTTTCGCCTTCAGCTTCTCGATCTCGTCAGTTCTCACCTTGAGTTCCTGAATGGCCGCCAGCGCAATGCCTATTGGGTCAAGACTTGAGATTTTCAGGCTATCACTGCCCGCATGAAACAACTGCCAGAAATCCTGCGCCATCGGACTGATATGCTCGATATTGGGATCCCCATCCTTGAATCTCCAGCGCTTGATAGGAAGCTGTGCGACCTTGTCGAGTGTCTCACGCGTGTCCACAGCACGAATGTCCGTCTTCGTCGTGCTATCGCAGACGGAATTCCAGGTGTTGTCGCTGGCATCGAGCGTGACTCCGATGGTTGCGGTGGAATTGGTGTAGATCCGCACGCCCCCCGAAGACCGAACATTGAACTGGTTGGAGGCCGATGATGCAAAGTCGTTATTATACGAATCCGCCCAGACGAAGCTGCCCATATTATTAGCTTTGGCTCGTTTACCCGCGGCAAAGGAATAGGAGCCTGCAGCTTCGTTGTCATGGCCACCGGGCACCATGGAATAAGTACCACTCGCGACATTGCTCAAACCACCGCTCACGGTGGCCGTATGGCCACTCGCTTCGTTCAATTGGCCGCCGCCGACAGTTGAATACAGGTTGCTGGCTTCGTTATTCACGCCCCCGCTTATCGTGGCTGCGTAATCGGTGGCGTCGTTGTCAAAACCTCCGCCTATAAGCGCATACGAGCTGGTTGCATGGTTGTTGTAACCGCCTCCCACGATGGAGAAACTTTGCGTCGCCGTGTTGCCTCGGCCGCCGTTAATAATCGAGGCTGTTCCACTGGCGCAGTTACTGTCAGCAAGGGACACACCGCCACCGCCCGCAACGACCGAGTAGTCGCCTCGGGCATAATTGTAGCGGCCGCCACCCACGGTTGCGATGTAACCGTCAGCATAGTTGTCGTAGCCGCCGCTGATTGTTGCGCAAGTGCCCATGGCGTCATTGTAATATCCACCCCCTATTGCTGCGCCGGCGACCGTGGCCGTATTCTGATAGCCGCCGCCGATTATCGTTGAAGCAGCACTGGCCGTATTATCATAGCCGCCGCCGACAGTAGCATGCTGGTCGCTGGCTGTGTTACTTCTCCCGCCTCCGATGGCCGCGTAGATCCCTGTGGCTGAGTTGGAGTCCGCGAAGGATGCGCCTCCGCCGCCCGCGACAACCGAATAGTCTCCTCTGGCCCTGTTGTACCGACCTCCGCCGATTGTGCTGTTATTCCCAAGGGCACGATTGCTGTAGCCACCACTCACCGTAGATGATCCGCCTGCAGCATCGTTGGATTGACCGCCGCCGACCGTGGATGAGCCATTGGTAGCGGTGTTGGAATAGCCGCCGCTTACGGTTGCATATGTCGTGTCAACCTGATTCGCGTAGCCACCACCTATTGTGGCACAACTGCCATTGGCCTGGTTGAATCTACCGCCAGCCACTGTCGCATAATCATAGGTGGCGCTGTTGTTTGAGCCACCACCCACGGTCGCGCGGGCTCCGCTGGCTGTGTTGGCAAAGCCTCCGCCCACGGTGGTATATTCAGACCCAGCCTCATTGGAGAAGCCGCCTCCGACTGTCGCCCGAATGCCGCTGGCTGTATTGTCGTAGCCGCCGCCTACGGCAGCTGCCGCTCCGCTGGCCACATTGCTGTAGCCGCCACTTATAGCAGCATCGTCACCACTTGCCACGTTCCAGCTACCACCGGCAACCGTGGAGTGCGTACCGGAAGCCGTATCGAGTTGACCCACGACGAAGGCATGGCTTCCGGGGTTCGCGTTGCTTGAGCCGATGTTGGCCTTGTCGAGGATGGTGACTGCGCTTCCAATCGTCCCACCCAACGCGCCATCTACAGTGCCAACGCGATAAGCGTAGCCGACGGACACGATGCGACTGCGGGGCGTCATCTCAGAATCATCACCTACTGTGACACCGAGCCAGACTTCAGCAGAGTTGAAGGCAGTGTAGCTAAGAAGGGTACCCTGTCCAAGACGCACATTGAACAGGCCATCTGTGACAGTCATTGAAGGCCGAGTTTCCGTCCACAGTAGACTTCCCGCCGTGGAATCCGTGTAGAGCTTGAAGGTCATCGCTACGGTCGTATCCAGTGGATTACCGTCCGTGTCCGTCAAATAGCCTTGATAATTAATCTGCAGCGGCACCGCCGCCAGCAGACCCCCTGCGCTGACCAGGCACAGCGCAAACAAGATTGCGCATAGTTTTTTCATAGTGAATCACTCCCGGGGCTTCATTGGTTCTTATCTGTCAGACTCGCTTGTTCGGTTGTTTCGGTCCTCCGATCTGTAAGCTGCTGTAACTGATTTTCAAGCTGCCCCACTCGTTCTTCGAGAAGAGAATTTCGTTTCTGCAGCTCCTGAATCGCGGCCAGGGCAATACCCGCTGGGTCAAGTGTGGAAATCTTCAAGCTATCGCTGCCTACATGAAACAGATTCCAAAAATCCTGTGCCATAGGGCTGATGTGCTCGATATTTGGATCACCATCTTTGAAGGTCCACCGTTTAATGGGAAGCTTTGCGACTTCATCGAGCATGTCACGGGTGTCAACCAAGCGAATATTGGTTTTGGTCGTACTATCACAGACGGAATTCCAGGTATTGTCGCTGGCATTTAACGTCACACCGATTGTCGCCGCCGAGTTGGTGTAAATCCGCACACCCCCTGACGAACGAACATTGAACTGATTGTTGGCTGATGAGTTGAAGTACGCTTGAGTCGCGTCTGACCATACAAAAGAACCCTGGTGGTTAGCTCTCGCATTATGACCCGCTGCAAATGAACAATAACCACCAGCCGTGTTGCTGTCACCGCCGGCCACAGTTGCTCCATACCCATTTGCCGAATTCCAGTGGCCGCCACAGACAGTCGAACCATCTCTGGAAGCCCAATTGGACAATCCTCCGCTAACGGTTATATAATCTCCATCGTAGAGAAAATGAGATCGCCCTCCAGCTATGGTACTATAAGATGATGATGAATCACAGTTTCCATAGCCACCGCTCACCGTGCCATAGTCTCCGGCTGCCATGTTATACATGCCGCCGCCAACCGTGGAATTGCCGCCACCGGCGTGATTCTGGTACCCTCCGCCCACAACGGCGGTATTTCCGTAGGCCGTGTTGTTATATCCGGCCCCGACAAAGGCCAGAAGACCGGCGGCGACATTCCCGTCTCCTCCAACGACTGTGGAATGCCATCCACTGGTGGTATTGGTGTGCCCGCCACAGATTGTTGAATTCTGACCGTCAGCCGAGTGATGGTATCCTCCTCCGATGAACGAGGAGTGACCAGCAGCGTAATTGTGGCAGCCGCCAGCGACCGTGGAATAGGAACCAACAGCAACATTGGTATCACTGACTGATGCACCACCGCCACCACCGACCGTTGCATAGTTGCCGCGCGCGTGATTGTTCTGACCACCACTTACCGTACCGTATTCGCCGACAGCATAATTGGAGACACCGCCGCTCACGGTAGCATAACCCCCAGTCCCGTAATTGTAACCGCCTCCACCGACCACAGCTCCATAACCAGAGGCACTGTTATTAATCCCACCGCTCACCGTGGGATAGAGATAACTCGCCGTATTGTTTTGACCGCCTCCGACGGTAGCGCCTGTACCGGTCGCATGGTTATAATTGCCACCACTTACTGTTGTATAGTCGGCTGTGGCACGATTGTGGCGTCCACCGCCAATGGCAGAATAATTGCCTATCGCTGAATTGGAATCCGCTGAAGATGCACCGCCGCCACCAGCCACGACAGAATAGTCACCTCGTGCCCTGTTACATTGGCCGCCACCCACCATCGCATAGCTGCCACCGGCATTATTGGTGCTGCCACCACCTACTGAGGCCATATAACCCGCGTCGTTAGCGTAGCCGCCGCTGACCGTCGCATAGTTGAAAGAGGCATCGTTATAACGGCCACCACTCACCGTCGCATATTGACCGCTGGCACTACTTCCAAAGCCACCTCCTACCGTGGCGCTGTGGGCCGTTGCATTATTGGCGTAGCCGCCGCCCGCGGTAGCATAGTTGCCACTGGCCGTATTGTTCTCTCCGACAACAAAAGCATAGGTTCCTGTATTCGTATTGCCCGAACCTATGTTTGCTCTGCCTTCGATATTCACATCGCCCGTAATCGTGCCACCAGATGCGCCATCTACAGTGCCGACACGATAGGAGTAGGCAACAGAAACAACGCGTGGTCGCGGCGACATCTCGCTGTCACCACCCACGGCAATGCCCAGCCAGACATTCGTGTCAGCGAAAACTGAATTCGGGATTGCATTCACCGAACCCAACAAAGCACTGAACAGCCCCGCACGCACGGTACATGTGGGTTGTGTTTCCGTCCAGAGTTGCGCGCCATTCACCGCCGCATCATAAAATGCGAAAGTCATGGCCACCGTCGTATCTAATGGTTCGCCATCCGTATCCGTCAGGTAACCCTGATAGTCCACCATGTGCGGCACAGCCGCCATGACGCTTGCAGTGCTGACAAAGAGCACCGCAATGAGAACCACGACTAGCTTCTTCATTCTCCCCTCCCGGGTTCGGTTAGTGTTCCCGCGTTTTAATCCGAAACTGTAGCTTGCGTATAGCTGTTTTGACCGCGCGACGCAAGCGAATTCTGTACCAGCGTCCTGAGCTGTTTCAATTCGTCTCTGATTGCTTTATTCTCCGCTCTCAATTTCGCAATCTCATCGGTTTTTTCTTCCAGTCTCTGTATTGTATGATGCAACTCCTGAATCGCCGCGAGCGCAATGCCTATTGGGTCAAGATTTGAGATTTTCAGACTATCACTTCCTACACGGAACAGCTTCCAGAAATCCTGCGCCATCGGACTGATGTGCTCGATATTGGGATTCCCATCCTTGAATCTCCAACGCTTGATGGGAAGCTGTGCCACTTTGTCGAGCATCTCTGCTGTATCCACCGTACGAATGTCCGTCTTCTTCGTGCTGTCGCACACGGAGTTCCAGGTGTTGTCACTGGCATCGAGAGTGACTCCAATACTGAGGTCGGAAGCGGTATAGATTCGCACTCCGCCCGAAGCGCGCACATTGAATTGATTTGCCGCGGAAGAGGAGAACTGCGAGTAGGCGTGATCTGCCCACACAAACGCGCCGTCGTGAAGGGCTCGCGCCGAGACTCCGGCAGCAAACGAGTAATCCCCCTCAGCGAAATTGCCTCGGCCCCCGGGAACGACGGAATACGCTCCCCAAGCGGAGCTGGAATCACTAGGATAGGGGCCTCCCCCTCCGCTTACAACAGAGAAGATGCCGTGAGCGCCGTTGTTCCAACCACCGCCAACCACGGAACCGTAGCCCGACGCTTCGTTATCATAGCCGCCTGGTATGACAGAATAGTCGCCGGTTGCTGCGTTAAGTGCGCCTCCGGCGACCGCGGCGGCGGTTCCTTCGGCGCTGTTGGAATCACCACCAGCAACCGTAGCCTCCAAACCGCTGGCAGTGTTATGCCAACCCCCACCGACCGTGGTGTATCCGTTGCTACCACGATTCCCTTCACCACCACCTATTGTGCAATAACTGGCACTGGTTTCATTCTGGCTGCCGCCACCCACGAAACAAAGGTTGTCGGCTTCATTACCAAATCCACCTGTTATTGCGGCATAAGTACTTATGGCATTATTCTGGGAGCCGCCGCCAATGACAGCGTGTTGGCCGCTGCAAGTATTGTCATAGCCGCCACCGACGACTGAGCCGGTGTTTCTGGCGATATTGGCGTAACCCCCACTGACAACTGAATAATCACCAAGGGCTGAATTGGAATCCACTGCTGATGAATTGCCGCCGCCAGCCACCACGGAGTAGTCCCCTCGTGCATGGTTGTAGCGACCGCCGCTGACGGCAGAAGCATATCCACTGGCGAGGTTATCATGTCCTCCGCCGATAGCTGAATAGTTCCCGGATGCTGAATTCGAATCCGATAGCGACGAACCGCCACCACCGGCTACGACCGAGTAATCCCCTCGCGCGCGATTATGGCGACCACCGCCTACAATACTGAAACTTCCCATCGCATCGTTTCCGGCTCCTCCGCTAACGGCAGCATAACTGGCACCGGTCTCATTACCGCCGCCGCCACCAATTGTGGAGTAGCCCGAGGGAGCAGAGTTATTGTATCCTCCGCTGATGGTGGAATAGGATTCTCCTGCTTTATTGCGTCTGCCTCCGCCGATAGCTGAATAATCCCCAGACGCTGAATTGGAATCTGAAAGCGACGAACCACCACCGCCTGCCACGACGGAGTAATCACCGCCTGCCCGGTTATAATGCCCTCCACCTACCGTACTATGGGTCTCCGTTGCATGGTTTCCGGCCCCGCCGCCAATAACAGAGCCAAGCCCACTCGCAGAGTTTGAGTCGGCCAACGATGAACCGCCACCGCCTGCCACGACGGAGTAGTCACCGCGTGCCCGGTTGTATCGTCCTCCGCTCACTGTGGAATTCTCGCCGGTGGCATCATTGTAGTAACCACCACCCACCGTAGCGGAAATGCTGGCATTATTCGCACGGCCGCCGCCGACCGTGGCATAATTGCCGCTGGCACCGTTACTGCGGCCGCCGCTGACCGTGGCATAACTGCCGCTGGCTTCGCTATTGAAGCCGCCGCCGACCGTGACATAGTCGCCCGTGGCATGGTTAGAGACGCCGGCGACGAACGCGTAAGTCCCGGTGTTGGTGTTCCCATCGCCAACATTCAACTTACCGGTAATATTGCCGCCGCTGGCTCCATCCACCGTACCCACGCGATAAGCATACGCGACCGAGACCACCCGCGTGCGCGGCGACATTTCGCTGTCCCCACCGACGGTGATGCCCAGCCAGACATTCGTATCGGCAAACGCCGAATCCGGAATCACATTCACCGAGCCCAGAAAAACATTGAACAAGCCCTCTCGAACCGTGCAGGCGGGCTGCGTTTCTGTCCAAAGTTGCGTGCCCAGATTGCCATCATCATAGAGGGCGAAAGTCATGGCGACAACCGTATCCAACGGCTCGCCATCTGTGTCTGTCAGGTAACCCTGATAGTTCACGCTGTGCGGCACCGCCGCAGCGGCGTTTGCAGCACTGACAAAGAGCGCCGCAATCGAAACCACGAGTAGCTTTTTCATTCTCCCCTCCGGGCTTCGGTCGGTATTTTGTGAATTCTATTGCGAAAATCCGGCTTGCGCATAGCTGTTTCGATCGCGCGACGCAAGCGAATTCTGTACCAGCGTCTTGAGCTGACTCAGTTCAGCTTTCAATTGCTCGATCTCGTCCGTTCTGATCTTCAACTCCTGAATCGCTGCCAGCGCAATGCCGTCGGGGTCAATCGTCGAAATGCCGAGGCTGTCTTCGCCGAGGTGAAACAGTTTCCAGAAATCCTGCGCCATCGGGCCGATATGATGTACGGCATTCGGATCCTCTTTGTAGCTCCATGTCTCAATCGGAAGCTGGCTCACTTTGTCGAGTACATCTTTGGTATTCACCCGGCCATAGCGATGTTTCTTGGTGGAATCGCATAATGCCACCCACGCCGATGCCCCGGCGGGCAGTGCCACTCCCGTCGTAGCGGTCTCGTTGGAATAGAAGTACGTCCCATTCGAGGCAATGGCAATGAATCGCCGTGGCTGCGTTACTTGACCGATGTCGCCATCGTATCTTCCGTCGTTAAATACAAAAGAACTGTCTGCCACAGCATTTGCATTATTACCACAAACGAACGTGCCGTCACCTGAACACGTGTTGTCCGCGCCACCCGCCACCATGCTGCGTGCGCCTGAGGCTGTATTGTAATCGCCGCCCGCTACCGTGCTGCGTGCGCCTGAGGCTGTGTTGTTAAGCCCTCCTGATACGGTAGCATGATTACTGCTGGCATTGTTGTTAGCGCCGCCGCTCACAGTAGATCCGGAGCCGGCTGCATCGTTATCATAACCACCGCTCACTGTGGATTCGTAGCCAGTTGCGTCGTTATCGGTGCCGCCACTCACCGTGGCAGATTGTTCGGCCAAGTTACGAGACCCACCGCCCACTGTAGCATTTTGCATAGTGGCACTGTTATCATAGCCGCCGCTTATCGTAGCATAGTAGCCACTTGCGCTGTTATAGTAGCCGCCGCTTACCGTGGCAAAGTGATTGCCTGCGTTGTTTCCACGTCCTCCACCGACGACTGAATAGTTTCCGATCGCTAAATTGGAATCGAAAGCTGCTTCTCCGCCACCTCCGGCTATGACTGAATACACACCACGCGCTTTATTGTGACCTCCTCCGCCAACCGTGGCATGTTGGCCGCTGGCTTCGTTGTATGAGCCGCCGCCCACAATGGCACCCGAGTCGCTTGCGGTGTTACTCTTCCCTCCGCCAATCGCGGAAAAGTAACCGATGGCAGAATTGCTGTCAGAGAGGGAGGCACCACCACCACCGGAGACAACACTGTACTGACCTCGAGCACGATTGTATGAGCCGCCTCCCACCGTTGCGTATGAAGTACTCACTAGATTGCTCGAACCTCCCCCCACGGTAGCTCCGGTATCTATAGCGCCGTTGTTATAGCCGCCCCCAACCGTGGCGGCGTAGTTAGTAGTGAAGTTGCCGGAGCCACCGCCCACCGTCGCAGTGGTACCTGTAGCATAATTGGAAGAGCCGCCCCCCACCGTGGCACAGACACCGCTGG
>Ga0315537_1002638_pt1 | contig 13593 bp, 8 predicted proteins | sample SalMarSW160270MG_FD_203091 | JGI IMG/M metagenome (GOLD analysis project Ga0315537, IMG submission 203091) | Salt marsh sediment microbial communities from the Plum Island Ecosystem LTER, Massachusetts, United States - Salt Marsh Sediment SW1602-70 ... | reverse complement strand
CAGGTTGCACCAGCACCAGGGCCGGGCCGAGGGCGCGCCGCGGACGATCGCCCGGTGCAGCGCATAAGAGCGGGCGGCGACGGCCTGTGCCTTCAGCGCCTCCATGCCGCCGTTGGACCCCCAGTAGTAGGGACTCTCGGAGATGCCGAGCACGTAGTCCTCGATGCCGATCTCGACGGAGAGGTGGAAAGCCTGGCTGGTGTCGTCGGGCCGGACGTGCAGTGTGCCGCGGGCGTAGCGGCAGGGGCGCCATACCGTGCCGCTCGGAGAATTCCAGTCGGGGAAGCTGCAGCCGTTCACCTGGAGGGCCGTCGACGGCCAGGCCTCCCAACCGTCCCACTCGATGTCGATGGAGCACGGTCCCTGAATTCTGCCCTGTGGTCCGGTGGCTCTGCATGTGTTGTTGCCGAGGTGCTCGATCAAAACGGTCTGTCCGACGGCGGCCTCGAGGCTTCTGGTCCCAAGGGTAAATACGGCTGGATCGGCACCGCCGGATCCGGTGGCGACGACCGTGAGTGCGAGGCTGGTTTGGTCCTGAAGCAGGTTCACCCACACGGGCTGCCGGGCGAGGTCGGGATCGATGTCGCCGACGGTGGCCCCTGTGTAGTAGTGGGTGACGATGTCCTGCCAGGAGTAGCCATCGAGGGCCATGCCGTAGGCGCCGAACTGGCTCATGCCCACGGAGTGGCCGTAGCCGCCGCCCTCAAAAGTGAAGACCGTCTCGCCGCCGGCGGCAGTGACGACAACCGAAGGCAGAACGGCCGCGGCCAGCGCCGTTGCTACGGCGACGACGACCAGGCGCCGCCGGCGTGTTCGACGGCGGCGCAGCCGCTTCGAGTAGCCGAGCCACATGGGGAGTGGATCGGCATCGAGATGCAGGCCTTGAGAGCGGCGCAGCCGCTCGGCGGTTCGCGCAACCGCTCAGGTGAGAGCGGAGACCAACGCCGGCAGCGCTTTGCCCGCCGGTGCCTCGATGCGGGCGGCGGCGAGGTCGTCGAAGGCGGTGGGGCCGATGTTGAGGATGACGAGGGGATGGCCGGCCTGTGCAACCTCGAGCGGAATCTGCGCGGCGGGAAACACCGAGAGGGTCGAGCCGACGGCGACGACGGCGTCGGCCTGGGAAGCGAGGGCATAAGCGAGGTCGGTGGCGGCCGGGGGCAGCATCTCGCCGAAGAACACGACGTCGATCTTGAGGATTCCTCCGCACAGCAGGCACGAAGGGTCATCCTCGCCGGCCTGCACTCGGGTCACGACGTCCACAGTGGGCTGGCGGTCGCCGCAGCCGACGCAGCGAGCCACGTGGGCGTTGCCGTGGAGCTCAACGAGTGCCTGGGTGGGGAGCCCGGCTTTTTGGTGCAGGCCGTCGATGTTCTGAGTCACACAGGCCAGCATGCGCCCGCTGCGCCACAGCCTGGTCACGGCTCGGTGAGCCTTGTTCGGCTTGGCCGTCAGCGTTCCCGACTCGAGGCGCATTTGCCACGAGCGTCTCCGGGTATCCGGGTTCCTCAGGTACTTGTCGATGGTGAATTCGGCGGGATCGACGCGGGTCCAGACGCCATTGCGGCCGCGGAAGTCGGGTATCCCCGATTCGGTGGATATCCCGGCGCCGGTGAACACGAGGATTCGTTCCTTGCCGCGCAGCACGACGGCGGCCGATTCGATCGATTGCACGAGATGATGGTAGGCGGGGCCGGGAGGTGGGCGTTCTCAGGCCTCCAGCACCATGCGGTATTCGGCACGCAGGCGGGGAGAGAGGCGCCGCTGCTGGCCCTCGGACAGGGCCGGCACCCGGCGTCTCACAAGGAACGAGCCTCCGCTGCGCTGCACGAGGTCCTCGCGGAGCAGCACCTGCAGATGGAGCGGCCTCCTCAGAGACCTGCCGCCTACGGCCGCCGAGATGAGTCGCAGCAGGTCGGCGACGGCGCCTGGGCCGATGACGGCGGTCCAGTAGCGGCGCACCGCGGGATCGTCGGGAGCGTGATCGGCGAGCCGCCGGTCGGAGGGGAGGAGCAGCGGTTTGATCCAGGGCCGGGGGACGGCGGTGGGACGGAGGGCCTCTGCAGCGCCCGGGGCTGGCGCGGTGTCCATCTCGATGGGAGGACGAGCATCTAGACGGAGGGACCCGAGCGCTGCAGAGTTCACAGTATCTACATACAATTAATGTGAACTAAATGCAATAACGGCGCAAGAGGTCGCGAAGAACTAGGTAGGTTCCTCGTATACGCCGTAGCGCACGACGATGGTCGTGTCCTTGGTGATGTCGCGTCCCGCCCGCGGTGTGGTGGACACCACCTGGTTGTCTTGGGCCGGATCGGTGACCGTCCGGGGCTGGAGGGTCCAGGAGAACTCGATGCCGGTCTCATTGCGGAGGTTCTGGAGCGCGGTGACGGCGGCCGCACTGTCCAGGCCGACGAGGTCGGGCATCGCGGTTGTGGGTGACAGCCCGTTCGAGACCTCGATGGTCATCGCGGTGCCCTGTCTGAGCTTCTGCGGCGACTCGGGATCCTGTCCGACGACATCGTCCCTCGGCTCATCGGAGTTCACGTACTCGATGTCGAAGAGGAAGCCGGCCTTGTAGATCTCCTCGGTGGCGTCCTCGAGTTCCATGCCTATCACGTCGGGAACCTCTTCTGAGGGGGTCTGGTAGTAGAGCGATACTCCGTCCGGGTCGGGGGGGAAGTCGGCCACGGGCAGATCCTCGGTGACGATGTTCATGAAGTCGCGCCATATGGGCGCGGCCACGCTCCCGCCCCAGGCCAAGTCCTGGTAGACGCCGTTGATCACGAGATTGCGCATTTCCACTTGACTGTCGGGGAAACCGACCCAGACCGAGGTCGTGTACTGGGGAATGAAACCGATGTACCAGACGTCGGTGTGGTTTTCGTGTGTTCCCGTCTTGCCCGCCTGAGGCCGTCCGATCCAGGCTGAGGTCCCGGTGCCGCTGGTCACCACCTTCTCCATGGTGTTGACCACCGCGGCGCTGAGAGCAGGGTCGAGCACCTGGGTGTGCTGCGTCTGGTGCTGGTAGATCACGTTGCCGTCGGCGTCCTCGATGCGCTCGATGAGGTAGTTGTCGACCCTTTCGCCGTAGTTGGCCAGTGTCGAGAACGCCGAAGCCATCTCGAGTGGCGTCACCGCCTGGGCCCCGAGCACGATCGCAGGAACGGCGCCCAGCGGCGACTGAATGCCCATCCGATGAGCGACTTCGACGATGTTCTCCGGTCCCACTGCCAGCGAGAGCTGGCAGAACACGACGTTGGTCGAGGCGATGAGCGCTCTCTCAAGGGTGCGGATGCTGCCGTCGGCGAGGCCGCCCCTGCAATCCCAGTCCGGCGAGCCGGGGATCTCGAGCTCCTGCGGCGACTCGTCCCACCACCATGAGTTGAGGGTGATGCCTTGCTCCAGGGCGGCGACAAGGCCGAACACCTTGAAGGCCGAGCCCGGGTTGCGGCGACCCTTGGTGGCAATGTCGTAGGTGCGCTGGCCGGCTTCGATGTCCTCACCGAACTTGAGCCCCGAAGCCATGACGACGGTGCCGCCTGTCTCGTTGTCGACCATGGCGATGGCGCCGGTGGGGCCGCCCTCACCCGGTGGGAACCAAGATTGGAGCAGTGCCTGGGCTTGCACCTGCAGCGAGTAGTCGACGGTGGTGTAGATCCTGAGACCGCCGCCGCCCTCACACTCCGTGTCTTCGGCCGGGCATCCGAACAGGGACCGTTTGCGCTCCAGGTAGGAGTCCCCGAGGCCGTACTGGGGGTCGTTGAGCACCTCGTCCTTGGCCGCGATCAGCACGAGCGGGGCCAGCTGCTCGAACTCTCGGTGCGGGACGGTCTCCAGCGGCTCGCGCTTGGCCGCCTCGCCTTCCTCGGTGGTGATGAACTCCTCCTGGACCATCTCGTCGATGACCCGGTTGCGGGCGCGAATGGAAATGTCGCTGTCGCTGCGCAGGCTGTACAGGGTGGGGTTGCGGATGGGTACGGCCAAGGCCGCCGCCTCGGCGATGGTCAGCTCGTCCAGGTCTTTGCCGAAGTACTCCTGGGCGGCCGCTTTCACCCCGTAGGCGTTGGCCCCGAAGTACACCGAGTTCAGGTAGTACTCCAGGATCTGCTCCTTCGAGTACCGATTCTCCAGCGCCACGGCGTAGACGGCTTCGTGAACCTTGCGCATCAGTGTGGGTTCGCTGCCCACGAAGTTCTGCTTCACCACCTGTTGGGTGATCGTCGAACCGCCCTGGGTGGCGGCGCCACCTTGGACGTTGGAGGCGAGCGCCCGCACGATGGCGTAGAAGTCGTAACCCGGGTGCTGCCAGTACTCGGCGTCCTCGGCGGCGAGCACGGCGTTGATCACCAGCTCGGGGATTTCATCGAATAGCACCGGCTGGCTGTTGCGTTCGGTCAGCTCGCCCAGGAGCACCCCGTCGGCGGTGTAGACCTCCGAGAGCCTGGACAGGTCGGGCAGGGCCAGCGCGGAAGAATCCGTGTCCGGGAGCCAATAGGCCTCCAGATCTTGAACGGTGCCGTATGCCGTGTTGGCCCCCAGGTAGGCGAAGAGGCCGAACCACGACGACGAGATGATGACCAGGGCGACGAGAATGGCGAACGAGATAAAGCGCCGGCCCCGGCGCTCCTGTCTCTCGGCCCTGTGAATGGAGACATCCATAGACCGCTACCTGGTTCGACGTCCGGGGAGGCCGCCCGGTTCCCCGGGTAGCATGCGGCCTTCGACAGTGTACTGATGCACCAAGATTCCGATGTTCCTCGCCGCACTTCCAGCGGCATCGAGATCGACGTCGCGTACGGTCCGGATCGCCTCGGTGGCTGGCGTTACGAGGTGGCTCTCGGCGATCCCGGCGAGTACCCCTTCACGCGGGGTCCGCACCAGACCATGTACCGGGGCCGGCTCTGGACCATACGCCAGTACGCAGGTTTCGGCAGCGCCGAGGCGACGAATGAGCGTTTTTGCGCCCTTCTGGAGGCGGGGCAGACCGGTCTCTCCGTGGCGTTCGACCTTCCCACCCAGATGGGCCTCGATTCCGACGATTCCCTTGCCGCCGGTGAAGTGGGCAAGGTAGGGGTGGCCGTGGATTCGGTGGGCGACATGAAGCGGCTCTTCGAGGGCATACCACTCGGAGAGGTCTCGACCTCGATGACCGCGAATGCCACCGCGGCCCTGCTGCTGCTCTGTTATCAGATCGTTGCAGAGGGGCAGGGGGTGCCGCCGGATCGCATCAGGGGCACGGTGCAGAACGACATCCTCAAGGAGTATGCGGCGCGGGGTGCCTACATCTACCCGCCGCGCCCGTCGATGCGGCTCGTCACCGATCTGATCGCCTATTGCGGGGCCGAGCTTCCTTCCTGGAACACCGTCTCGATCAGCGGATACCACATCAGAGAGGCGGGGGCGACGGCCGCCCAGGAGATCGCCTTCACTTTGGCCAACGGCCTTGCCTACGTAGAGGCGGTACGGGACGCGGGCCTGTCCGTGGACGACGTCGCGGCCCGGATCTCCTTCTTCTGGAACAGCCATCGCAACTTCTTCGAGGAGATCGCCAAGTTCCGGGCGGCTCGGCGCATGTGGGCGAGGCTCATGCGGGAGCGAGTCGGCGCCTTGGACCAGGCTTCCTGGCGTATGCGCTTCCACACCCAGACGGCGGGGAGCACGCTCACCGCCCAGCAGCCGGAAATGAACGTGGTCCGCACCACATTGCAGGCGCTCTCAGCAGTGCTCGGAGGGACGCAGTCACTGCACGCCAACTCGTACGACGAGGCGGTTGGTCTTCCCACGGAGGAGGCGGCGACCCTGGCTCTGCGCACCCAGCAGGTCATCGCCCACGAGACCGGGATCCCCGACACGGTTGATCCTCTTGCCGGCTCCTACTACGTGGAATGGCTCACTGATCGGGTCGAGGCCGAAGCCATGCGAATCCTTGCCGAGATCGACGCCGCCGGCGGCGCCGTCGCCGCGGTCGAGGGAGGGCTCGTCCAGCACTCGATCGAGGACGCCGCCTACCGACAGGCGCAGGAGATCGAGAGGGGGGAGGCGGTGGTGGTTGGGGTGAACTGCTTCGTGGAAGACGAAGAGAGCGAGATCCCAGGGCTCGCCGCCGATCCCGAAGTCGAACGCCGGCAGATCGAGCGTCTCGTCCAGCTGCGAGCCCGGCGGGACGGGGCCGCAGTCGAGTCCGCTCTCGGTGAGGTGCGCCGGGCGGCGGCCGGTACCGAGAACCTGCTGTACCCGATGAAGGCGGCCCTGGGGCGCGGGGCCACCCTCGGCGAGGTCTCCGACGTTCTCGTGGGCGTGTTTGGGCGCTACCGTCCCTTGACATGAGCACGGAGCGTTACTTCGTCGTCATCGGCGGAGGGCCGGCGGGCAACACGGCGGCCGCCATCGCCGCCGCCGAGGGCGCCAAGGTCACCTTGGTGGAGAACGACGTCGTGGGCGGCGCCGCCCACCTGTTCGACTGCATTCCCTCCAAAGCTTTCGTTGCCAGCTCGATGCGCCTGGCCAGTGTGCGTGCCAGCGGGCACCTGGGCTTTGCCGATCTGGGTGACCTGAACGTCGACATGGCCCGGCTCGCCGAGCGCCGCGAGTCCATCGCCACCCGTCTGATCGCCGCTCTGACCGGGCTGCTGGAATCACGGGGAGTGGAGATCGTGCGGGGCCGGGGGCGACTCACCGGGCCCGGCACCGCAGTTGCCGAGACGGCGGACGGCGGCGTCGAGTTACCTTTCGACGTTGCGCTTCTTGCCACCGGTTCGGTGCCCAAGGTCCCCGGGTGGGCGGAGGTCGACGGCGAGCGGGTGCTGACTACCAGGCATGCTTACCGGCTGCCCCGGCTTCCCGAGCACCTGGTGGTGATCGGGTCGGGCGCCAGCGGCGTCGAGCTGACTCACATCTTCTCGAGCCTGGGGTCCCGAGTCACCCTGCTGGTGAGCCGCCAGCAGGTGCTCTCGCGTCGCGACCCGGAGGCTGCCGCGGTGCTGGAGGAGGAGTTGCTGGCACGCGGGGTGGTGCTGCTCAAAGGCGCTCGTGCCGACGCGGCGCGCCCCGAGGGCGACGGCGCCGTGGTCCATATAGAAGATGGCCGGGTGGTGCGCGGCTCGCATGCGCTGCTGGCCGTGGGCCTGGCGCCGAACACGACCGATCTGGGCCTCGATGCGGCCGGCGTGGACACGGACGGCGCCTATGTCCCCGTCGACGAGTATCAGCGCACCAGTGTGCCCACGATCTACGCCGCCGGCGACGTCACCGGTCGGCTGCCGCTCTCGTCTGTGGCGATGGCGCAGGGCCGGGTGGCGGGCCGTCATGTCGTCGGGCTCCCGGTGGAGCCGGTGGATCTGCGGCAGGCGGCTCAGGCCATCTTCACGGAGCCCGAGATCGCCTCGGTCGGACTGGAGGAGGCCGGCGCCGCTGCGGAGGGCCGCAAGGTCCGGGTCACCAAGGCGTCGTTCTCCACCAATCCCTGCTCGCTCATCCAGGCCAGCCCGCGCGGCTTTGTGAAGGTGATCAGTGACCCCGCCACCCACGTGGTGCTCGGCGGCACCATCGTGGGTCACCACGCCAGTGAACTGATCGGGATGCTGGCGCTGGCGGTTCAGGGGGGCCTGCGCACCGATGTGCTGCTGAGCACCCTCATGGTGCACCCCTCCCTGGCGGAGAGTGTGGCGGAGGCCGCCGACTAGCTGCTCGCCCGACCCGGCGGATCCAGCTCGATCAGCCTGGTGAGGATCTCAGCCAGGTTGGGGCTGCCGATCTCCTCCAGGTCGTAGTGCACCCTCGTATGAGGCTTGTCGATCCTCACCACCCGGGCGAGGTCTATGGGCGTCCCGACCACCACCGCGTCGGCGTCGGCGGCGGCGATGGTCTGTTCCAGGTCGCTGAGCTGGTCGTTGCTGTATCCCATTGCCGGCAGCACGGGGCCAACGGAGGGATAGGCGGCGAAGGTGTCGGCGATGGTTCCCACGGCGAATGGCCTGGGGTCCACCAGGCCGGCCGCGCCGGACATGCGGGCGGCGACGACGCCGGCGCCGGTCTCCATCCCACCGTGGGTGAGGGTGGGGCCGTCTTCGACCACCAGAACCCGCTTGCCGGCGACCATGCCGGGATCGTCGATACGCACCGTGGAGGCAGCTTCGACGACGAGGGCCTTCGGGTTGAGCCGGGCCACGTTCGCTCGCACCTCGGCGATGCCCTCGGGAGGGGCACTGTCGACCTTGTTGATCACCACGACATCGGCCGTTCGCAGGTTCACCTCGCCCGGGTAGTAGCGCAGCTCGTGGCCGGCTCGGTGGGGGTCGGTGACGGTGATCTGCAGGTCGGGCGCAAGGAACGAGAAGTCGTTGTTACCCCCGTCCCACACGATGACGTCGCAGCCGGCCGGGTCCACCTCTGCGTTGCGCAGAATCATCTCGTAGTCGACGCCGGCATAGACCACGTTGCCCCGGACCAGGTGAGGCTCGTACTCCTCCATCTCCTCGATGGTGCAGTGGTACCGGTCGAGATCCGCCAGCTCGGCGAATCGCTGCACCCGTTGTGCGGCCAGATCCCCGTACGGCATGGGATGACGTATGGCGACGACGGCGAGCCCACGTTTCATCAGGATCTCGATGACCCGGCGCGAGGTCTGGCTCTTGCCGCTTCCGGTGCGCACGGCGCACACCGCGACAACCGGCTTGCTGCTCTTGAGCTGAGTGTCGGCGGGCCCGAGGAGTGTGAAGGAGGCACCGGCCGCCTGGACGATGGCCGCGACGCCCATCACATGGTCGTAGGAGACATCGCTGTAGGAGAAGGCGCACTCGTCGACTCCGAGTTGCTCGATGAGGCTGGGCAGATCGTGTTGGGAGAGGATGGGGATCCCGTCTGGGTAGCGCTCACCGGCCAGCTCCGGCGGGTAACACCTTCCCTGGATCTCGGGGATCTGCGTCGCCGTGAAGGCAACGACCTCGTATCCGGTGTCGTCCCGGTAGCGGGTATTGAAATTGTGGAAGTCCCGTCCGGCGGCGCCGATGATGATCAGCTTCCGCGGTGTCATCCTCACCTCTCTCCTGGCCGGTGCCCACGGTGCGGGCCGAGATGGGCAGGCTCGGCGTCGAATGCCCTCTCTTTCCACGGCATCGGCCCGGGAGCCTATGTCCGTAGGAGGAGTGGCAACCGCCGTACGCTACCGCCTCGGCCGGCCCTAGATGTCCTTCTTTCGGAGGCCGTCGGCGGCGGGGTGAGAGCCTTCCGTGTCAGCCGTCGCCGTGGCGGGCGTCTTGGAAGGCGGCGTACCTGGGCCCACGTTCGAGGAGCTCGGCGTGGGTGCCGCGTTCGACGACGCGGCCGTCTTCCAGCACCAGGATCTCGTCCATTCGTTCCAAGCCCGCAGGGCTGTGAGTGATCAGGAGCACAGAGCGAGGGCCGGCCGCATCGAGCACGTTCTCCATGACGGCCGCGGCCGTGGTGGTGTCGAGCCCGGCCGTGGGCTCGTCCAGCACGAGGACGGTGAACTCGGCGAGCAGGGCCCGGGCCAGCGCGATACGGCGCCTCTCTCCACCGGATACCCGACCGGTGGTCACCGGCGTGTCGAGGCCCGCGGGCAGCGACTCCACCCAAGAGGTGAGGCAGGTCGCGGCGAGGACGGCCTCGATGTCGGAGGCTGCGGCGTCGGGGCGGCCCAGGCGGATGTTGGATCCCAGGGTGCCCGGAAGCAGGTACGCCTCCTCGCCGGCCAGGCCGACGATCCTGCGCACGTCTTCGGGCCGGAGGCGTCTGGCGTCGACGCCGCCGATTCGGTAGCTGCCGCCGTCGATTTCACGCAGGCGAAGAAGCGCCTGCGCCACGGTCGACTTGCCCGCACCGCTCTCACCGACGAGGGCTACTCGGGATCCGGGCCGGAGATCGAGGTCCACGTCATAGAGAGCCCATGGCCCCGAGGCGAAGTGCCGCAGCCGAACACTTTCGAGCCGCACGGTCGGATCGCTCGGAAGGGGCAGGGGCCGGTCGGGTGAGGCGACGGGTGCCGGCGCCTGCTCGAGGTCACGGAATCGGCGGGCCGCGTCGATGCCCGATTCGAGGCCGGAGAGACCCGAGGGGAGAAGAGCCACCGGCTCGAAGGCGGCGAGCACCAGCATGGCGAGCGCCCCGAGGAGTACGGGATCCATGGCGCCGCCGGAGGCCGCTTCGATCCCAAGGCGCAGAATGAGCCAGACCGTGACGCCCGTTCCCAGAGCGACGAGGCTCGATCCCAAGCCGGTCACCCAGGCCGACCGCCGGAAGAGGCCGGTGAGACGTGAATCCGCGTCGTCGGCCGCGGCGAGCAGTGCCTCCGCGCGGCCGAAGACCATGGCTTCCCGTGCCCCTTCCACGATGTCCAGCACGGCTACGGCGAGTTCGGAGCGCACCGGGGCGAGAAGCCGGCCGTAGGCCGCCGCCGCCGCGATGGTGAGGGCGCCGGCGGCGGTGGTGGTCACGACGGCGGCCACGACGAAGACGGCGCCGGCGTCGCGGAGCACGGCGGTGGCCGTGGCGGCTGCGGCTGCAACAGTCAGGGTGGTCACCGGCACCGGCAGCACGGCGCGGATGAGCGCGGACTGGAGCTCCTCGAGATCGTCGGCAACCCGGCTGAGAAGGTCTCCGGCTCTCTCGTCGGCGAGCCCGGCCGGCGAGAGACGCTCGGTGGCTGCATAGGCGCGGGTCCGGAGACGGGCGACGAGGTGCAGAGCGGCGTCATGGGACGACAGGCGCTCCAGGTAGCGCAGCGCCGCCCGGGAGATGCCGAAGAACCGCACCCCGACGATGGCCACGGTCAGCTCGAGGATCGGTGGACGCAGGTCGGCCCGCACGATCAGGTAGGCGCCGGTTGCGAGTAGGCCGGCTCCGGCGGCCACCGTGCCCGCCCCAGAAAGGACGGCAATGGCGAGGCGGCCCCGCACTCCACGCAGCAGCGAGAGGAAGCCAATCACAGGCCCACCACCCTTCCCGCCTCGAGATGGAGCACCCGGTCGGCCCTCGCCGCCAGCGCGGGCCGATGGGCCACGGCGACGATGGTGCAGCCATGGCGCAGGTCGTCGAGGGCATCGAGGATTGTGAGCTCGGTGAGCGGGTCCAGGTGGGCGGTGATCTCGTCGAGCAGGAGCAGGGGGGCTCGGCGGACCAAGGCGCGGGCCAGGGCGATGCGCGTCCTCTCACCGGCGGAGAACCGGGCACCCAGCTCACCAACGGCGGTGTGGATGCCCGCGGGCAGGTCGCGTACGAAACCGGCGGCGGCCCTTTCCAGCGCCGTCCTCACCTCATGCTCGTCTGCTTCGGGTCTGCCGAATCGAACGTTGTCGGCGATACTGCCGGCAAACAGGTGCGGGTCTTGGGGCACCCAGGCCATCGAGCGGCGAAGTGCGGGCAGATCGATGTCCTCGATGGCCACTCCATCGATCTCGATCCCACCACGATCGCGGGCCACCAGCCCGAGAATGAGGCCGAGCATCGTGCTCTTGCCCGACCCGGTGGGCCCGGCAACGGCCAGATACTCTCCCGGCTCGACACGTAGGGAGACGCCGTCGAGCGCCGGCGTGTCCCTGCCGGCGAAGGAGACGGAAACGGTGTCGAGGACTATGGGGACGGGCGCCGAAGGGACCGCCGTCCCCGATGGCGCCGGCGACGTCGCCCGCGCTTCGATGTCGTCGAGGAGCCGCGACGCCGCCTCGACTCCCTCGGCCGCGGAGTGGAAACCGGCGGCAACCCTGCGCAGCGGCAGGTAGGCCTCCGGGGCCAAGATGAGAACGGCCAGGGCGGCCTCGAGCTCCAGGCCGCCGCCGAGAACCCGCAGGCCGACGGCGACGGCGACGACGGCCACAGAGATCGTGGCCACCAGCTCAAGCGCCAGAGCCGAGACGAAGGCAAGGCGAAGCGTGCCCATGGTCTCACGGCGGTGGCGGTCGGCGAGCTCGGTGAAGACGGCCAGGTGTTCACGGCTACGGCCGAAGACCTTGAGTGTCGGAAGGGCCCGCACGGCTTCCACGAAGCCGGCGCTGAGGTCGGTGAAGGCCTGCCAACGACGAGCAACTCGGGCCCGGGTGGCGGCGCCGATCAGGGCGGCGAATACCGGGATGAGGGGGAGGGTCACGAGAACGATGACACCGGACCAAAGGTCCAGCGGGAACATGCAGCCGACAACCGCCGCGGGAGCGATGGCGGCGAGAATGAGGGCGGGAACGAAGCGCCCGAAGTAGGCCTGCAGCGCTTCGATGCCCCGTCCGGCCGCGGCGGCGATCGCCCCTGGGTTCCCCGCCGTGTTCTCGATGGCCCGGCTCAGGGCGGCCCGCCGCAGTGCCGACTGGACGCCGGCGCCGCTGCGATGGGCCACGACCTCCGAGCCCCAAGCGAGGACGGCGCGTCCGGCGGCCACGGCCAGCAGGAGGTCCAGCGGAGTGGTCAGATCGTCGAGGCCGCTTCCATGGAAGGCGCCGGCGATGATGTGGGCCAGCAGAAGGGCCTGGGCGATGACGAGGGCGGTGGAGACCAGCCCGATCGCCGCTGAAGCAGCCAGGCTGCAGCGCGGGGAGGTGCCGATACGAAACAGGCGCAAGTCGACGGCGCGTCGAGAGCCGGCCGGCAGTCTCACGCCGTGGAGGCGGAGAGGCTCTCCCTGCTGGTCCGCTTCCTGAACACCCAGTAGGACCAGGCCTGATAGGCGAGCACGACGGGGAAGAACACCAGCGCCATCCACGACATGAGCCGGAGCGTGGCACTGGTCGAAGCGGCGCTGTAGACGTCGAGGGAGTAGGCGGGGTCGATGCTCGACGGCATCACGCGGGGGTACAGGGTGACGAAGATCGTGACCACGGCGAGCACGATGGTAAGCCCGGTGGCCCCGAAGGCCCAGCCCCAGCGGCGGCGCCGGGCGAAGATCACGCAAAGCCCGGCGGCGGCCACGGCGGCAATGGCGAAGCCGAGCACCGCTCCGGCGGGCAGGAGATCTGCTGCGGCATTGTCGAGGCCGAGCCTCTCGCCCCAGGTCCAGCCGAGGAACGCGATGAGCAGCAGCGCCGCCGGCACGGTCAGGCCGCCGGCATAGCGTTGGGCCCGCTCGTTGATGCCCCCTTCGGTTTTCAATGTGATGAACACCGCTCCGTGGAGAGTGAACAGCACGAGGGTGGTCGCTCCGCCGAGAAGGGCATAGGGGTTGAGCAGATTGAGCAGGTTGCCCACATACTCTCCGGCGGCATCGATGGGCACGCCGCGCACGATGTTGGCAAAAGCGACGCCCCAGAGGAAGGCGGGCAACACGCTGCCGAAGACGATGGCCCGGTCCCACCAGGCGCGCCACTCCGGCCGTGTGCCCTTGGCCCGGAACTCGAAGGCGACGCCGCGCAGGATGAGGGCCACGAGGATGAGGAACAGCGGCAGGTAGAAGCCGCTGAACAGGGTGGCGTACCACTCGGGAAAGGCGGCGAAGGTGGCGCCGCCGGCGACGATGAGCCATACCTCGTTGCCGTCCCACAGCGGCCCGATGGTGGTGACCAGGACACGGCGGTCGAGATCGTCCCTGCCGATCAGGGGAAGCAAGGCGCCCACGCCGAAATCGAAACCCTCGAGGAAGAAGTACCCGATCCAGAG
>Ga0315537_1002637_pt1 | contig 13593 bp, 12 predicted proteins | sample SalMarSW160270MG_FD_203091 | JGI IMG/M metagenome (GOLD analysis project Ga0315537, IMG submission 203091) | Salt marsh sediment microbial communities from the Plum Island Ecosystem LTER, Massachusetts, United States - Salt Marsh Sediment SW1602-70 ... | reverse complement strand
GTCCTTGTCATATGGGAGCGGTTTCCTTTGTAAGGCCTTTGAAACCGCATCTACGGCTAAAACTCTTTTATTGTTCCCGTCCGGTCGGACGAAATAAGCAGCGGATTCAAGGTTATTAAGGGCGGTTCGAGCATCGCCGTGGGAAATCTCTATGATGTAGCGCAGGGCTTCCTGCTCGAGCTCGACATTCAGCTCTCCGAGCCCTCTCCTGCTATCCTTAAGGGCCCTGTTGAGGATTATAGCCATATCTTTGAACTCTAATGGTTCGAGCGTCATAACCCTTGTTCTTGAGAGCAGTGGGGGAATAATCTCGAATGAGGGATTCTGTGTGGTGGCGCCGATGAGGATAATCAGGCCGCCCTCGACATGGGGGAGAAAGGCATCCTGTTGGGCCTTATTGAAACGGTGAATCTCATCGACAAAGAGTATCGTCGGTTTGTGATCAAGGCTATAGTACCGCTTCGCTGCATCAATGATATCCCGTAATTCCTTGACCCCGGACAGCACCGCCGAAAAGGATTCGAAATGGCACTCACTGTATTGGGAGATCAGCCGTGCGATGGTCGTTTTGCCCGAACCCGGAGGACCCCAGAATAGAACGGAAAAAAGGCTGCCCACCTCGAGCGACCTCCTCAGTGCGCTTGATGGACTGAGGATATGATCCTGTCCCACAACCTCTTCAAAGCTCTCCGGCCTCATCCTCGTTGCCAATGGTGCTGTCCTAAGATCCATTACCTTTTCCTGCTTCATCCATGAGCCAAGCGCTTCGCTTGGGGTGTAACCCTGAAAGAAACACTGAGATGAACAGTGAGATGACTTTTTTCGACACTCACCTTTTCCAAGAGCCGATGCAGGTGAGGAAACAGGGAGATATCCTTTTTTTGCCTTATGCCCTTAAAAGATACTAGATTGCAAGGTCCCGAAAAACGGGATGAATTGCAACCAACCTATGCCGATATTATGCGGATTTGATTCATCCCGTTTTTCGGGACAATTGTCAAAGCATGATAGGGCATAGCAAAAAAAGGATATCCCCCTGTTTCCTCCAAAAAAAGACATCACCCTGTTCCCTGCAAAGAAATACATTCCCCGGCTATTTTGCATTGAATTTCTCAGCAGAAGCAACGGCATTCTCTATCAGCTCATAGGTTTTATCCATAAAAAGGGGTTTATGTATAGTGATGTCCACACCCAGATCCCTCAAATCCTTTTCTTCGGCCCCCTTTTCCCATCCTCTCAAAAGTATGGTGGGCGTGGTGCGATTGGCCTCCTTGATTTTCTTTGCCACACCCAGACCGCTCATATCAGGAAGCTCACTATCGATCACCACAATATCGAACTTACCCTTGCTTTTTTGAAAGGTGCGTATTCCATGAAAACCGACAGAACGGTTCACCACCCTATATCCTTTAGCACTCAGCATCCTGGTCAATATGTCCCTCAGCACATAGTCATAGGAAATAATGAGAACAGCAGTCCCTTCCGCTTTGTCTTTTCTCATTGCCACCTTGAAGATATTCACCAGAAAAACTCTTTTGGCTAAAAAAGCTTGAAGCCCTCTTCTGTTTTCCTTATGATACTATTGTTGAGATCACGATGTCGGTCGGCACGTTTCGTCCTTCTCGTCTTTATCGATCGCGCAATGACTGAACACTGTTTTTAATCTATCCAATTTATGAGCAATCGTCAAATATATACGGCCACACATCCCGGCATTGAGGACGGAGAAAAAACCGGTTCCCCCTTTGTTCACCTCCATGTTCATACGGAATTCAGCCTGCTCGATGGGGCAATCAGGGTGGACAGGATGTTAAAAAAGGCCTCTGAGCTTGGCATGGAATCAGTGGCCATCACTGATCATGGAAATATGTTCGGCGCCGTGGAGTTTTACTCCCAGGCCATAAAGGCGGACATCAAGCCTATCATCGGTTGCGAGGCGTATATCGCACCCGGCAGCAGGAAGGATAAGTCACCCGCAGCGGACGGCCAGCCGAATGCCTACCATCTCGTGCTCCTGGTTATGGATGAGACGGGCTACCGGAATCTGAGCAGGCTTGTGACATTAGCCAACCTTGAGGGCTTCTACTACCACCCCAGGATCGATATGGATCTCCTGAGGCAACACAATGCCGGTTTGATAGCCCTCTCCTCTTGTCTCAAGGGCCATGTACCCTATCATCTGAGGATTGGACGAGAAGAAGAAGCCAAGAGGTACGCCCGTGAGCTTGCATCGATATTCGACAGGGATCGGTTCTACCTGGAGGTGATGGCCAACAAGATTCCCGATCAGATCGTGGTGAACAGAGCCTTAAAAGAACTCGCCCGGGAACTTTCTCTTCCCATGGTAGCTACCAACGATTGCCACTACCTCAACAGAGAGGATGCAGAAGCCCACGATATCCTCTTGTGTATCCAGACGGGCAAGAGCGTGGATGATCCCAACAGGTTACGATTCTCAAACGAAGACTTTTATTTCAAATCCGCAGCAGAGATGGCGAGAGATCTGGAGGAATTCCCGGAAGCCCTTGATAATACGCTCGAAATCGCCAAGAGATGTCACTATGAGATGCAGTTCGGTCAGTATAAGTACCCCGTCTTCAAGGTCTCGGGCGATCTAAGCCTGGAAGAGAAATTGGAGCAAGAGGCCGGGCAAGGCCTGAAAGAGAGATTGGCCAGAAAGGAGTCCCTTGAGGGCTCTATGACCGGCCAGTTGAAAGGGGAATACCAAGAGCGTTTGGCCTTCGAGTTGAAAATCATCAAGGAGATGGGGTTTGCCAGTTATTTCCTGATCGTGGCGGATTTCATCGATTATGCGAGGAACTCGGGCATTCCGGTCGGTCCAGGCAGGGGATCTGCTGCCGGCTCTCTGACAGCCTATGCGCTCAAGATTACCGATATCGATCCGATCAAGCATGGGCTCCTCTTTGAGCGTTTCCTCAACCCGGGCAGGATCAGCATGCCCGACATCGACATAGACTTCTGCATCAAGAACAGGGACAAGGTTATCGAATATGTGAGCGAAAAATACGGGAGGGAAAACGTTTCGCAGATAATAACCTTCGGCACCATGAAGGCTCGGGCCGTTATCAGAGATGTGGGACGCTCTCTTACCATGTCCTATGCGGAGGCGGATAGAATCGCCAAACTCATTCCAGAGGGAATTAATATTACCCTGGACGAGGCCATTGAGGCCGAGTCCCAGCTCAAGGCCCTGGAGGAAGGAACGGATGATGAGAGGAGGCTCTTGCGGATAAGCAGGTCCCTGGAAGGCCTGTCCAGGCATGCCTCTACCCATGCCTCAGGTATTGTCATATCTGACCGGCCTCTAGTTGAGTATCTGCCATTGTTTAAGGGTCCTAACGGGGAAGTCATGACCCAGTACACCATGGATCAGGTGGCGCAGCTCGGTCTTATTAAGTTTGATTTCCTGGGGCTCAAGACCTTGACCGTTATCCAGCATACCATTGACCTCATCAAGGAAACGACCGGCGAGGTTGTGAACCTGGATGAAATTCGAATGGATGACGAGAATACCTTCAAGCTTATCAGTGAGGGAAAAACCACGGGTGTGTTCCAGCTGGAAAGCTCCGGCATGAAGGAACTCCTGAGAAACCTGAAGCCGGGCGTCTTTGAGGATATCGTTGCCTCAGTTGCCCTTTATCGTCCAGGTCCTTTGGGCAGCAACATGGTCGATGATTTTATCAAGAGGAAACACGGTGAAATCAAAATAACATTCCCCATCCCCCAACTGGAAGAAATCCTAACCGAAACCTATGGGGTCATCGTGTATCAGGAACAGGTTATGCGCATTGCCCAGATCCTTGCCAACTATACACTCGCAGAGGCAGACGTATTGCGGAAGGCTATCAGCAAGAAGCAGCCCGAAGAAATGGAACGGCTGAGGGAACGATTTTTAGAGGGTACGAACAAGAATAAAATAGATCCAGCAAAGGCGCGAAGCGTCTATGAGCTGATAGAGAAATTCGGAGGGTATGGTTTTAATAAATCCCATTCAGTGGCCTATGCCATGATAGCCTATCAGACCGCCTTTCTCAAGGCCCACTATCCCGTGCAGTTCATGGCCGCCTTGCTCACCGAGGACATGGGGAGCCAGGACAAAACTATCAAAAATATTGCAGAGTGCAGGGATATGGGCATTCCCATTCTCCCGCCCGGCATTAATGAGAGTCAGGTCGATTTTGCCGTTGTCGGCGATAGCATCCGTTTCGGTCTGGCCGCCGTAAAAAACGTGGGCATTAAGGCTGTCGAAGCGATAGTCCAAGAGAGAGAGAAAGGGGGGGCTTTTACCTCGCTGACGGAATTTTGTCGAAGGGTGGACAAATCAAAGGTGAATAAAAGGGTTTTGGAAGGCCTCATTCAATGCGGCGCATTCGACTTTACCGATGAATACCGGTCACGGCTATTCGCGTCACTGAACGATATCCTCATTGCAGGGGGGATCGGTAAAGATCCAAACCAACTCAATATGTTCGACCTTTTCCCATCAGGAGAACCGGAAGGAAATACCGTAGGGTTGGAGGGACTGCCTGCCCGGCCAGGGGACGAATGGGATGACGATGAAAAGCTGCGCAGGGAAAAAGAATCCCTCGGATTTTACATTACCGGGCATCCCTTGGATAGATTCACAGAGGTGATCCATCAATTCGCAACTGCGACCACACAGGACCTCTCGAACATTCAAGACAAATCAGTGGTTAAGCTCTCCGGCCTCATCAACAGCATGCGGATAAAGAGAACGAGAAGAGGGGAGAAGATGGCCCTCATCCATTTGGAGGATAAAAGCGGCTTTGTCGAGGTGGTGGTGTTCCCGGATCTGTTCGCGCAATGTACGCCGGTATTAACCGATGATAAGCCGGTCCTTATTACGGGGGAGGTGGAAGCAGGCGAAAATGTCGTAAAGGTGAGGGCCCAAGATATCGTTTCCTTGGAAACGGTGAAGCAACGATCAGTGAGGTCCATAGTTATACCTATCGACCGGCAAGGACTCCCCCGTGCCAGCCTTATGCAGTTAAGGGATCTCATCTTTAAGTATCCGGGCGAATGTCAGCTCAAGTTTCGGGTTGCCCTTGATGGGGACAAAAAGGCAATGGTAACCACCCACAACCGGTACAGCATCATGCCCAACGAGAGCCTGCTCGAGGAGATAGAATCCCTGGTGAGTGCCAAAGTGATACGTGAGGCCTAGAAGAGGTGAAGGGGAGAAAGGGAGAAAGGTTCAAAGGTTCACCGTTCACCGTTAAACCCTGAACCCTAATTTAATAGTATAGGAAATTCATTTTTTCGGAGCGGCGAAGCCGCGTTCTATAAAATTGCGAAGCAATTTGATAACTTGAACCTTTATTAAAAATGAACATCAAGATCTCGAACAGGCATATGAGAGGCCTTCTCTCCTACACGGCAATAGTTGTGCTGAGGTTAATACTGTCAACCTGTAAGGTACATTACATAAACAAGGAGTACATAGACGAGTATCTCGTGGGGGATAAAAAGGTCGTTATCACGACCTGGCATCGAGGTGCAATCTATTTCCTTCTTAAATACGGCCCTCTTCATCCCATGGTTCTCTTCTCTTCGAGCAGGGACGGGGATATTCTTGCCGATTTCGCACAGAAGGCCGGTGTCATTGCTGCCCGTGGCTCATCAACCAGAGGGGGAAAGGAAGGCTCTAAAAGGCTGATAGACTTTTTAACATCCGGGGGGAGTGTGGTAGCCACTGTTGCAGATGGTCCGCAAGGGCCAGCACTAAGGGCCAAGCCGGGGCTTGTCAGAATCGCACAGAAATCGGGCGCTTATCTGATGCCTCTCATATGGTCTGCAACCCGCGTATGGATCTTTTCGAGGGCATGGGATCGAACGATAATCCCCAAGCCCTTCTCGAGGATCGTGATCTCTGCATCAAGACCATACCTCATTCCCAAGACTGCTGATGGTGAGGAATTCAACGCCTACGTGAAGGACATGGAGCGAACCTTAAATTCCATGACAAGGGAGGTCGATGGAATGGTCGATCACCACGATCCCAACCTGGAACGAATCGTTCAAGAAGATGGCCTTTGATGTTTGTAGTTATCCGGTTCACTTAACCGCTGACCCACGCAGACAGATGTAGACATTTTGTTCGGCCGACCCGCCTGCCTCGCCTGAGCGAGAGCAATGGCGGGCAGGCTTGGCCGAACAAAAAATGCAATCGCTTCGCGAAAGAAACAAATCGCTGATGGATCTGAAGGCTGAGATTTGAAAGGATTGTTTTAGATCTGCCCGAAGGGCATGACGGTTATTGTGGCGACAGGTCGTCGCCACAATAGTCTGTGTATGTCTGTGGTTGGAATATTTCTTTAAGTTGATAACACATAGTTGGCTTTTGCTATTTTCTGTTTGTCAACGCAGTCTTAACGAGGGACATGAAAATGGAGCGAAAGATACAAAACCTTGCGAGCTTGACTGCAAAGAGCTTCACCGTTTACCTGGATGAGGTGAGCCTCAGGAATGGACAGGTTCGAAAGAGGATCCGTGTTGAGCATCCACAGGCCGCTGCTATGGTCCCCTTTATCTCGGATAACGAGATAATCATGGTGAGTCAGTACAGGTATGCCTTGGGCAGGGAAACGCTCGAAATCCCTGCCGGTAAGGTCGATGGCACCGAGAGCCCGGAGCAGTGTATCCTGAGGGAACTCGTGGAAGAGACTGGTTATAGGGCCGGGAACATCACATGGCTCTATACCTATGCACCGGCTGTTGGGTATTCCAATGAGCTCATCCACCTCTATGTGGGCAGGGATTTGGAAAAATTAGAAACAACGATAGACGGCAATGAGATATCAGCCGTGAAGATACTGACCGTCGAAGAGGTCATGGGGATGATCAGGGACCATACAATACTCGATAGCAAGACGATTCTCTCGCTTGCCTTTCTTCAGTACCTTGTTTAGCATTACTTCTTCTCTTCTTTTTTCTGACTCAAATCAGGGGGGTAAATATATTTGGTGTCTATTTCGTAGGTCCAGGGGAGGTTCCACCACTGCCACCCATAAAAACGTCGGTGATTGTAACCGGGGATCTTGTTTCTATTGGCTAACTGCCTATAAAACTTGTGCCTGTTCTCATCCTCAAAATAGGGGAACGGGGGGCCTTCAAATCCATCCTTGACGTTGTAGACACTCTTAAACCCGCTCTTCATAAGATCCCTGGCTGCAAGGATGCTTCTGGTTCCATCCCTGCATAATATGAGGAGGTTGTTGGTCTTTTGAAATCTCTTGCTTATCTCCTCTACAAAGTCTTTATTCTTTATATTGAACTGATATTCGTTGCTTTCATCTTTCTTTACGAGGTTGCCATTCCAGAAGCAGTAGGGAAACAGATATGCCGTTGGAGGGTGTCCAATGAATTGATACTCTGCCCGTGTTCTCACATCGATCAGGTAGGTATTGGGAACGGTATTGAGCATGTCGTAAGCCTCAATGGATAGAATTTCCTTGGGTTCCTCTGCCAGAGCAGGTATAAAGGCAAAAGTCCACACTACAAGAAAGGTTCCCAACAGTATACGAGGTGCCTTCTTCATCTTAATCAACGTTATCTCCTTGGCAGTTTGTTTTTGGTCCGTGAAAAAGTATCACTGACTTAACCAAAGTTGTAAATCTTTGTCAATAAAAAAAGGAAGGGAGATGACAGGGTAAAGGAACCAGGTAAGGTTCCCGAAATCAGGGCAATGAGGGAGGGGGAGCTTGAGAGAATCATCGAGATAGCCAACCTTGTCCTTCGCGAGCGGAGGCCCGATTGCTGGGAAGGAAAGATAGAGATATTTCAAAAAAATCGTCCATACCCTCTCTTGTGGCGGAAATGGGTGCTTCTTCAGCTTTCCGATGCCATGGGATGTAAAAGAGGCGACATGATCAAGTCCGAGGTCGGCATTGAAGATTGATCATCAATGCGACGCTGATACGCGAGATACTCTCGGCACTCTTCCTTGTGGAGGCACTTCTTCTCGCATATCCGGACATCGATTCTGGGGGTGTTCTTCTTTCTCATGCAGAATATATAATCAGCCATTTCATATCACCTCTTACATTAAACTTGATTGTTTAAGAGTTCCCTTTCTTACGTCCCGCTTGCGGGACATTATATAAAATCGCGAAGCGATTTTATAAGTTGTTTACAATTAGCTATCTTTTAATTATAATTTGTTTATTTAATATTATAAATAAAGTAATATGTCAATTATTTTTATTAAAATATAAAAATTTCATAGCACGTAATCATCCAGCCCTGCGAGGATCCTGCCGAGTGACGAGATAGGATAGTGAACCGGAAGATCAACAGATCGGGATGTAGGTTTCGATGGAGGAGGATATCTCTCGTCATTTTTTGCGCGTGGGTTCTTATGGCGAGCCTTTTTTTCTTATTTCGATCCCGTAGCGATGTCGTTGCCTTGGATACCCACGGCATCTCTCAGGTATCGAGTTGTGGTGATTTCTTTGAGGAAAGAAGAGATTGGATTTCAGGACATGAAAAGATAGAGCTCTCTATAACAAGAGGCAAGAGCTTCTATAAACTTTTAACTGACTACTCCGTTTCGCCCCAGGATATCATTCTACTGGATAAAACAATCAAGCCGTTCTATGATCTGACAAGGATCAAAGAGGGCCAAAGAATCGAAGCTTGGCTGAGCAGGAAAGACGGAATTCTGGATAAACTCTCCCTTGAACTCTCCTCAGATACGACACTCCACCTGACCAGAGACGGCCCTGACTTCCTCCCCAGTACGGTAACCCTCTCGAAAATATCGGTTCCAACCGTGATCAGCGGGGAGATCAGAAATTCATTCTATGAATCCGCTATCGAGGGAGGTATGCCCCCGAATATCATCATGGATATTGCCGATGTCTTCGCATGGGATATAGACTTTCTTGTTGATATTAGACCTGGAGACACTTTTCAGGTACTATTTGAACAACACTATAGAAAGGGTACATGCATAGGTCATGGAAAGGTGCTGGCGGCATGGTTCATGAATCAACAAAGGCCCTTCACCGCATTCTATTTCACCGACAGTAGGGGCAGATCATCCTTTTATGATAAGAGCGGTAAAGGCCTGATAAAGGCCTTTCTGAAGTCCCCCCTCCGTTACAGGAGAATCAGCTCCTATTTCTCTAAGAAGCGATTTCATCCGATATTAAAGATATACAGACCTCACTATGGCGTCGATTATGCCGCCCCAATTGGGACTCCGGTAGAATCCATAGGGGATGGCAGAATCGCGTTTATCGGATGGAGGGGGGGATACGGGCGGTATATCAAAGTACGACATAATCACACTTACGAAAGCGCATACGGGCATCTGAGCAGGTTTGCAAAGGGCCTCAAGAAGGGCTCAAAGATCAAGCAAGGGGATGTCATAGGGTTTGTGGGCTCATCCGGGCTTTCAACCGGGCCTCACCTAGACTTTAGTTTGACAAAAAATGGAAGCTACATAGATCCCTTAAAGATCAAATCCCCGCCTGCCCTCAGGGTAAGCACACAGGATAAAGAGAGGTTCACTGCGCTCATTGAACAGATGGAGAAATTATGGCAAGAGGACCAAGGTTCCTGAGAAGGCTGCTTATACTTGTATCGATTATTGTGCCGTCAATCGGACACTCCTATATCCTCCCCTCGACTCAGATCATAGAGTTTATGGTCAGGAAATACGCTTCAGTCAAAACATTACAGATAACACAACTCACGAAAGCTTTAGATCTTGGCAGGGGGATGGAAATGGTATTCGGGGAGTCAATCTCTCTGATGTCTCCTGACCGTTATAGATCAGAGGTTGCAGGGCAGCCGGGCAAGCGCATTATCGTCCATAATGGATCAAGAACACTCAGGATCATCGATGGGGAGGTCGCCTATGGAAAGGATAAGAGGGCTTTCCTTTTTCATTTTCTCATGATAGCCCAAGATCCACGGCAATTACTGAAAAGCCTGGAGAAGTTGGGTATCAACCTTGATATGGTCTCCCTTACGAGGTTAAACGGTAAAATCGCCTACCTGATCGGCAATAAGGAAGATGGAAGCTCACGGCTCCTCGTCGATAAGGATCTATTCATACCGCTCCTGCTACAGTACGGTAACGTTGCTTTTTTTGCATCAGAGTTCACGGAGCTGAAGCGGCAATTATGGTATCCTCGCTCCATGCTTTACTCATACACGGGAGCGAACATCGAGGACTACATTCAGGAGGAATACAGCATTAAGGACATCATGATAAACCCTTCCATAGATGCTTCTCTCTTTGATATATCCAGCATTACATCTCGGTTTGTGAAGAGCAGGTAATAAAATTGCCCCGCAATTTTATAGAACGCGGCTCCGCCTCTCTAACATAATGAATTTCCGTATCAATTTAGATTTATGAATAAATTACATTCTGTGAAATCAAAATCCCCCTTTATCCCCCTTTCTGAAAGGGGGATAATAGAATTCCCCTCCCTTTTCTAAAGGGAGGTGGGGAGGGATTTTAATTTTTCAAAGAACTAAAGCATTACGAATTTCCTTTACAATCAAGGTAAGAGCTTGAAATCTTTGTTCTCAAATACTAAACACTATCAAAGCCAAAGAATGATACGGCGATGAGTTATGGTGAAGAGAAAAAGTATCTCCAGGTAGCAGTCTGCCTTCCAGTCAGCGGAACGTTCACCTATTCCGTGAGCGGTGCTCTCGCCGAAAAGATAGAGGCGGGCAAAAGGGTCCTCGTTCCCTTTTCGAAACGAAGGGCGATCGGCTATATACTCAGGATTATACCCCCTGAGGACAGAGAAGGTATAAGGGATATACTATCGGTCATCGATCCGCATCCACTCTTCCCGCAGGATATGGTTGCATTCTTCGAATGGCTATCCAGCTACTACCGCTATCCGATAGGGCTGGTGATCAAAGCAGCCCTTCCTGCCGGACTGAATGTGGCTGCCCCGGTCGGTCAAGAGAAATGCGATACAGGCTGGCAGGACAGGGTTGGCCTGCTAAAAAGGGTGTTCGTTGGCGTAAAGAGGGGCTCGGTTATCGATGAATCTCTTTTCGACCGCAAAAAGGGGACCAGCCCGCCGGCTGTGCCGGTAGGAGAGACGAAGCCGGCCCACCAGCTCGCGCTTCACCGCGGTAAGCGCGCTAGAGATGAATCGTCGTTCCTTGAGCTCCTTCACGCCAAGGGCGAAATTCCCCTGCTTGAGATCACGAGGAATTTTCCCAATGGGCGGTATCTTGTTGATAAATGGGTTAAGAAGGGGATTCTCGAGAAATCGCTCAAGCCGGTGGTGAGGGATGCCGCAGGCGAGGACAGTTTTGTCTCGCCAAAACCACCGCCGCTTAATCCTACGCAAAAGGAGATCCTTGCGGTGATCAAGGGAACCATAAGGGAAGACCGCTATCAGGCCTTTCTGCTTCACGGTGTTACCGGCAGCGGAAAAACCGAGGTTTACTATCATGCGGTCAGGGCTGCGATCAAGCTTGGCAAGCAATCCATCATCATGGTGCCTGAGATCGCACTCACGGTTGCGCTGGCATCCCTGTTCAAGGCCAGGCTCAAGGAGAGGGTGGCCGTCCTGCACAGCGCCCTCTCACAGGGGCAACGCTACGATCAATGGATCAACATTGCGAGGGGAAAAGCAGATGTTGTCATCGGGGCAAGATCAGCGCTATTCGCCCCGTTGCCAAGGCTCGGGCTCGTTATCCTTGATGAGGAGCATGACGCATCCTACAAGCAGGAGGAACAATTCCGCTACCACGCGAGGGATGCCGCTGTTATGAGGTCGAAGCTCGTGAATGCCGTCGTGATATTAGGCTCTGGAACACCCTCCATCCAGTCCTATCGAAATGCAGTAAGTGGAAAATACAGGCTCCTCAGTATGCCTGAGAGGATCGGCAAGAAAATGCCCCCTGAAATCGGTATCATAGATATGACTGAATGCGAGGATTCAAAAAACAGGGGAGGCATTTTGAGCCGGCCGCTCCAAGAAGCTATCGGTGAGAACCTGGCAAAAGGAGAGCAAACGATCCTGTTTCTCAATAGGAGGGGATTCAGCGCCCTGTATCTGTGCAGGTTTTGCGGTACAACGGTCAGGTGTCCAAACTGCGACCTCAGCCTCACCTATCACAAAGACGGCGATACCCTTCTCTGCCATTACTGCGGCTTCAGCATTCAGCCTCCAAAGAGGTGCCCATCATGCGATAGAGAACAGTTAAAACCATACGGATTTGGCACGGAACGGGTAGTGGATACCTTGGTCGAGATCTTCCCGGAGGCAAGGGTGGAGAGAATGGATAGGGATACCATGAGGCATAAGGGTGAGGTCCAGCAGATATTAAAGCGTTTTCTTAATCGGGAAACCGACATCCTCGTCGGCACCCAGATGGTTACCAAGGGGCATGATTTTCCCAACGTGACCCTCGTTGGGGTGATCTCTGCAGACCTATCGCTTAATTGGCCTGATTTCAGAGCAGGGGAGACAACCTTTCAACTGATCTCCCAGGTAGCCGGCAGGACCGGGAGGGGGGCTTCCCCTGGAAGGGTTATCATCCAGACATACAACCCATCCCACTATGCGATTCGTGCAGCCAGGGACCATGATTATGAAGGATTCTTCTCCCACGAGATAGAGCTCAGGAGACAGCTCAACTACCCTCCTTTCTCCTCCATTGTGAATCTCCGGTTTCAGGGAAACAGCAAAAGCAAGACAGAACAGATCGCAGGGCACATGAAAATGAGGATCAGGGACACCCTAAAAAAGCACCTGAATAGCAAAAAGGATATTGAAGTCCTTGGTCCAGTAGAGGCACCTATCGCAAAGATAAAGGGCAAGTACCGCCAACAGATTCTTATCAAATCCCGGCGTCCCGGCTACCTCAATCAATTGCTAAACGAGATTGACAGGCTTTCTTCTCAAATCCTCGGGCCGAGCGGCGTGAGGTTAATCATCGATGTCGATCCCTATCAAATGGTGTGATATAGAGGGTTTTATTGGTTTGACTGGTTGATACGGTTTTACTGGTTTGATGGGGTGTATAAACCTGATTTTGGCTACCATAAAGACATTCGAGGATCTTGAGTGCTGGCAAGAAGCGAGGAAATTTGTGGGGCTCGTCTATAGATTGACGCAAAATGAATTTTTTAGAAAGGACTTTGAATTGGTCAAACAGGTAAGGGGAAGTGTGATTTCCTCAATGGCCAATATAGCGGAAGGTTTTCATCGAAACAGTACAAAGGATTTTTTGAAATTTTTGGATTATTCATGCGCATCCGTTGCTGAAACAGTAAGCCCCTGCTATATTGCATTAGACCAACAATACATAAGCAAATCAGAATTGGAAAGATTAAAAAAGCAGGCTGATATCGTTGGGAAAAAAGTGAATAACTTCATTGCCTATCTCAACCGTACCCTGCCACCAAAAAATCCAGTTCAACCCCTAAAACCAATGAAACCGGTCAAACCAGTAAAACAAGCCAATCCAATCAAACCAATCAAAAACGACGAATTGCAGCCATGATCATCGACTTCCACACTCACATCTTTCCGCAAGAAATCAGGGAGGCAAGGGATAAGT